>Ga0116193_1003095_pt1 | contig 12163 bp, 6 predicted proteins | sample AD_UKC115_MetaG_FD_89892 | JGI IMG/M metagenome (GOLD analysis project Ga0116193, IMG submission 89892) | Active sludge microbial communities of municipal wastewater-treating anaerobic digesters from Hong Kong - AD_UKC115_MetaG | ecosystem: Engineered > Bioreactor > Anaerobic > Digestate | place...
ACACATTTAAGTAGTGATGCTATTTCACTATATGAAATAAATTTTACAAACAGTATTGCTTTAGTTTTTGGGAATGAACACGATGGTGTAAGTGAAGATATACGAGCTTACGCCGATGGAAATTTTGTTATTCCACAAGTAGGCATCATCCAATCACTCAATATATCGGTTGCTTGTGCTGTAAGTTTGTATGAAGCGTTTAGACAAAAAAATAGTGCAGGGCATTATAATGAGCAACGACTCGCTCCAAAACAATTTCAACATTTAAAAAATGATTGGGGAATGCACGAATAAATAATACGTAGTCTATATGTTCATTATGAAAAAAATTACCTTATAAAAAGAAAATGTGAGAATGTTAAAATAACTGCGTAAAAATTTTATACAATAGGCTTCGGATTTTCAGCATTTCTAAACACTACTACTCCATCAAAAACATCTACCAATACCGGATGATTTTTATCTATTTCGCCGCTTAATATTTTTTTGCTTAGTGGGTTTACAATTTCTTTTTGAATTAACCGTTTTAAAGGACGTGCTCCAAATTGAGGATCAAAGCCATTTTCAGCCAAGAAACCCATGGCATATTCGGTAAAGGACAATTGAATACCAGCATCAATTAACATTTTTTGTAATTGTTGTAATTGAATGCGAACGATATTGAAAATTTCTTTTTTCATTAATGGCTGAAACATAATGACTTCATCAATTCTATTTAAAAATTCTGGACGCATATTTTGCTTCAATATCTCCATCACAGCTTCTTTTGTTTGCTCTACAATCTTATCTCTATTAGCCTCATTAACTTTTTCAAAATTTTCTTGTATAATTTGGCTACCAGTGTTACTGGTCATAATGATAATGGTATTTTTAAAATTTACTACTCTACCTTTATTATCTGTTAATCGACCATCATCTAAGACTTGTAATAAGATATTAAACACATCAGGATTTGCTTTTTCAATTTCGTCTAACAACACTACACTGTACGGTTTACGTCGAACAGCCTCTGTTAATTGACCGCCTTCTTCATAACCCACGTAGCCAGGAGGTGCGCCAATTAAGCGACTTACCGTATGCTTTTCTTGATATTCACTCATATCTATTCTAGTCATCATCGTTTCATCATCAAATAAAAATTCTGCAAGGGCTTTGGCTAGCTCTGTTTTACCTACACCCGTGGTACCCAAAAATATAAATGATCCAATAGGTCGTTTAGGATCTTGCAAACCCGCTCTACTTCTACGTACAGCATTTGAAACGGCTTCAATAGCTTCTTCTTGGCCTACTACTCGTTTATGTAACTCTGTTTCTAGATGCAATAATTTTTCTTTTTCAGATTGAAGCATTTTAGATAAGGGAATACCTGTTGCTTTGGCTACTTGCTCTGCAATATCTTCTGCATCCACTTCTTCTTTTAATAATCTTTTTTCCGTTAGGTTAGAAAGCTGCTTGGTGTAATCCGCAATAATTTCTTCTTGCTCTTTTACTTTACCGTAGCGAATTTCAGCGACTTTTCCATAATCACCATCTCGCTCTGCTTTTTCAGCTTGCATTTTTAATTGTTCAATAGATGCTTTAGCGTTTTGTATTTTATCGACTATTTCTTTTTCTTGTTGCCATTTTGCTTTTAGGGTGTCTCTTTGTACCATTATGTTAGCAATATCGGCCGATAGCTCTTTTAGTTTTTGTTCATCGGCTTCTCTTTTAATGGCTTCTCTCTCAATTTCTAATTGACGAATTTTTCGTTCTAGCTCATCCAACTCTTCAGGCATAGAATTCATTTCTAGTCTAAGTTTAGCAGCACTTTCATCCATTAAATCGATCGCCTTATCGGGTAAAAATCTATCTGCAATGTATCGGCTAGATAATTCAACAGCAGCAATAATGGCTTCATCTTTAATGCGCACATGATGATGTGTTTCATAGCGATCTTTCAATCCACGTAAAATAGATATGGCATCTTCTACATTTGGCTCATCAATCATAACTTTTTGAAAACGACGTTCTAGGGCTTTATCTTTTTCAAAATACTTTTGATATTCGTTTAATGTAGTAGCACCAATGGCTCTAAGCTCTCCTCTAGCCAAGGCTGGCTTTAAAATATTAGCCGCATCCATTGCACCTTCACCACCTCCAGCACCAACAAGGGTATGTATTTCATCAATAAATAAAATGATTTCTCCATTACTATTTGCTACTTCTTTAACTACTGCTTTTAATCGTTCTTCAAACTCTCCTTTGTATTTAGCCCCAGCAATTAACTGCCCCATGTCCAATGCGTACACTATTTTACTCTTTAAATTATCAGGCACATCTCCATTCACAATACGCATAGCCAAACCCTCTGCTATAGCCGTTTTTCCTACACCAGGCTCTCCTATTAAAATAGGATTATTTTTACTACGACGAGATAAAATATGCAGCGTTCTACGAATTTCCTCGTCACGTCCAATAACAGGGTCGAGTTTGCCGGAACGAGCTAGCTCATTTAAATTACGAGCATATTTATTTAATGCATTATACACATCTTGTTGTGTAGCAGATGATATGGTTGAGCCTTTGCGCAAATCTTTTATAGCAGCAATCAATCCTTTTTCGCTAAGACCTGCATCTTTTAATAATTTTGATACAATATCATTTCCTTGTAAAAGGCCAAGCAGTATATGTTCTACGCTTACAAATTCATCTCCAAATTGTTTTAATGTGGAGCCAGCTTTGAGCAGCACATTATTGGCTTCTCTACTAATGTTTTGAGCTGGTTCTACTCCTTGTACCTTAGGTAACTTTTCTATATGCTGATTGAGTTGTTGATTGAGGTTGTTTGTATTAATGGTGTTTTTTTTAAGCAACCATTCAATAGGAGAATCCTCTTGTTCCAACAATGCTTTTAGTATATGTTCTGTTTCAATATTAGCATGTTGATTATTAAAAGCAATTTGTTGGGCTTGTTGCAATATTTCTTGAGATTTAACGGTATAGTTGCTAAGGTTCATATATAAATTTTATTTTTAAAGAACACTCAAAATTCAATCCAAATAGATGTTCTATGTAATAGTGTCAGCCGGAAACAAAATAATATGACTAAAGTACATGATGTATTAAATATTATTCTATTTGAAAAATTATTCCACGTATAAAATACGAGAATGTTAAGATAACTTTGTAAAGCGTAGATCATTTATTAAACAACCACGTTCACCATTCTGCCTTGTACATAAATAATTTTTTTAGGGATTTTCCCTTCTAGCCATTTTTGTACAATTTCGTTTGATAAAACAATTTTCTCTACTTCCTTCTGTGTAGCATTAAGTACAATTGTTATTTCTGTTCTTGCTTTTCCATTAATAGCTATGGGATAGGCTTTACTATTTTCAACAATATATTTTTCTTCTAATATTGGATATGGGGTATCAAGGATGGTTGTACTATTTCCTAATGCATACCATAATTCTTCAGCAATATGTGGGGTATAAGGTGCAAGCAAAATTAATAATGGTTCTAAAATTTTTCGTTTATAACATTTTACATCAGTTAATTCATTTACACAAATCATAAAAGTACTTACCGCAGTGTTGTAAGAAAATCGCTCCGTATCTTCTTGTATTTTTTTAATGGTTTTATGTAAAATTTTTAATTCTGCTTGATTTGGCGCATCATTATTCCACAATTGCTTTTCTCCATCAAAAAATAAACGCCATAATTTTTTTAAGAAACGATGAACACCTTCAATGCCTTTCGTATCCCAGGGTTTGCTTTGTTCTATAGGCCCTAAAAACATTTCGTACATTCTAAAGGTGTCGGCACCATATTTTTCAATAATATCATCCGGATTAACAACATTATACCAACGCTTGCTCATTTTTTCTACTTCTGTTCCGCATATATATATTCCATCTTCTAAAATGAATTCTGCATCAGTATACTCAGGTCGCCATTTTTTAAACATTTCAATATTTAATTCTATGCCATCCACTATATTCACATCAACATGTAACTGGTCGGTTTTGTATTTATCTTTTATATTATATGATATAAATTCATTTGTTCCTTTTATTCTATATACAAACCTGCTACTCCCTTGAATCATTCCCTGATTCACCAATTTCTTAAACGGTTCGTCAAAAGAAATATATTCTAAATCATATAAAAACTTCGTCCACATGCGGCTATACAATAAATGCCCAACGGCATGTTCTGTTCCACCCACATATACATCTACTTGGTTCCAATAGTCGGAAACTTTTTTATCGCAAAAAGTTTCTTGATTATGTGGATCCATATAGCGTAAAAAATACCAACTGCTTCCTGCATAACCCGGCATGGTGTTCGTTTCTAAACGGTTAGCAATCCACTCTGGAATATTGGCCAATGGACCTTGCCCTTCTGGTCCCGGTTTATAGCTATCTACATGAGGTAATTCAAGCGGTAAATCTTTTTCATCTAATGGATAAGAAATATCATTTTTCCAAACAATCGGGAAAGGCTCTCCCCAATAGCGTTGGCGGCTAAAGGATGCATCTCTAAATTTGTAATTTATTTTTTGTTTGCCTATACCAAGTTCTTCTAATTTTTGTATGATTATTGTACTAGCTTCTTGTATGGGTAAGCCATTTAAAAATAGGCTATTTATTAAATGTATCTCTTTAGTGTCTATTGCTTCTTCGCCATTATAAGCATTCCCAATAATATTTGTAATGGGAATATTAAAATGTTTTGCAAATTTATGATCGCGTTGATCCGCACAAGGAACAGCCATAATAGCTCCTGTTCCATAACCAGTTAGCACATATTCTGAAATCCATATAGGTATTAATTTTTGAGTAAATGGATGTATTGCATACGATCCAGTAAAACAGCCACTAATTTTTTTCTCCGCCATGCGTTCCCGCTCACTTCTGCTTTTTACATAAGTACTATATTCTTCTATTTTATTTTTTTGTTCAGCTTCTGTTATTTGATTGATTAACTCATGTTCTGGAGCCAATACTAAAAAATCAACGCCAAAAATAGTGTCAGGACGAGTGGTGTATACTTTTATGTTGAATGTTGTATGTTGTATGTTGAATTGAATTTCCGCACCTGTAGATTTACCAATCCAATTCGATTGTATCTCTTTCATTGCATCGCTGAAATCTACTTTGGATAAGCCTTCTAGCAAACGATCGGCGTAAGCAGTTATGCGTAAATACCACTGGCGCAAGGTTTTTTTTACGACTGGATGTCCGCCTCTTTCACTGACGCCGTTTACTACTTCATCATTGGCTAATACTGTTCCTAAAGCTTCACACCAGTTCACTTCCCCATATCCACAATAAGCTAAGCGATATTCCATCAAAATAGATTGTTGAGTTTGTTCATCAAACTGTTTCCATTCCGATGAAGAAAAAACGTTTTTTTTATCCTTCTGAATGCTAAGTGCTGAATGCTGAATGGGGTATTTTTCATTGCCCTCTTTTTCAAAAATTTTTATTAGCTCCTCAATTGATTCGGCTTTATTTTTTTTGGTATTGTACCAAGTCTTAAACAATTGCAAAAAAATCCATTGTGTCCACTTATAATATGTTGGATCGGAGGTTTTTATTGTTCTGTCCGAATCATAGCAAAACCCAATATTATCGAGTTGTTTACGAAAAGTTTCCATATTTTTTTCTGTAGTAACAGCAGGATGTTGACCAGTGTCTAATGCATATTGTTCTGCAGGTAAACCAAATGCATCATATCCCATTGGATGTAGCACGTTATAGCCTTTTAGCCGTTTATAGCGTGCATAAATATCAGAAGCAATATACCCTAATGGATGTCCTACATGTAATCCAGCTCCGCTAGGGTAGGGAAACATATCTAGCACATAATATTTGGGCTTGGTTGAATGATTAGATACTTTATATACCTTATTCTCTTTCCAATATTGTTGCCATTTTTTTTCAATAGCTCTAAAATTATATTCCATACTGAATGTTAATTCAATCGTGTAAGTTGGTTTTTATTTTATGTAATTTAAAAATTGGATTTTGAAATTACATAAATTTTATATTAGTTTTTCTAAATTATTTGGACCTAATATAGTAATATTATTTCTTTTCTTTATATCGTATAAACCTAATATAACAAAGCTTCTTAGCATTTTTTTTATTTTTATATTTTTAAAATATTCTGCTCCTTTTAAAAAAGATGTATTAAAAGTACTACTGCTTTTTATTTCTACTGTTTTTATTTTATTGGCTTCTTCTATTAATAAATCTATTTCATTATCATTGCTATCTCTCCAATAATAAAAATTAGGTAATTCTCCTTTATTGTAAACTATTTTTAGTAATTCAGTAATAATTAAATTTTCGAATAAAGCGCCTTTTGCAAAATGTATTTGCACTTGTTGAACATCTCTTATTCCTAATAAATAAGCTGCTAAGCCGGTATCATAAAAATACAATTTAGGAGATTTAATGATACGCTTGTTGAAGTTATTATAATATGGAGAAAGTGTATATAGAATATAACTTGCTTCTAAAGTAGATAACCATGCCCGAGCGGTAGGCTGTGTTATACCTACATCATTAGCTAAAGCATTTAAATTTAATATTTGCCCAACCCTGCCTGCACATAATTGTAAAAACGAAGTGAATTGTTTTAAATTTCCAATGTTTAATAAACTTCTAACGTCTCTTTGAATATACGTTTCTACATAACTACTATAAAAATCTAGCGGTTTTATTTTTTTGTCAAATACTTTAGGATAAAAACCTTTATATATTAAAGTATTATTGTGTTCTACAAACCATTTTCCTATTTTAAGTTCGTTAAATGAAAAAGGGAGTAATCGAAGCATTGCCACTCTGCCCGCTAAAGATTGAGTAATATTTTTAAGTAATAAAAAATTTTGTGAACCGGATAAAATATATTGTCCTGGTCTGTTATTAGCATCTACATGGGTTTGTAAGTATGAGAATAATTCAGGCACTTGTTGTACTTCATCTAAAATAACTTTGTTATTATATTGTTGCAAAAAACCTCTAGGGTCTTTTCTTGCAAATTCTCTATTGTCTATATCTTCTAAAGATAAATAGGTGTATTTAGGATAAGCGGCTTTTAAAAAAGTAGATTTTCCGCTTTGTCTAGGACCAGTAAGGCTTACGATAGGAAATTTAGATAATAAGTATTTTAATTTTTTATGAATATCTCTTTGTACCATTTATGCAATTTTAAAATTCAATTTTGAAGTTACATAAAAATTGTATCGTACAAAATAAAAATTTATACTATATGATTACAAGTCTTAAATTGCATATCTAACTATAGGCATTGTAGAATTATGTCATCTAATAAAAAAATAACCGATAGCGGTATTGAAATAAAAGAAATATATGTTGATTCTATGGGTATGAAAGAACACCCTGGAGAATATCCATTTACCAGAGGAATTCAACCTGATATGTATAGAGGTAAACTCTGGACGATGCGGCAATACGCAGGTTTTAGTACGGCTGAAGAAAGTAATAAACGATATCATTATTTATTACAACAAGGAGTAATGGGTTTAAGTGTTGCGTTTGATTTACCTACACAAATTGGGTATGATAGCAATCATCCATTAGCAGAAGGAGAGGTAGGTAAAGTAGGTGTTGCTATTGATAGTTTGGAAGATATGGAAGTGCTTTTTAAAAATATTAAGTTAGAAGATATTACTACCTCTATGACGATCAATGCTACTGCATTTATATTATTGGCATTGTATGTAGCTTTGGCTAAAAAACAAGGTGCTAATCTTAACAATATATCTGGGACTATACAAAATGATATTTTGAAAGAATACGCTGCTAGAGGAACATATATTTATCCGCCTAAGCCGTCTATGCGTATTATTACGGATATTTTTGAATGGTGTAGTAAAGAACTTCCTAAATGGAATACGATTTCTATTTCAGGTTATCATATTCGAGAAGCAGGAAGCACCGCTGTGCAAGAAATTGCATTTACGTTAAGTAATGGAAAGGCTTATGTAGAGGCAGCTTTAGCAAAAAAGTTAGATATTAATGTGTTTGGCAAACGATTATCTTTCTTTTTTAATGCACATAATAATTTATTTGAAGAGATCGCTAAATTTAGAGCAGCTCGAAGAATGTGGGCAAAGATGATGAAAGATTTAGGTGCTACTGACCCTAAAGCAATGATGTTACGCTTTCATGCACAAACAGGTGGATCAACTTTAACAGCACAACAGCCTTTAAATAATATTTCTAGAGTTACTATACAAACTTTAGCGGCCGTATTAGGAGGTACGCAAAGTTTACATACAAATGGTTATGATGAAGCATTAAGCTTACCTACTGAAGCTGCTGCTAGTATTGCATTGCGTACGCAACAAATTGTAGCGTTTGAAAGTGGAGTAGTGGATACAGTTGATCCTTTAGGAGGATCTTATTTTGTAGAAAATCTTACGAATGAAGTAGAAGAAAAAGCTTGGAAGTTAATACAAAAAATGGATGCAATGGGTGGTAGCGTAAGTGCTATAGAACAACAATTTATGCAAAATGAAATTGCAAAAAGTGCTTATGAATACCAGAAAAAAATAGAACGAAATGAAAAAATTATTGTTGGTGTAAATACATTTCAATCTGCTGAAACTAATAATACACCTGTTTTTAGAATAGATGATAGTATTAGATTACAACAAATAGAAAAATTAAAAGTATTAAAGCAAAAACGAGATAATGCAAAAATTTCATCTTGCTTACAAAACATACAAGCTGCCGCAACAGATGGGACTAATTTAATGCCTTTAGTAATTAACGCTGTAGAAAATTATTGTACATTGGGTGAAATTGCAGATGTACTAAGAAAACTGTTTGGAGAGTATAAGTAATAACAGTACTAATCTAATTGTATCATTTTTTATCCTTAATTTATTAATATGAAAAAAAATATCATCATTCTTTTTCTTTTATATGGTGTGGGTAGCTATGCTCAAAAGCAAATGATATCAGAGCGTTTACTAAAATTATATAAAGTAACGGGATTAGGTCTGTCAAAAGATAAAAAATATGTAGTGTATAATTTAGGTATGCCTAATATGGAAGAGAATACAATTAAATCTAAGTTATTCATGATTCCTTTAGCTGGCGGTACAGCTATTGAGGTAAATTTGCTGGATAGCGTGTTATATAATGATCGCATTTCTCCAGATGGAAAGTATATAATTAGTGCAAGGAGTATAAAAGTTAAAAATATCTATGGTTCAGATTTTTATCCTGAGTTGAATAAATCGAATGTTCATATTTATGAAAGTTTAAATTATAGACATTGGGATACTTGGGAAGATGGAAAATTCGATCATGTATTTATTTCTCCCGTTATTAATGGTAAACCAGATAAAAGTCAAGCTAGGGATATTATGCTGAATGATCCCTATGACTGCCCGCAAAAACCTTTTGGAGGAAATGAAGATTTTATTTGGAATCCAGATAGTAAGCGTATTCTGTATGTAACAAAGAAGAAATACGGAACAGATTATACCATAAGTACAAATACAGATTTATATGAATATAATGTTGAAACAGGAAAAACAAAAAATCTTACTGAAGGCATGATGGGCTATGATGTACAACCTGCTTATAATACTAAAGGTCAATTAGCTTGGTTAAGTATGAAGCGAGATGGTTATGAAGCGGATAAACAGGATATCATTGTAATTAGAACGAATGGAAGAATGAAAAACTTAACGGAGCATCGTGATGATTTGCATGTAGAGGGCTTTAAATGGAGTGAAGATGGAAAGAGTATTTTCTTTTGGGCAGCTGTTAATGGAACATTGCAATTGTTTGAAGTGAGTAATTTTAATTATGAGGATTTAGTAGGATGGAGGCCTGAAATCAAACAAATTACTAATGGTGATTTTGATGTTGAAAATGTTGTTGCACAAAAAGGCAATACTTTAGTTGTAGCTAGAACAGAAATGAACCATGCTGCAGAATTATATACTCTTGATATTCTAACTGGACAAATGAATCCATTAACACATGTCAATGATTATTTTTATCATAATATCGATTCATGTAAAACGGAACGTCGTTGGGTAAATACTACTGACAATAAAAAAATGTTGGTATGGATAATCTATCCACCGAATTTTGATGCGAGCAAAAAATATCCTGCACTTTTATATTGTCAAGGCGGTCCCCAATCTCCATTAACACAGATGTATTCTTTTCGTTGGAATTTTCAATTGATGGCCTCTCAAGGTTATATTGTAGTTGCACCCAATAGAAGAGGCATGCCGGGGCATGGTACAAAATGGAATGAACAAGTAAGCAAAGACTGGGGTGGGCAAGTAATGCAAGATTATTTAAACGCTATTGATGATATACGTAAAGAACCTTTTGTAGATAAAAATAGATTAGGTTGTGTAGGTGCAAGTTTTGGAGGTTTTTCTGTATTTATGCTAGCTGCTATACATGAAAATAGGTTTAAATCGTTTATTGCGCATGATGGTGTTTTTGATTTTAGAAGCATGTACTGTACAACCGACGAAATATTTTTTGAAACTTGGGAAAAAGGTGGTGCTTATTGGGAAAAAAATAATGCAGTAGCACAAAGATCATTTAGTCAATCGCCTAGTAATTATGTTGACAAATGGAATACCCCTATTTTAATTATACAGGGAGGGAAAGATTATAGAGTGCCTATTGAGCAAGGATTACAGGCTTTTCAAGCGGCACAATTAAAGGGAATTAAAAGTAAGCTTTTATATTTTCCAGAAGAAAACCATTGGGTATTATCTCCACAAAATGCTCTTATATGGCAAAAGGAATTTTTTAAATGGTTAAAGGAAACGCTTTAATAAATTAGCTTAAAAAATGACAGATATTAAACAGTTATTAACTAACGAAAAAATCTTCTTTAAAGAAGAAAATATAAATGGTATAAATTGCGCTATAGGGTATATAAAAAAATTTAAGTGGCGTTGGATAGCAACCCAACTCAATACGTTTATTATCATTGGCCAAACAGAACAATTAATTGATCGTTCTTTGATAGAAGAATTCTCAACAAGTGGCTACAAATATTCCATAAAAAATAATCGAGGATGGCCACGAGGCATACAATCTGGTGTGGGATCTATTGCTATTTTACAAGGAGAAAATATAGATTATAGCGCTGTTGAATTTTGTAGAAAATTTCCTAAAAAACATTGGTCTGTATTTGAAATTCCTGTTTTATTTGATTTAAATACAAAAACAACCATAAAATATAGTAATAAACCACTTTGGGGTGCAATGTATTTCCCATTTTTTACGAAAACAATTGATGCTATAACGGCAAAGTTGTAAAATTAGCAGTATCAATAAAGTAAAAACAGGCACACTTAATAAAATATATATCAACAATAAAGGCTACAATAAATATTTAAAAATTGATGGTAAAGTCAAGATTAGTATTGATAAAAACAAGTTTGAAGAAGATACAAAATGGGATGGTTTTAAAGACTATCTTACCGATACAAATTTAGCCAAAGAAGAAGTGATAGAAAAATATTACTGTGGCAAATAGAAAAGACATTTAGAATAGCAAAGTCAGATTTAGATATAACGCCCTATCCATAATCAATTAAAGAAGAGAATAGAAGCACACATTTGCATAGCGGTTGCAACTTGTAAAATTTATAAAGAATTGGATGGAAAACTTAAAGAAAGCAAAAGCAGTCTAACACCAGAAAAGGCTATTGGCGTGTTTTATAGTATATAAATAGCCCTAATGTAATAAAATTCTAAAAATGCCTACCTATACCTCTACCCACTACTGAATTGCCGGTAGGTATTTTTTATAGACTCCAGCAGGCGATGGCTATACTAAAAAGTTGTTTACCTGCCATTCAGCGCACTGCTGTTATGCTTAAAAATTAAAAACAAGTGTTGTCTCTCAAGATACCACCAGCGGCATCACGACCACCTAAATTTTCCTATCAATTATCAACTATCAATTAAAACAAATCAGAGTTGTCTTCCATAAAAGCTTGCAATAGATCTGGATCATTTTTAAGACGCTTTGCAAAATCAGGATCTTGTATATAACGCCTTCTCCTTTCTTTATTAGCCATCTTTCTATCACGAGTCATAAAATCCAGCACCTTTGATGGGTCACCCGTAAACTTTAAAAAACCTATACC
>Ga0116193_1003097_pt1 | contig 12161 bp, 6 predicted proteins | sample AD_UKC115_MetaG_FD_89892 | JGI IMG/M metagenome (GOLD analysis project Ga0116193, IMG submission 89892) | Active sludge microbial communities of municipal wastewater-treating anaerobic digesters from Hong Kong - AD_UKC115_MetaG | ecosystem: Engineered > Bioreactor > Anaerobic > Digestate | place...
CTTCCTAAAAATAAAGCTGCCAGTAAAAGAATCTTGCTATAATGTGTAATGTTTTTCATACTATTACATACAATTGAATAAATATCTAAAATTTTAATTATCATAACCATATGTATATCAAATACATAGCCGCATTTGATTACAAAAACCGCAAGGGATGTCCCGACAAATCATATTGAAAATCACAAAATTTTAATAATTACTTTTTTAGTCCTGTTAAATCCGATTCAACACGAATATTCCCACCATCATTGATGATTTTTGCAATAAAGTCTTTTCCCAATTCCGTATTGGAAGATGTCTTCAGCTCAATTTCCTTGCCTTTTGCCGAATTTTCAATCAGGACCATTTCATTATTTTGCTCGAAAATACAGCCGTGGATATTAATATGGGTTTTATAATAATCAGGGACCGTATTTTCTTTCAAATATTCGGGAAACGCCTCATTCCCTGAAAATACCACTCCTTTGTTTTTGAGCCTTGAATTAGTAATTGTAATCATATTTACCGGCGACGAAACCTGCACCAGCGGGATATCTTCATTGTACAATACTTTTATATTGTCGAGAAATATATTTTCCTGAACAGGCACTTCTGCTCCGTAATAATATGAACGATTATATCTTCCCATATCAATCTGGATACAAAACGGGACCCTTGGCTTTTCAAGTTGGATATCCCGGAAAGTAACGTTCCTGACTCCGGCCGTGTATGAAATCTGCTCCTGTGTCATTACCCAGGTTATTCCATCCAGCACTTTTGACCCTCTTTCAAAATCAGGTTTTGTTACCGACTCATAAAGTGTTCCGTCGGGCGGCATCTTTACCCGGTATATTCTCCCGTTTGAGACCACAGCATCCGATTGCTGGACTTTCATGCCCTTTTCCCAGTCGATCCAGCCACCTGCCAGCATTCGACAGAAAAATCCTACGGTTTTGTCCTGGTTTAAATCGTAACAATTTTCTATTAAGCCATCTTCAATCCATCCTAATTCAGGATTTGAGGTCGAATAGTCCTGGGCGTTGAGTGCAATTGCATCATCGAAAGTTTGAAATACTCCATCCCTGATGGTAAATCGTTTACCGGGCCCAAAATGAATGCCATCTTTTTGCCCCTTAATGATCACGTCCTCAATAATTACATCTTCGAACCGGCTAACCTGTAGGCAATATTGACAGCCTGTAAGATCGTAGCATCGTAAACCCTTAACCTTTAAATCCTTTACATATGAGAATCCCAAAACGCCACGCAATCCTAAAACAAGGTCAGAGCAATTATCCACGCCATTTACGATGACATACAGTCCTTCTACGGATATGTGTTCATCATATGATTTTGTAAGTGCTCCCTTATTTATTATGACCTGTGCAAAAGCTCCCTTTTCATTTACCTTCTTCAGTGAAACCCCATTCCCAAAAATCAGACTTGTATTGCTTCCGATATAAAGGGTAGAAGCAATTTTATAGATCCCCGGTTGGGAAACGACAACCGTTCCACCTTTATCGATTGCTTTTTGCAGGGCTATTGCATTTTCAATGCCACTTGAGCCGGAAGACAATCCAAATGTCTTGGCATCAGTAAATTCCGGTGAGTTAAGGGAATGCCCTGAATTTACCGGATTGGTTTTGGTAGCACCCCATGTTGATAATCCGGAGGCCAGCAAAACGGATATAAGAAGAATTCTGAAACTCATTTTTTTAATTTAACGGGTTTTATCTATTTCTGATTTCTTTCAAATCCTTTAAAAGAATCATTGCATCTGGTTTTCTATTTTATCGGTCATCTCAAATTCAAGCAAACCTCCATTTTTAATATCGTCGTATTTTATGGTGTTCGATTGAATTGCTTTTCCATTCAGGCGTACCGCCTTGACATATTTATTTTCTTTGGACAGGAGGAGCGCCCTGATTTCAAATGTCTTTCCCAGGGGTAGTTTTAACGATACCCGGTTTGCCTGAGGAGCCCCGAGCACATATTCCCCCGACACAGGATCCACCGGATAAAGGCCCATGGCAGAGAACAGATACCAGGCCGACATTTGCCCGCAATCGTCATTTCCACACAAACCATCCCTTGCCGGTAAGTAATATTTGTCGAATATTTGCCGGACAATTTCAGCCGTTTTATCCGGCCTGTATGCAAACGTATAAAGATAGGCAATATGGTGGCTGGGTTCGTTACCCTGTGCATACAAACCGATCAACCCGGTCACATCAGGAACCTGAACGTTACCGGGAAGTTCGTTGGGATTAATAAAAAACAGGGAATCCAATTTTCCCAAAAACGATTTTTTGGAACCGAAGAGGGAAATGAGTCCGGGCACGTCGTGCTGAATATGCCAGGTCCATTGCCAGGCATTGCCTTCGGTATAATCACCTCCTTGCGATTCGCTGGTCAAAGCAAAAGAATGGAACGGAGTACGCCATTTCCCTTTCGAATCACGGCCCCGCACCAGCATAATCTGAGGATCGAACAAATTCTTGTAGAAGCCGGCACGGTTCGTGAAAAATTTATACTCCTCCTCTTTTCCCAATGCTTTCGCCATTTTAGCCACACAATAATCATCATAGCCCGATTCCAGGGTACGCGACACGGATTCTGAAGCGCTCAGATCAAACGGGAAATAGCCGTACCTGTCGTAATTTGCCCAATCTGCTTTTGTGTGCTCCCAGGTCTGGGCGTGTTTTATGGCTTCATAAGCAAAACCAGGGTCAAAAGAGGTGTCGCCTTTCAGATAAGCATCCACAATCACGGGGATGGCATGATTGCCGATCATACACCAGGTTTCATTCAAACCATATTCGTTGGTGGGTAAAAGGCCTGTTTGCCGGTGACGCTCCAGCATCGATTTAACGAATTGGCTGTTTTCGCCGGGGAAAAGCAGGTTCAAATATGGATGCAGTGCCCGGTAAGTATCCCACAAGGAAAAATTTGTGTACATACTACCTTCGTTACTTTGATGAATTTGCCTGTCCCAACCGAAATATTTTCCATCCACATCCGTTATCAGGTTTGGCATCAAAAGGGCATGATAAAGAGCGGTATAGAATGAGATTTTCTGTCCGTTGCCGATCGGATCAATATCCGCCTTCGACAGATAGTTATTCCAGGTTTCAGTTGCACTTTCCCTGACCCGGTCAAAATTCCAGGATGGAATCTCGCTTTCCAGATTCTTTAATGCGCCTTCTTCTCCGGTGTTTGACATTCCTATCTTTATCAAAAGAATTTCATTGGAAGCCGTTTTAAAGGCTACGTGCATTTTTGTCTTTTCTCCTTCAACATGATTGCTTGATGCAATGACACTATCTTTCCAGACCGTTGTTTCCCCGATCGGTTTTGAAAAGCGGGCGGCAAAATACCAGGCATGATCTTTTACAAATCCGTGCGATTTCCGAACTCCGACAATGGTAGAATCATTGACGACACGGATGGAACTTTCATAGGTTTCGTCGCCTATCCCGTGGGCCATATCCAGGATAACGCCGGCATCGCAGGCTGCCGGATAGGTATACCGGTGAAATCCCACACGCGGGGTCAGGGTCATTTCCGCCTGAATTCCATAGTCATCCAAAACGGTTTTGTAATAACCGGGCTTTGCGATTTCGTTTTCGCGTTTGAACCGGGACCGATAGCCCACATCCGGATTTTCGTTGGTGCCTGCATCAAATTTTACGCGGCCTGTGATCGGCATAATCAGAATGTCGCCCATTTCGGCAGCTCCGGTGCCGCTTAAATGCGTATGGGAAAATCCCATCACCGAAGTGTCGGTGTCCCGATAACCGGCACAGTATTCCCATCCTTTAATTCCGGTATCGGGCCCCACCTGGATCATTGAAAAAGGCAGGGAAGCTGCAGGATGGGTATGACCAGTATAGGCTGTGCCGATAAAAGGATCCACATAATCAGTCAACGGCTTTTTCAACTCATCGTGATGAGAGGAACAGGCAATCAGACCGGCAATAACGAAATTGTAAAATAATATTTTCTTGATTTTCATAATCTGTTTATAATAATGTATTCAACCATGCTCTGAATTATCCTTTTTTCCGGAATATTCTTTGTCCCGGGACCAGAATAAGCGGAAAACCATCTCCTTCATAATACAATTCCAACCGGTCATCATTTTCATAGTTATAATATTCCAGGCTGACAGGAATCAAACCTTTTTCCAGCTTTACCGTCGCTGAACTGTTTGAGTATCCCTCCGGATTCGTGTGGCTGAATACGAGTTCCGAGTCGATATATAATCTGTAGCCACCTCCTGACCATAGCCGGAAAGTGTAGTATGCAGCGGTGTCGATTTGCAGCCATCCGTCAAAACATATTCCGATGTGGGTTTTATAATGATTTTTTAACGCAGTTATTTCAGGACTTTTCAAACCTGGTTCATAACATATGCCCGTTGCAACGGGATGCAAGCCTTTCAAAAAGGGCATTTTTTCAGTTCCCGGCAAATGATAAAAGGAATAACCAAGCCCGTTCCCGGCCCTGCTGCTAACCACCCTGTATTGCGCGGCAATCATCGGGCTTTCCCCTTTATCGCTGAATATTTTTGCATTGACGATTGCAGCTTTTTCTATAGTAAAAGGTCCGGCATACCGTGCCGACTGCCGCGTGGGCACTGTCCCGTCGGTGGTATAACGGATTTCGCCTTCAATCCCTATGGGAAGTTTGATTTTCACTTCTGCCACTGTATCTACAAAAAGACCCCCATTCACCGTACTGATTTCTTTTGAAATAAAAACAGGAGGCGGCAATATTTCGGGGCCTTTATAAAGATTGTCCGGTTCTTTAAACCCCTCATAAGCAGCCTTAACCGGTCGTCCCACCCATACTTGAGGCGCTTCCAGTCCCAAGGCAAAAGCCACATCGGCCGCCAAATCGTACTTATATATTTGTTGTTTTATGTGATAGCCCTTTTTGATTCCCTTTCCTGCATAAATAATGGGAGTAGTCAGTTCTTCATAGAAATTTCTGCCGTGGGCATAAAATATTCCACCGTGATCGGAAACGACCATAATCATCGTTTTCTCGCTTATTCCGGCTTTCTTTATGGCATTGACGATCGTACGGACATCGTCGTCGATTTCGTGAATGGTTTTCAAGTATTCGGCAGACATATGCCCATTTGAATGGCCAGCACCGTCCACATCATCCATTTGTATAAAAACAAAATCGGGCTTTTTTTCTAATATATATTGAGCCGTTTTCGTGGCGGTTTCACGTGCGTTTTTACAAGCTTCATACCGACTCATGCACTCCACTTCCAGCATGGTTTGAACCAAATAATCCCACTGGCTGAAGCAACCTGTCTCCGCATCGGGTTTCTGCTCGCGAATCACGCTGAAAATATTGGGAAAGATTTTGTTTTCAGAGGTGGCCACAGGCGGAAATATATCAATGTTTCTCTTCCAAGAGTTATCAATCACACCGGTAGCGTCAGGGCCGGCACCGCACAACATGGCATTCCAGTTCGGGGCGCTGACTGTGGGCAGCACACAACGTACCTTGTAATTGTAAGCCCCGTTTTGCAGCAAACTGTCCATACATGGAACTTCCGCTTCCAAAAATCCCTGTACACTCATGCCATCTATCCCAATGACTACCACGTGTTCAATGCCTTCGGGATATTTATTCCCCTGGTGACATGCGACTAATATCATACAGGCAAAAACCAGCTCTATTCCCGTTCTGAATGCTCTTTTAATATTACCTTTCATATTTGTTATTTACGTTACTGTCTGATCTTGAAAACTAAAACCGATCGTTGCTTTATGAATTAGCTGGACCGGTTTTACCTTAGGTCACTGATTCAACAGGGGTAAAGTAATTTTCGACGGATGTTCAGGTCCAAGATAGATTGTCTGTACCGCTTTCACACTTTCCTTTGCGCTAAATGCAGGCTCTTTTGTGTTTAAACTCCGGTTATACCTTGGGAACCAACTGGAAGTAATGACAATCCGAAGCTTGTGACCCGGATTAAGTTGGTAACCGGTAGGCCAGGAATCCAGCTCCACTTTGGTTATCTTATTGTGATCAAAAACTACTTGTTTGCCCCCCTCCTGGATGTTGACAATGGTATCGTTTGGAAAAACATCCTGTATCAGGATCACAAAACCGGTTTTTTGAACGCTGCTTTTCACATATATGGATGCTGAAACGTTCCCCAGCAGGGTTAAAGGAGCGGTAAGAACATCCGATTCAAACACCCACTGATCACTTCTGTTCGAATTTTTATTCTGTACGGCAGGACCGACATTCATCCCGATGAAATTTCCGCCGAGGCTGGGATACGGATCCTGCGGATCATAGACAAATTCCAATTGACCCGGTTGTCCTGGTTTTTTTTCAGTGATTCTGCCTTTATCAAGAAAATAGTCCGCCTTCTTTACCTCCTTGGGCGGCCACGATTCACTGCCAAAGTATTCATTGCGTTCCATGATAAAGAAATTATACTTATGGTTGGTGAAAGGGGCTTCCAATACTTCTCCTTCTTTCCCCAATATGTTTTTGGCCAGGAACCATTCCTGTAAAGCTTCCAGGTTTCCCGTTTTATTTTGCCCCCCGTATTCATTTTTGAAAGATTGGCTCCCATGGCACCAGGGGCCAATTACCATTCTGTTCCCCGGATTAGATTTCTTTTTATCCAGTGCAATAAAATCGTTGAGCTGAGTCAGTAAAAAAATGTCGTACCATCCGGCTATTGACAAAACCGGGCCTTTGGCAATGCCTCTGTGGTTAAAGGATTGCCAATACTTGTCGCGGGTTTCATGTAACAACCAGTCATTGATAGAAGGGTTATCTTTATAAGTAGAGTCATCAGCTATTGATAAAGGCAGGTACCAGTATGATTTGAATATTTTTTCGAAAGGTATGGGATTCGACTTCCGAGCGTCGACCAGCAAGCCCCAGTTGAAGGCTGTGGCCAGTGAAAACAGCCCCTGCGGGCAAATCAGGTCATATACATCAGCACCGGTCACTAGAGCGCAAACTGCATCGAGCCGGTCTGAAACTGCCCATTGGGTATAGCCGAGATAACTTCCTCCGTACCCTGCAATCTTCCCGTTATACCAGGATTGTTTTTTTATCCACTCTATCGTTTTTAATCCGTCCTCCCTTTCGTCTTTAAAAGCATAAAATTCCCCGCCTGAACTGAACTTCCCCCGGCAGTCCTGAGCAACCACCGCATATCCCTGTTTGATGAAATTCAACGCATTTCCTTTGACATTTTCTTTTTGATAGGGAGTACGTACCAGTATTGTCGGGTAAGTTTTATCCCTATCCGGTAAATAAATATCGGTAGCCAGTTTAATTCCGCCGGATGTCTCTATGGAGTCTTTTAACAGGACAAATCCATCATTTTCCTGAGATGTAGCCTGATAAAAGGCTAATAACAGAATAACAACAATCCCATAATTTCTTTTCATTGCCTTTATACTCTTAAAAAGATATTCTTTTTGTACATGTAATAGTATAACATCCAAACCAGCGTAATCCGCAATGCCGTGTGGATTACAGGTTCAATGCTTCCGAACAAAACGGTCCATCCGAAAAACCGGGAACAGACTTTTCCCACGTCGATAAACCCCCACAAGAGATAAACGAAGATGGAATTCATTCCAATAATCCGAAAGAAAAACGCCCATTTTTTCCATCCTTTGGCATCAATGATCCAATAAAAAGCAGCCATTAATATAAATCCTATTCCTCCGGCCAACAGATTGAAGGTCGATGTCCAGCATTTCTTGATGATTGGATAAAACGAACTTAAAAGAAGTGCTAAAATAATTGACGAACCGCCAATGATTAAAAGCCTGATAACTTTTTGATTGTCATTTTTTCTGACATTACGTAAAATATGTCCGGCCACACTTCCCATTAACGTAATCGCAGTTGCAGAAACAATGCACAGGATCCCTTCCGGATCATACAGCGCTCCATGCAGATGCCCGGGTATAAGTAAACGATCGATGTACCCATTGATACAACCTTCGGGAGTAAGCACTCCGGCGCCAACTCCCGGGACAGGAACCAGTAACTGAATCAGACTATATCCTACCAGAATACCTCCCAGCCAATACAACCTTGTTTTAAACGACTTGGTATACGTCACGATCAGTGCAGCAAACATATAGGCCAATCCGATTTGTCCAAGAACCGACGGGAACCTTGGATTCTCAAATCCGTTTTGAAATACGCCATTATAGATCATTCCCAAAAGGACAAGGATTAATCCCCGTTTCACCGCTTTTTTAGCCAACATGGTTTTTGCAACTCCTTTTTCCTGTTTGGCAAGCAGGGAAAAAGGGATAGCCACCCCGCTGATAAACATGAACAAAGGGAAAATCAAGTCTTCGAAATTAAAACCGGCCCATTCTGCATGATGGAATTGATCATTAAGGACTTGCATCCACCCGGCACCCGACCAGGTTGCCAATGCAGCGATCAGGGTCCCCCCTCCGGTGATCCAGAACATGTCAAATCCGCGTAAAGCATCCAGAGAAGAAAGCCGTTCCGCTGCAATGGATGGTTTTGTTTTATTGGTCATAGGTAATTGTAATTTGGTATTTATCTGTTCAATACTTAATTTTCAGCCATCCTCATTTTCAAGCATGAAACACAATTCGATTCTATCTCATCCACACCCAGATCAATGAGACGTAAAGCTTCACTTGGATCATCCACGGTCCACGCAAGTACCTTCAATTTATTTTTATGAGCAAATGCCACGACGTCCTTGTCAATATCTGAATGCCGGATATCAAGGCCATCCAGGTTATTATCTGCGGCTTTAACTATTTTATTTTCAAGCCCTTCTTTTCCACTCAGCAGCCAATGACAATTCACATGAGGAAACATTTTCTTAGCTGCAGTAATGGTCTGGAAATCAAAGGCGATTAAACGCAGATCTTGCTTGTTTTTACTTTTTTTAATCACCTTTTTCAATAGAGGCAGACAATCTGTACCGGACTTTAATTCAATAATCAATCTTTTTCCGGATGGGATCACCGCAATTACTTCTTCCAAAAATGGAATCTTCTCGCCCTTGAATTTTTCTCCTTTAAAGGCTCCGACATCCAGCTTCCGGAGAATATCCGAATGGGTATCTTCAACCTGATAATCCATGCCTGAGGTTCTTTTGGTATTCCCATCGTGGATAACCATTAACCTGTTATCTTTCGACAGGTGTATATCAATTTCCACCCCTTCGGCCCCTTGTTCCCAGCCAAGAAGCACTGAGGGAATTGTATTTTCCGGGGCTTCCAGAGACGATCCCCGATGAGAGCTGAATTCTGTTTTCGGAGTAAAAGTATTCCCCGGCGCTCTGTTGGCATCACCTTCCTCATACACACCAACATCCGTTGGGTAATTTTTAACAGGATTTCCAAAAAAATCATGAATTTTTCCTTCCATCTCCACAGGCACTGAATGATCCAGACAAGGGGAACCGGGTTTCAACTTATATCCGTTCAGGAATGAAAGCCCGTATCTTCCGCTGCCAGGCGAAACAAACATCGGATCAGCAACTATTTTTTCCGGATCATCCGGCAACCCATTCATCCAGGGGCCAAAATAGAGATTGTTGAAAAAGCGGGTTCCGTGTTTTGAGGGTGGGAGCTTATGAAAATCTTCACTTTTCCTGAATTCAGCGCTATTCAACGAATCTCCGAGTGCATAAACGGTTCTGAACCGCCCTTGGCCTGTTGCATAGAAAATGTTGTTCCGGAAGTGCGCCCCAAGCTTTCCCTTGTCTTTCTTTCCTTTTCCTTTGCCGGGGCCGTATTCGTCGCCGTAGTAATACGTAATATCAGATGTCCCATGGTCCACGTAAAAAACGTTGTTGTGAACCATATTTTGTTCTGTGGTGTCACAGAACATGGTAACCAGCTGAGTGGGCCTGAATTGGACATCGTTTTCACTGATATTGTAACGTGCCACATTTTTATGGGTATTATCCATAATCAGCAGAAAACCGGCGTTATTCCGGCTGTAGTTGTATTGAAGAATATTGTTCTCACACCCAAAATCAAAATCATAAGCCAGACCATCGCCATTGCCCAATTGTCTGCCTGTGTGGTACACTTCATTGAATTGCATGATGGTTTCCTTAGCATGCGACATCCAGATTGCCGCGGTATGAGGCCACCATTCATAACGGCTTTCTTCTCCGGTATTCAGATAAGGATCGCCCGTGCGAAGGCAGGTTTGATCGGCAATATTGTGCTCGATCAGCCCACGATAGGCATAGTGTACAATAATCGCATCACCGCCCAGGTTTTCCAGAAAATTTCCGCGAATGACCACATTCTTTCTCCCTGTAACCTGAATGCCAATTTTGTCACAACGTTTGATGGTATTGTTCTCAATGATGATCTCCTCTGCTGCCTTGCTTATTTCAATCATTGTGCTCGATGCACGACCGCCAATTTGTCCCCACATATCATGAATATAGCAGTCCCTGATCATAATACCCCTGATTGAATCATCTTTTTCAGCTTTTGCGGTGATACCCTCGCGTCTGACCCCCAATTGAGGAGGCGCTCCACTCGTGATCTCAATCCCCTGGATTTTCCACCACGACTGATTGATGAGTGTAATGCCAGTTCCTGCTGCATTCCCAATATTTATAACCGGTTTGTTGCCTTTCCCGTAACTGCTTATGGTGATCATCTTCCCCCGCTCTCCTGAACCCAAAGGATGTAAATTACCGTTCCAGGTACCACCCGATTCAAAAAGAATAGCGTCACCGGGCTGAAAGGTTTCACGGTTAATCCTCTCCAGGGTTTTCCATGCCCTACTTTTTGTCAATCCGGTATGATCATCATTCCCTGTCGGGGAAATGTAATAGTTTTTTGCTTGACCCAGCGCAGTAGATGCCAGATGCACAAAAATCATCAACAATAAAATATTACCTGAAATCTTATTTTTCATTTTTATAGATTTTTGCATTGTAATGGTTCATACGGTGAAACACATGCCTGCCCGATGCAGGCGGGCAATATCCATGTGGTTAATCATTCCGGTTTATATTTTGTTCATCATGCTCATTTCATAGGCGATGTTAGTATACTACAGAAAATCTGTAACATTCAATCCTTGCCACGAACAACCATCTGCAATTAAGGTGTTTACTCCAATAAGCAACGGTTATTATTTACCCTTATGGGATAAAAAAGGGCGTGGCAGCAGTAACTTACCACGCCCTTGCTAACGATTAGTCAACCCTTTGGGGTCGTTATTCTGCGAAAGGAACCGTTTGCCTTACGTTTCCCAGGGTTTTAACTTCAGCGGCTGTAAACTGTTTGTCCCAGATAGCCGCAACAGAAGCATATTCCGGTGATATAACATTTTACATTCATTTAACCAATTTACAGTTAACTCAACGATTATTAAAACTCAGGATTATTGTTTGCCAGGTTTGGATTCTGTTCCACTTCCTTACTCGGGATGGACAGGAAATAATCTTTCTTGGTGTATGGTTTTTTGAGCACGTATTTTGCTTCCGTTTCACTGCGCCATTCGGTATTGGCTTTTTCTACCAGTTGCAATCTTTGCAAGTCGAACCACCGGGCGGAATATTCAAATCCGGCAAATTCAAACGCCCTTTCCCATACGACGGCGTCAATGAAATCAGATGTACTCAGACCGCTTACTGAAGCTTCTGTCGTACCCACCCCTTTATATGCACGGTTGCGCACGTCGTTCAGACATTTGTAGGCCAGGGCGTCCGGACCATCTGTACGAGCTTTGGCTTCGGCATAAGTCAGCAAAATATCTGGATAACGCATCATAATGACAGGGCGTGAGCTGTACCAGTTGGCAGTAAGTTCCATCCCGGAATTCCAATTATTGCCGGGTTCGTTTCGTTTTTCCCATTCCCAGCCGGGGGTCAAGTCGTCGGCCCACATCTTCCGGTAACAAGGATGCTTGCATTTCAGGTCAGTATATACATAATGACCTCCATTGGAGAGATAAAAATCGGTGACAAAGGTAAATTCTTTGCGTTCGCCTTCAGGGAAACGGTTAAAGAAGCCCAATTCTGCCATCATCGACTCCCAACCACTCAATTCGATCGGACGGCTTGGAAAGGGAGCCCTGACAGTGTAATCATCTGCGGTATGTTCAGTCCACATGATGACTTCGTCTTTAGGAATTGTATA
>Ga0116193_1003098_pt1 | contig 12161 bp, 11 predicted proteins | sample AD_UKC115_MetaG_FD_89892 | JGI IMG/M metagenome (GOLD analysis project Ga0116193, IMG submission 89892) | Active sludge microbial communities of municipal wastewater-treating anaerobic digesters from Hong Kong - AD_UKC115_MetaG | ecosystem: Engineered > Bioreactor > Anaerobic > Digestate...
CACCGCCATTTCAGTGATTTCTTCGCGGCCGTCCGCCGTCTGATCGATGCCGGCGAGAACGCACACGCCATCGTCATCGGGCGCGGCACCAAGCAAGAGACGGTCGGCTTCCAGCCCGTGCGCGAACTCAAACTCGAATCACACGTCCACTTCCCCGGCTTCACCGACGGCGACGACTATGTGGGTCTTCTCAAGGCGTGCGACGCCACTGCCTACCTCGTGCCCGGGTCCGATGGTACCTGCCGCGCCGTGCGCGAAGCCATGGCCATGGGCAAACCCGTGGTCGCCGCCGACCGCGGCATGCTGCGTGAGATCGTTGCCGATAACGAAACCGGCCTCATTTTCGACAACAGCGCCGACGACCTCTTCTCCGCCCTCCACACCCTCGTCACCGACCGCGCCACCACCCGCACCATGGGCCGCGCCGCCCGCGAAAAGGCCGTCGCCGACTACTCCCTCGGCGCCCAAGCCCGCGCCGTGCGCGCGGTGTATGAGTCGATTTTGAAGTAAATAATTTGCTTGGCCTCGCTATTTTTTGAGCAGAGCTTGGAGTACCTACAGTATGTGTTATTATCCACTTCCCGCTAAATACATAGAGAAGATGTACGAGGTGTGTCCAGAGCTTGTTATAGTTGGCAAAGATCCTTATCCAAGTGCTGCAATGGGGATCCCGTTCTGCAAGCCAAGCTGGACCATGATGGCTAATCAAACGATTAGTGGTTTCCATGTTCTTAATTCACTTGGCATTGACCCTGTGAGCCACGATAAACTGGCTCCTCCTGAAGCCATCTTTATGTCTCTTCTTGATCGTGGAATTGTGTTCCTTAATGCCTCATATTACTTCTTGGGAACAGGCGCAAAATTTAGAAAACGTGACCGCTATCACTTGCATTATTTGGAGGACGCCTATAAGGTAAATCAACCTGTACTTGAGCGTTCTCGGAGAACGCTCTTGTGTGGGCAAGCCAAAATATTGTGTTGGTATGGAAAGAATATACCGAATTATGAATGCGTTGTTCACCCCACCCCGGTCAATCGGAATAGTAAGATTGAGCAGGTCAGTCAAGGCTGGGAACGGATCTGGGCGAAAGACCGTTTACAGCAACAACTTTCGCCTACTGCAGATCCTGTTCTCTGACAACAACTCTACCACTATCAGTGATCAGCGCCTGTTTTCATCGGAAATCATTATTCCAGCAATTTCCGAAAATTCTAGTGTATAATCCCTAAATGGTGAGATTACTTGATAGCGGAAACATATCCTATCTGGATCATGTCTATGATGCCGAACTTGACATTTACGGCGACATGTATGCTCAAATCTCTCACGACAATCCCGATTATGAGAACCTCATTCCCTTCCTTCCGCCTGACCAGAAGGAACGCGCGCGTGAGATTTTCGCGGATGCGCGCTTAAAGAAGGCCGCTAAGGCCTGACCGTTTTCCTTCCTTGACTTCCCTTTCTACTCGCTTCTACCATGCACATGTTCTTTTAGAGGGCATGGACGTTGAGTCTCCAAGATCTGCATCTGATTAAGTTAACCATTTCGGCGATGGCCGTAGTGTTGCTTGTCCTGCTTAGGTTCTTTCGGAATTCTTCAAACAAATACGCGAATTGGGGGCTGCGGGGTCTGGCGGCCCTGTTGGTCGTGGCGGCTGTGGGGGCGTACTTTGATTTCGGGCAGTATCCCAAGTTCGGCACGTTTCGCAATCCACATGATCTTTTTCACTACTACCTTGGTTCAAAATATTCGCCCGAAATTGGCTATCAGGATTTGTATCCGGCGGTGATTGTGGCGGCGCGGGAGAACAACGGAAAACTCGCGCATAGCACAATGCGCCGGATGGACGATTATTCGTTTGAGAAGGCCGAACAGGTGATGGCGCGCGTGAATACGTATCGCAATCTGTTTTCACCGGAACGGTGGCAGACGTTCAAGACTGATGTCGTTTTCTTCCAATCTATTCTCGGCCCGCGCTTCAGCACAGTCATCCAGGACATGGGCTACAACGCGACGCCCGTCTGGAACATGATTGGTCGGTCTATCACGAATCGGGTGCCCGCGACAGATGCAGGCATGTCGTTTCTGGTGGCAATTGACCTGATGTTGCTGTCTGTTGCCTTCGCCACAGTCTGGCGGGCGTTTGGTTGGCAGACGGGACTGTTCACCCTCGTCTTTTTCTGCACATGTTTCTCGACGAGCTATACGCACGCGCGCGGGGCCTTCCTGCGGTTTGATTGGCTGGCCGCGCTGTTGATGTCGATGAGCGCGTTGAAGACTGGGCGGCACAAGACGGCCGGCGCGCTGGTGGGGTACGCAGCGATGATGCGCGTGTTTCCGTTGGTGTTTGCCGTGGGATTGGGCGGGAAGTTGCTGTGGGACTTGGTAAGGAGGATTTACCCCCCCTCGGTCCCCCCCGTATACGGGGGGGAGGTGCGCCGTTACCTTCAGTTCTTCTTGTCAATGGGGGCGGTTTTCAGTGTGCTGCTGGGACTAACCATCTGGTTTGATGGGGCGAAGATTTGGAGCGAGTTCTTTCAGAAGATCACGTTGCACGACAGCCATATCGCGCCGGTGCGTGTTGGGTTCAAGTATATCTTCCTCATGACGCACACGAGTCCTACCGGCGGATGGGCCGCATTCAAGGCCGAGAACATCAACCAGTTCCACGACCTGCGCGTCTGGTGGTGGCTGATTCAGGCCGGCGTGCTGGCGGCGTTTCTGTATCTGGTGAAGAATCTGGAAGACTATGAGACTGTGGCCTTTGGATACGTGTTGGCCTTCTTCCTGACAGCGCCGACGTTCTACTACCAGATCATGGTCCTCACGGCCGTGTTTTTGTTCCTGCCGAAGTGCGATCACTGGCCGCGGCTGGCGGGTGTCATGCTCATGTTTGCGATGTCGATTGCGCTTTTTGTTCTTGAGCGCCATCTTAAGCTTGACCTGCGGCTGTCGTTCATCATGTCGTGCCTGCTTATGGGACTGACGCTTTACATGATGGCCGTTACGCTGTTCGAGCGCGGCGGCAAAGAATCAAGAACGCCGCAACCGCGAGCAGGCTGATGACGGACATCGCGATTCCAGCATACGCGCGTGTGGGGCGAAACACGAACCGCACATCATGACTTCCCTCCGGGAGCCCCACCGCCTTGAACGTGTCATTGGCCACGAGTAGCGGTGCGCGCGCGCCGTCCACATGGGCTTCCCAGCCGGGGTAGGCGGCGTCGATGAAGGTGAGGATGCGCGGCGCGGGCAACTCCCCCACTCTCAGTTCCACGGAATTGGCTTGGCGCGAGACGATCTCAATGAGATCGTTCTCGTCGTTGATGTCGGAGATGATTTCCATGGCCGTGATGGTGAACGTGCCAGATTGTCCGGTGGTTTTGATGGTGACGTTGACGTGGCCGAGGGTGAAGTCGGGCATGGGGATGTCTACCGCCAAATCCCCCCCCCTTGATCCCCCCCGTACACGGGAGGGAGGGCTGATGTGGACATTTCGGCCGAATTCAATGCGATTGTCGGCGTTGAAGCGGAAGCCTATGTCGGCGGGGCAGGTGGCCGTATAGTGGACACGCAGGACGCTGTGCCGTGTTTGTGGCAACGAGAATGAGACGGTGCCGGTCAGGTTCTGGCCCGCAGTCAGCGGCTTGCCCAGGCGTTCCATGCCTGAGACAGGCGCAGTGACGCCTGCATCGGAAACGGCTTCACCAACAACTTCGTCAAGGCTGACCTCTTTGATGTTGCCAGTCGGGAGATTGGCGTTCGTCGCAGCGCTTACACGACGAAGCCGCTGTCGCGTCTTCGTCCCAGGCGGTTCTTCAGGTAAGAATACCGTCGTGGCGCTTGGAAAGAGTTCATCTTTGCCGGGCAGGGGGCCGCAGGCGTACTGGCGCGCCAGCCAGAAGGAGCGTTTGAGGAAGAGGTTGCCGTAGTTGCTCTCGGCTGTGGGTTCGGTTCGGAGCACGAGGCGGTGATACTTTTCAGCACGGAGACCGCCGCTGATGACATCGCGAACGGCGGCGATGTGGAGCGGGTCGTAGCCGTTCATGACCATGTTCATGCCATACAGCGAGCGGTTCGGCATCGGGTCCGTGCCGCGCACGTTGTCCTGCGGCATTGGTGAACCAATCTCCTCGACAGTTTCTGTGAAATCTCGCTTTAACAGAAATGGGACATAGTGCCAGTTCCACGCGAGCGTCTCGCCAAACACCAGCAAGGGCAGCGCGAACATCAGCCAGCGCGGGTAACGGATGAACAGACCGACGACGGCAAACGCTATCGCGACGGCGGGCACAATGATGACTAGCATCGAAACCGGCAAGTACGGGTGCGGATGCACCCAGTGCCACAGTGGAATCAGCAGCAGAGCGCTCAGGCACAAAAAGAAGCCTGCACGCCAGAAGCCTCCCCCCCGGACGAACGCCAGTTCGCCATGTAAGCGAAGCGACCGCATACGGGGGGGATTGAGGGGGGGTAACAAACCGTCCACCCCAAAGCCCGCCAACAGGCTCAGCGGCAGCAGCGCCACATCATACGCACGCGAGTAAGCTGAGACCGCAAAGGGCGTAACCAGATCAACGAGCCGTGCAAACGGCAACGGTGGACCGAACGAACAGTCCAGCAGAATAAGGTACAGGATGCCGAACAATGCCACGGCGCGATGTCGCACAAATGCCACAGCGGCCAGCGCGAGGACTAGCGCCGCCACGCCCGAGCCGCGCAGGGCTTCTGCCTGGTATTTCATCCCCGCATATACCAGAAAATCCTGCGCGAGCGCCACCGGCGACTTATTGAAAAGCTGCGAGTACAGACCAACGGGTTCGCCCTTTTCACGCGCTGTAAAATTAGCCAATTCGGCGGCTGGCCACAGCATGGCCGCAGCAACAACGACTGCCAAGACAAACAAGAGCGCCACAGCAGCGAAGCTACTGGCGAAGCGCCCCATCCCTCCCATTCTTCCCATATTTCCCATCAGGCCGAGCAGCGAGTAGAGGACAGCGTAGCCCGCGACGGTCACGCCGACGTAGACGGCGACCTGCAGAAAGCCGCCCAGCAGGCTCATCCCCAAGAGCAGCCCGCCCAGCGCGGTCCACCAGGCCTTTGCCCGCCATGCGGATGCGTCAATCACATGCTTCACGGCCACGAGTATCAGCGGCAGCCAATTGAGCGTGTAGACAAAGTGGTACTCGCAGACGCGACGAACCATCAGCGCGCTGAATGTAAACGCGATCGCGGCGGTCAGCGCCCCCGGCCAGCGAAGCCCGTGAGCGCGCGCGAGCGCCAATGTGCCAAACGCGCCCAGCAGCAGGTGCAGACCCATCAGCACGACGAGGCCCACCTGCGTGGAACGCGGTGTCGGGTTGACGTTCAACAGGCTACGGATGAGGTTCGGCGGATAAAAGGCGGTGGCCTGCGGGTTGGCCGCGAACGGCATCCCGCAAAAGGTCAGCGGGTTCCACAGCGGAAATTCGCCATTGTGGATGGTCGCGTCCATATAAAAGGCCATGGGGCCGAAGTAACGGTAGACGTCGTAACGCCCGGAGATCTCGCCTGGCGTGGCCGTCAGGACATAGGAGAAGGTAAGGACGGTACCGACAAGTATGAGCGGGGGTATCACCCACAAACACACTTTGTGAGTGGCACAGTCTTTAGGCGTTGCGTTGTTGTTCACGAAGCGACTATCCCCTGTTATCGACTCAGCATACCAGATGGGGCTTGCCAGACAAATTGCACACATGATATTTTAGTGTCCTATTCAAATGTGAGTTTAAATGCAAGAATGGGATAGGCGGACCGGAACGTCCGCCCGCCGAGTGGGAGCATATGAAGCCTTGCGTAAAAATTATCTGTGGTTTATTTTAGGCAGTGTGGCCGTTTTGCTTGTAGCCATCCAGGTATTGAGCGTCGTTACTGAACCTCGACGTGAAGTGGCCCTGCAAAAGCTTGACCAGGTAATTGGCCCGCTGATTAGGGATGAGCCTGTCACTTTAGAGGAGACCGGGACAGACGCTGATGGTATCACACAAGCGTCGGAACAACGGAGAGCGCAGGCCAAAGTGCTTGCCCAAACCGCGCTGTCGGTCAATCAAGGTGATTCGTGGGGTATTCTGGAACCGCTTCTTTCTTGTACGAAGTGTATCGATGAGCTTTCTGAGGAAGAGCTAGATGAGCTTGCAAAATTTGTGTCGGTTAATAAGCCGGTGTTTGAGCACAAGAAGGATTTCTCAATGGAAGAAATGCGGACAGCCATTTTGGATTCCGATTTGCAGGCCGAGGATCAGTGGAAGAGAATTAGTGACTTGCGCTTCTTCCGGTACTGTTACTTAATTAGTGAAATGGTCCTTGATATCCGGCGAGACAACGGCGACGACGTGCCTAAGAAGGTTGTCGCATCTGAGTCAGTGAAGATAGCATTTTCATCATCGGCCCCTTGCCTTGCGGCGGACCTATTATCTACGGCTTGGGGAATCGGTCTTTCGCTGGATGATGAGAACGCCTTACTTACGCAGTTGGCCGTAAATCGAAGCCGTAACGGCCTGGTTCGCGATTATGGATTAGCGACACTCGGAGCAGCAAGTCTGATAAAAAAAACAGGCGCCGGACAATTTTCGGAACAGCTGGATTTTAAATCAAATATTGGAATGGCACTCTACGGTTCTTTGGCAAAACCACTCTATAATGTAGATTCTGAGTACTTTGCCTTGAATGCGCCTCGCGTTCTCGATGCCATGCGAGTACCGTATCTTGAAGCCAAAATAAAAATTGAACAGCTTCATCAGGAGTTAGAACAACATCTCGCAGCTTCGTACGGTCTAAGCCATGTCCTTTTCGTTATGTGGTCGGGTGAAGACAATCTGCTTCGTGCCAAATCAGAGGCCACCATGGATCTCACCCGTCTGGCCATCGTGCTCGAACGTCATCGCGCTGATCAGGGCGCGTATCCCGCGTCGCTCGAAGAAGTGGCCTACCGCTTCGCTGACGGCATGCCTATTGACCCATTTTCCGGCGAGGGCTACCTGTACACGGCCACCGGTGAGACGTATCGCCTTGCCAGTATCGGCCCCAGCCGGGAGGATGCTCCCGAGGATTTTGGCGAAATCGTATGGCGTGGATGTAGTTCCAAGTAGACGTAGCGGATAGGAATGTCCGCCTTTATTCAGATTGACCCTGACCTATCTGCACAGATATACTTTCATGGGGGTCAACTTGGGAGGTCTGCGGAATGGACAACGGCACCAAACAAGGTTGGATTTCTTCTGAAGGGGCGGCGGCCTTTATCCTGCGTCTGGCATTAGGTGCGCTGTTTTTTATGGCGGGTCTTGGCAAGTTTCTGGCTCCGGGCGGCGCACTGGCCGTCTCCCAAAAGTTGATGGACGGTTTCGCGGACACCTATTTGCCGGCCAGCCTCACGTGGGCTTTTTTGCGAACGCTTCCGTACGTCGAGATCTCACTGGGCGCGATTTTGGTCATCGGCCTGTTCACGCGCGAATGCCTGATTATCTGCGGCCTGTTGCTGCTCTCGCTGGCGTTTGGCATGATGGTGAAGGGTGAGCATGCCGTCGTTGCACAGAACCTGAACTATGTATTCATGGCGGCCATCGCGCTCTGGTTAAGCGGGCGCGACAACCGTTATTCACTGGACTGTCTGATTTGGAGACCGAAGAAGTAATTATGGCCAAGCGTTTTGAGAATCAATCTGTCTTTATTACGGGGGCGTCTTCGGGCATCGGGGCTGCGCTGGCGCTGGAATTTGCACGCGAAGGCGCGCGGGTGGCCCTGGCGGCCCGCCGCGAAGACCGGATCAATGAGCTGCGCGACAAGATTAACGGCATGGGCGGCCAAGCCATTGCCGTGGTGTGCGATGTACGCGATCGCTCCAGCCTGAACGCCGCCGTGGAGCAGATTCTGAATGCGTTTGGCCAACTGGACGTCGTGGTGGCCAATGCCGGCTTTGGGGTGTCGGGCTCACTGGAAGGTCTGCGCCCGGATGATTACCGCCGCCAGTTTGAGACCAACGTTTTCGGGGTACTGGAAACCATTGACGCGACGCTGCGCCACCTGATCGCCTCCAAAGGGCGGCTGGGTATTGTATCGAGCGTCTTGGGGCGCGTCGGGCTGGCACGAACGTCGGCGTATTGCTCGAGCAAATTCGCTCTAAGTGGTTTGGCCGAATCGATTTATCCGGAACTGGCCCTCAAGGGCGTGTCTGTCACGCTCATCCAACCGGGCATGATTGCGACTGAGTTCCGGAGTGTGGACGCCCGGGGGAAATTCCGGGCCGATCATAAGGATCCAACGCCACCGTGGTTGCTGGTACCGGCCGAAAAAGCCGCCCAGGATATTGTCCGGCATCTCTACCGACGGACGTTTGAAGCCACTATCAGTGGCCATGGAAAACTTGCCGTCTTTGTGGCTCGTCACTTTCCGAGAACCTTGCGGGCGGTGACGGCGTACAGTTTCAAACGGCAGATGGCAAAGATGATGAGCAAGAAACCCAGGAAAATGTCCACATAGAACGGAAAGGGCGGGCAACCAACGCGGCTTTGGTCAGGGGGGCTGTACCCAAAGCAGACGTTTTTGAGGGGGCAAACACGCTGGGGAATTCTCATTAAGGGAAATCCCGTGGCTGGGGAAGAAAGTGTGCCAGAGAACTGTTAGGGGTTTTGGGGTTTCTGGTGGCTGGGCGAAGGTGAGGCATGAAACGTACAAAAACAAAGGCAGGGGAAAGCAAACCCAGTCCCATGCGACTTCGGGCAGAGGAGTTGCTCCGTCGCAGCCAGCCGCTGTTGTCCGCCGACGTTACAGAAGATACTCAGGCGCTTGTATATGAGCTGTGTGTCTCACAAACGGAGCTCAAGCTGCAAAATGAAGAGCTTCTGCGCGCCCAGGAACAGCTGGCGGAATCGCGAAACCGTTTTCAAGACCTTTATCAGCGCGCCCCCATCGGCTATCTCACCACGGATGAACAAGGCGTCATTGTCGAAGCGAACCTAACGAGTGCCGATCTGTTACAGGAAGAGCATAGCCGGCTGATTGGCCGCGTATTGGCCGGATACGTGGATAAGGACTCGCTGGACGTTTTTGACACGTTTGTCAGGCATGCTGTTGCAGGCAAGACCATCGAGAGCTGCGAGATTCGGCTGAAAAGGCGTGATGGCGGTCATGTGGACGTACAGCTCACATGCCGGACCGAACGAAGCGGCCCAAAGAAGAGCGCCCGCCTCCAGATGACATTGAGCGATATCACACTGCTCAAACAGACGCAGGCGCGCCTGAGAAATATCAATGAGACGCTCGAACGCCGGATTACCCAGGGCACCGGGTTTACCAAACTGCTCGGCGATATTGCCCGTATCTCCAACGAATCCGATACGGTGGACGATGCGTTCCGCACCGGCCTGGAATTGATCTGCAGCCATATGCGCTGGGCCGGCGGGCACATCTGGATGGTGGAAGCGGACACAATCACCGACAGTGGGATCTGGTTTCGAGATTACAGACAGTCTTTCTCGGACATTATCAAAAGCACCAATGCCGTGCTGGGAGAGACCGCTTCGGAATCTGCGCGAATGATACAACGGGTTGCCCAAACCGGAGAGCCGACCTGGACCACGCAAGCCTTTCATGATCAACGCGCCCAAGCCATTCGTGCCGCGGACTATAAGATGACGCTTTGGTTTCCGATTAAGGCGGCGCGGCGGGTGGCCGCGATCCTCGAGTTTTTCACGCAAGAAAGCCATGTGCCAGAAGAGACGCTACTGACACTGATGGAACAGGCGGGCACTCAACTGGGCCTGGTGGTCCAACGGAAAGAAGCCGAACACGCCTTGCGCGAGAGTGAGCAACGGTTTCGTGTCCTTTTTGAGGGCGCGCCTGTGGGTATTGCATTGAGCGATCTGGACGGGCGCCCCATATTGGTTAACCGGGCACTTCAGGTGATGCTTGGCCGGTCCCAGGAAGAGCTGCACGCCAGTTCCTATCGCGATTTTCTATACCTGCCGGACGCAGAACGCGGCCAGGCGCTGTTCGAAGAACTCGCCGGCGGCCGCCGCAATTCCTATGATATCGAAGTCCGATATCAACGAAAAGATAATCGGACCCGCTGGGCGCGCGCCCACGTACGGTTGTTGCGCTGTCAATCGGGCTGGCCGTCTCATACCATGGCGATTGTCGAGGATATTACGGACCGCAAAGAACTCGAGCGGGCTGTGGCGGAACTGACGGTTCATGAACAACAGAAGATCTTGGATTACCTACACGACGATCTGGGCCAGCAACTAACCGGTATGGGGTATGTCGCCAAAAGCGTCCAGCACAGACTCGAGGCCAAGTCCGCTCCGGAAGCCGATACAGTGGCCGAACTGGTTAAGCTAATCGTCAAGACCCACGATCAGCTTCGCTTACTGGTGGCGGGCCTGGGCCCAGTGGATTCGGAAACCAAGTCGCTGACAGATGCCCTGGCGCAGCTGGCGGCATCGACGACGGAGCTATCGGGCGTGCCGTGTGTATTTTCCTGCCCGTCGCCGGTTTCGCTCAGTGATACGAATGCGGCAATGCAGTTGTCGTATATCTGCCAGGAAGCGGTTGCGAGTTCGTTGCGGGCCGGGGCCAGTTACATTCATATAAGCCTTAAAAAGGACCGTCAGGGCGTAACGCTGATGATACTGTGCGATCGGGACTTAGCGCGCAGCACACTAACCAATGAAGAAAGCATCGGCCTGAGAATTATGCGCTACCGCGCTAGTTTAATCGGCGCCGATTTGGATATAACCTCAACCAAAGAGAAAGGGGCGGTGATAACGTGTGTATTAAGGGGGGAAGCCTATGAAGACGGCGAACAGAAACTTGACCAGTCGGCGGCCTGCGCGCATTCTCATCGTGGATGATCATCCACTGGTATGCCGGGGGCTCGAGGAACTGATGGCGCTGCAGTCCGATCTGGAGGTGTGCGGCAAGGCGGGGGGCATGGCGGAAGCGCTCACGCTGGTAGAATCGCAGAAACCTGACCTAATGGTCATCGACTTGAAGCTTCGGGAGGGAAGCGGCCTGGAGCTTATCAAACAAATCAAGGCGCGGTTTCCGAACATCAAGATGCTGGTATCATCCATGTATGAAGAACAACTTTTTGCCGAGCGCGTGCTGCGGGCGGGAGCCTCAGGATACATCAATAAGCAGGAGTCGACCGAGCAGGTTGTTGAGGCGGTTCGCCAGATCCTCAACGGGAAGGTCTACCTGAGCAATACGATGACCGAACACATGCTGTATCAGCTTGCGGTGGGCCCTCAGGAAGGAGCCCCGGATGCGGTGGGAAGTCTATCGGACCGAGAGTTGCAGGTGTTTGAGCTGTTTGGGCAGGGATTGGGAACCCGTCAGATTGCCGAACGGCTAAACCTGAGCATCAAGACCATCGAGACGTATCGGGCCACGATCAAACAAAAGCTTAATCTGAACACCAGCCGTGAACTGGTGCGCCGAGCGGTACAGTGGGTCCTGGAGGAACGATAGGAAACCGCGCGGGTGCAATCATGGAGCCTTTTCATCATTGCACCCGCATCTATGCGAACCCCGTGGTAACACGGGGGGAAGGGTCTGGAGCCTAGACTGTTTTTTCGACCAAATCGCCGGGAAGCTTGTTGCGTGTCACCATCATGTCGGCCAACCGCAGCACCATGCCATAGTCGGCTGGTTTCGACACGCACACCGTGGCGCCGCGTTCCAGGGAGGCTTCCCTGTCTAGTGCCCATGATGCCAGCACCAGGATCTGGACATCAGGCAGAGCCTGCTTCACACGTTCAATGGTGGCGAGCCCCTGACTCATTCCGAGCATGCCGTCGGCGTCGAACAGCACGAGATCCGGAGGCGTCAGGCGACCTATTTCAACACCTTCGTTGCCATCGGCCGTCAGTAAGACCCGATAGCCTCGCTCTTCGAGCAGATACTTCCATGCCGCCCCAAGCACGGGCTCATTGGCTATAACCAGAATGTTCATACTGTCGGTCTCCTGAATGGCCCCCGCACATTTCACAATTCCCACTACTGGTACGTTGCTACACGGATCTAACCATTTCAGTGTTACGGTGTATTCGCAAGTTTGCCCCAGGTCTTGGGGGCGGACAGTTCATTTTCCATTCGGTCGCGTGCGGCATGTCGCGCGTGAGG
>Ga0116193_1003100_pt1 | contig 12158 bp, 10 predicted proteins | sample AD_UKC115_MetaG_FD_89892 | JGI IMG/M metagenome (GOLD analysis project Ga0116193, IMG submission 89892) | Active sludge microbial communities of municipal wastewater-treating anaerobic digesters from Hong Kong - AD_UKC115_MetaG | ecosystem: Engineered > Bioreactor > Anaerobic > Digestate...
CGCCGAACTCGTCGTGCTCAACAAGTTCGACAAGCGCGGCGCCGAGGACGCGCTGCGCGACGTGCGAAAACAGTGGAAGCGCAACCGCGTGGCGTTCCAGCTCGCCGACGACGCGGTGCCGGTCTATCCGACCATCGCCAGCCAGTTCAACGATCCGGGCGTGACCTGGATGTTCGCGAACCTGTGCCGGTTGCTGAGGGAAAAGACGGGGGCCGGGAGCCGGAGGCCGGAAGCCGGAGAGCCGCGTTGCGATTTCGATCCGAAGCTCGATGTTTCCATCAGGGAACCGCGCGCCACGGTGCTGATTCCTGGCCAGCGCACACGTTATCTCGCCGAGATCGCCGAGCAGGGCCGGCGCATCGACCAGGAGATCATCCGGCAAGCCGAGGCGGCCTCGAAGGCACAGAGTTGTCTCGAGGCGCTCGAGGAGATCGGCGATCCGAAACGGCCCGCTCCATTCGAGTTGTATGACACCGCCGACTTCCTGCCGGGCGCCGGCCACACGGCGACCGACAGCGAGGGTGATGCGGCCTACTGGATACCGAATGGCGGCAATCACGTCGATCGCAGCCTGCTCGTCCTGCGCCAGCGTTACAACGAGGCGATCAAGTCCCTCTCCGGCGAAGCATTGGATCTGCTGCGCGAATGGCCCGCGCGTTACCGCTCGGTCGCCGAGGCGGTCAACGAATACCAGGTGCGCGGCAAGCCGATCCGTGTCGAAAACTACGTCGAGTCGCTGAGCCACCAGAAGATCCCGAAGGTCGCGCCGCCCGAATATCGCGACTGGGGTGACCTGCTGCGTTTCCTGATGCGCGAGAACCTGCCGGGTCATTACCCGTACACCGGTGCCGTCTATCCGTATCGCCGCACCGGCGAAGACCCGACGCGCATGTTCGCGGGCGAGGGCACGCCCGAGCGCACGAACCGGCGCTTCCATTACCTCTCGCAGGGCCAGAAGGCCGCGCGCCTTTCGACCGCATTCGATTCGGTCACGCTGTATGGCGAGGATCCGGCCGAGCGGCCGGACATCTACGGCAAGATCGGCAATTCCGGCGTGTCGATCGCCACGCTCGACGACATGAAGAAGCTCTATTCCGGCTTCGATCTGTGTGCGCCGAGCACCTCGGTATCGATGACGATCAATGGTCCGGCACCGATCGTCCTTGCTATGTTCATGAACACCGCGATCGATCAGCAGGTCGAGAAGTACCTGCGCGCCGATGGCGCGCGCTGGGATGCCGCCCACGCGAAGATCGAGCGCCTGTTTGCCGGGCGGGCGCGCCCGCGCTATGCCGGCCTGCTTCCGGATGGCAACGACGGGCTCGGCCTCGGTCTGCTCGGCGTCAGCGGCGATCAGATCGTCGAACCCGAGGTGTACGCGAAGATCCGTGCCGAGACGCTATGCACCGTACGCGGCACCGTACAGGCCGACATCCTAAAGGAGGACCAGGCGCAGAACACCTGCATCTTCTCGACGGAATTCGCCCTGCGCATGATGGGCGACATCCAGCAGTTCTTCGTCGATCACGGCGTACGTAACTTCTATTCCGTGTCGATCTCCGGCTATCACATCGCCGAGGCCGGCGCGAACCCGATAAGCCAGCTCGCCTTCACGTTGGCCAATGGCTTCACGATCGTCGAGTACTACCTGGCGCGCGGCATGCAGATAGACGACTTCGCGCCGAACTTGTCATTCTTCTTTTCGAACGGCATGGATCCGGAATACCCGGTGATCGGGCGGGTCGCACGACGTATCTGGGCGCGCGCGATGCGCGAGCGTTACGGCGCGAGCCCGCGCAGCCAGATGCTGAAGTACCACATCCAGACGTCGGGTCGCTCGCTGCACGCGCAGGAGATCCAGTTCAACGACATCCGCACCACGCTGCAGGCGCTGTACGCGCTGTTCGACAACTGCAACAGCCTGCACACCAATGCCTACGACGAGGCGATCACCACGCCGACCGAGGAATCGGTGCGGCGTGCCGTGGCGATCCAGCTCATCATCAACCGCGAACTCGGCCTCAACTTCAACGAGAACCCGTGGCAAGGCAGCTTCATCATCGAGAAGTTGACTGACCTCGTCGAGGAGGCCGTCTACCGCGAGTTCGAGGCGATCAGCGAGCGTGGCGGCGTGCTCGGCGCGATGGACACGATGTACCAGCGCTCGAAGATCCAGGAAGAGAGTCTCTACTACGAGCAGAAGAAGCACGACGGCAGCCTGCCGCTGATCGGCGTGAACACCTTCCTGCCGAAGGAACACGCCGGCGAGATCGCGACGGCCATCGAGCTGATCCGCTCCACGCCGGAAGAGAAGCGCCAGCAGATCGACAACGCGCAGGCCTTCCAGCAACTGCGCAACGGCTTCGCGCCCGATGCCCTGCGCAAGCTGCAGCAGACGGCGCGCGATCGACGCAATGTCTTCGCGCACCTAATCGAGGCGGTGAAGACCCATAGTCTCGGTCAGCTCAGCCATGCGCTCTACGACGTCGGCGGGGAATACCGGCGCAGCATGTGAGTCGCGTAGATCGAGCCGCTGCCGCGGACATGCGTGCGGCAGCGCGGTGAACCGTCGTCGCCAACCGGTCTGCCGCGACGGCGGTGCGGTGAATCGGGGGCGCCGACGGCATGCGATCGTCTGGCAGAATCGCCCGCCACGCCCCGAGACATCGCCGACATGCACGATACCGCGCCCGCGGCGCGCCGTTCGCCACGCCAGATCCTGTTTTCGAGCCTGATCGGCACTACGATCGAATTTTTCGATTTCTACATCTATGCCACGGCTGCCGTGCTGGTGTTCCCGCACCTCTTCTTTCCGGCGGGCGATCCGGCGTCGGCCACGTTGCAGTCGCTCGCCACCTTCGCACTCGCGTTCTTCGCGCGCCCGCTGGGCTCGGCGCTGTTCGGGCATTTCGGCGACCGGGTCGGGCGCAAGGCCACGCTCGTTGCCTCGCTGCTCGCGATGGGGCTCTCCACCGTGGCGATCGGCTTGCTGCCAACACATGCGAGCCTGGGCATCGGCGCACCGCTGCTGCTCGCACTGTGCCGGTTCGGTCAGGGGCTCGGTCTCGGTGGCGAGTGGGGTGGCGCGGTCCTACTCGCGGTGGAGAACGCGCCGCCGGGCCGGCGCGCATGGTATGGCATGTTTCCGCAGCTCGGCGCACCGATCGGTTTCTTCTGCTCGACCGGCGTGTTCCTGTGGCTGAGCCATGGCCTGGATGACGCGGCATTCTTCGCCTGGGGCTGGCGCGTGCCGTTCCTCGCCAGCGGCATTCTGGTCGGCCTCGGACTCTGGATGCGCCTGACCCTGCAGGAGACACCGGACTTCGAGCGTGCCATCGCGCGCCATGAGCGTGTGCGCGTGCCGATGCTGGATGTGCTCGCAAACCACGGGCGCGTGCTGCTGGCTGGTACGTTCGTGGCACTCGCCACGTTCGTCTTGTTCTATCTCATGACCGTATTCACGCTGGGTTGGGCCACCGCGCACATGGGTTATTCGCGGGAGGATTTCCTGCGGCTCCAGCTCGCCGGCGTGCTGGCCTTCGCGCTGACCATCCCGTTGTCGGCCTGGTGGGCCGACCGCCGCGGCGGTCGCGAGGTCATTGCTGCCGCGACAGCGCTAATCTTCGCGTTCGGCATAGCCTTCGGCGCACTGTTCGAGACAGCCGGCTCTGTCGGCATGGTCACGTTTCTCGCGCTGGGGCTCGGTGCGATGGGGCTGACCTATGGCCCGCTGGGTACCGTGCTCAGCGGTCTGTTCCCGGCGGCCGTGCGCTATACCGGTGCTTCACTGGCCTTCAACCTGGCCGGCATCCTCGGCGCCTCGCTCGCGCCATACGTCGCGACCTGGCTCGCACAGCGGTACGGCCTCGCTGCGGTAGGGCACTACCTTGCGGCGGCTGCCGCTCTGACCCTGCTCGGTGTCGGGGCCACGCCACGGAGCCAGGCACCGGCATGATCGGGTGCGCACAGGGTGGCGTCCGTGCTCAGCTCCCATGATCCGCTGTGCCGGTACGGGTACGCGGACATCGGCTTCTAGTCGCCACGCGCGCCATCAATAAAGTATGTGAAAATTTGCTGATGCAGAAAGGGAATGAAGCGCGGCTTGCTGCTTCATGGTCCATGCACGCGGCGGCGCGGGCATGAGAAGTGCGATCTGCAACCAAGGCGTGCTGATGCTCGAAGGCATCATGCTGGTCGGCAACATGGCCACGGGTGGCGACAGCCTGGTTGGCATTGCCAGTACAGTGGAAGAGGGAGGCATGGGCGCAAGCCCAAGCGGTAGCTGTGCCGGCGGCATGGGCGGTGCGGTGCCACAGGTTTCGGTCGATATGGGACAGAACGCTAATGGCACCCTGGGTCAGGGGGCGGTGCCGATCTGGTCGTGGGCCAGCCAGCGAGTCTCTCCCGTGGTCTCACCAATCAGGCTACCGCCAGCCCCATGGCCACGGGCAGCAGTCTCGTGCGCAGCGCAGACGCACTCAACGATGCGCTGGCTTTGCCGGCCTTTCCGCTGATCGACGGCCCGCCGCTCGATGCGCTTGCCGACGACGGTGGCAAATTCACACGACACCCCTGCAGCCGGGCAGTCCGGCCATCAATGCGGGTAGCGCCTGTGGTGCTGACGGACCAGTCTGACTACGAGCGCAGCGCGCGCCACGCCCGACCTCGGTGCGTTTGCCGGATACAGTCCCTCCGACGTCCTGTTCCGCGGTGGCTTCGAGGACTCGGGCTGTCCCTGAGCATTGCGCCCGGAGCGCCGGACACGCCATCCGATCGGCACACACGGGCCTAACTACCCGTGTGTGCCGGTCCGAATCTGGCACCAGTCCTGGCCTCGCCATGCGTTTCTCGAGATTTGCGCCAGGAATCGAAATGCCACTGCTTCAGGCTACTTTGCGTTCTCGGGCCCATGCGTCAGCCGTCCGCTGCTCAAGCCAGGGCGTCTTTTATTTGCAATACGCCGACAGGAAACGCTCGGCGAGTTCCTGAGCCTGAACGCCGATCTCGCCGTGGATCTGATCCTCGGGGTAGGGGCTAAGCGCCGGAGTGAGACGATTGGCGACGAGGCTGTAGGTCGCTGCCTTGAGCTCGTCCTTTTCGGTGGGCCAGCCGCGCTTGTAAGCTGACCCCAGTAGCCAGATGGCATCGGCATTGCAGGTGAGAGCGAGCTCGTTGATGTAATCGATCGCCTTGCGCTTCATACGGATGACCCGTTCGGGATCACGCACGACGTCATCCTTGCTGCCGATGGCTGAGTACAACTCCCTGAAGAAGGTCGTCTTTGCCATTGGTTGGCCCAGGTCGGCGGCTTTTTCGAACCACTTGCGGTAATCCTTGGCCTCGCCCTCGCTGACCCCTTTGCAAAATTCCAGTCGAGCTACGAGATACTGGTTGTACATCTGGGCATATCTCACCGGCTCTCCCTGCGGCCCGTACTCGTTTATTGGGATGCCGCCATACTTTCCTAGCAGTGGAGCGCAATCACCCAGTTCCGACGCCAACTGCAGCGTGGCATCGGGATCCTTGGCATCCAGCCCGGCTTTATGTTCCGCGAGTCTTGTTGCGAGCGGGCGGGGGTCGCGGCGCTCCGCCGATGGCCCATCGACTGCTTCCCAGGCTCTCGCGAAGCCCGGAACAGGTTCTCGCCATTGTGCATAGGGCAGCGCGCGCTCGCCCGCAGAGGCGGCAACAGTGATGTTGTCAGGGGGTGCAGCGGCCGTGCGGGAGGGTGGGGATGTGGTGACGGCGTTTTGGGATACGGCATTCCAATCAACCGTGCCAGCGGATTTCACCACGATTGTGCTGGTTTCAGCACGCCCTACGACGGCGCCGGAAACTGCAGCGATTAGAGTGATGCCGAGTAAGCCTGCTATCAAAATACGTTTTTGTTTCATTGTTAGCTTCCCGTCATGTTAGATACACAAAATTCCTGGTCTGTTCTGACTGAATGACTTGCGTGGAATATTTATGGCATTTCCAACGATGGCATGTAGATTTGCAACTCTCATGCTGAAGGCTTATGGATGGCTGTCAAGAAATATTCTGTGCTTACAGCGTGCGTGGGTTGCCGACGGTCACTGTGCCAGTGACGTTTTGGTTGTAACTGACACCGCCCCCTCCACCTATTATCTGAATCTCGTGCATGGGTGGTGAGGGACTGTTAGAATGACATCCTTCATTTTCGCGCGCAGGCCCATCCTGACTGTCATCTTCTCTCCTGAATATGTCAGATTCTGGAGTAAACATGTCTTCCGGCTGTATTGTCGATGTGGTATTCTGTAATTTATATTTTCTACATACATGTTTCTTGCAAACCGTCACCGTGCTGCCCGGCAATGGCGTTTTATTGTGAGCGGCAGCCCACTGACTGAGTGCGTCGCGCATCACCAAGGCGGCCACCGCATTTGGTTTTCCCCCAAAGCCACAGCCTTGTGTGTCGTAACAGTTGGCTGTGATACTGATCACCTCTCCAGTATCAGTATCGGCTTGGGTCGGTCCTGCCAAGGAACTTAATATGTGTAAAAAGAAGCATCTGTGCTTGATCATGGAGATTCCTTTCAATAGTAGGTTGCGTTGGTTGTGGCTCGTATCAATTGCTGTGAGTGGCCAATTACAGGTTGTTGCGATAAGACGTTCAGTGAGTTTCTCTGCCCGGATGTTGTTCTCGTCCCTGCCTTGATCTTCTTGGCGCAATAGGGCAGCGCCATTTCCCCGGGCATCACGTCTGCCGCCTCGGCCACTGCCTGCGTGTGGCTTACGAGGGCGTATGACAGCATCACCGTGATGGCGATAGTGAGGACGAAGGTCGCGAAAACGATTCCTGGTCTTATGATGTCAATTACATTTGCTTTTGTGAAAATTCCATTTTGATTGTGAACTTATTTACCGGGACGTAAGTTAACCTGGATCAGCGGATGAATGTGTTGCCGATCTACGCAAGCGAGCCCGGCAGTTTTGCTTCAGCCGGCGAGGACCATCCATCGCAATGAAAGTTGGGACGGCATGGCTTGGAACTACTGAACGAGTCCAGAGATTCCATGAGCTACGGATGGCTCGCCGCACATCAATCGCCTGCGCGTTTGATGTGGCGCAGCCGAGTCCGGACCAGTGCCGGACTCAGCGCGTGCTGACAAGTTCAGAATGGACTTGTTCAGGCCCTCCACAGGTCCCGACCGCATTCGCGGCGCCGGTTGTCGACGGTCTGCATGGGCGGCCGCAAGCCGAGCGTGCGGGATTGGCGGTGTTCGCGAAGCATGCGGAAGGAGAGCCTGCATCACGGCGGGGCTCGGTGACAGTCAGCTTGCTGTACGCCGGCCTTACCCGGTTTTGCATCCCGCTTGATCCCGGGCAGTGCGGAATCGGACGAGCGATACGTAATATGACGTCACCGTTGGCGTCAGCACCGCCGGCGGCCTTCGAGTCGGAACGTGCTCGCTCATGGGCATGGCGTTCGGCTGTGGCCATCCGGCCACACGGGGTACCGCTGGAAATGGCGCTACCTCCAGGCATTGAAGGAAGTGCGACGCGGCAATTCTGGCCGGCCGTTTCGGTCAGACCTTTCCCTATCTACGCCTGTCGGTCATCGAGACGTGCAACTTCCGGTGCAGCTACTGTCTGCCCTGCGGTTATTCGGCGGCGCCGGGGCGTCGGTCCGCCCTCGATCTGGGTGAAATCCGCGGGCTGCTGCGCGGTTTTGTATCTGTCGGCATGCGCAAGACTCGCCTGGTGGGCGGCAGACCCGCGCTGCGCCGCGACCTGCCGGACGTCAGTGCGGCCATCGCGCAATCCGGCGTGGAGAGGGTGGCGATGACGACCAGCGGCTGCCTGCTGCAGCAGCGGGTCGATACGTGGCGCGAGGCCGGTCTGACCCGTCTCAACGTCAGCGCCGACGCGCTGGACCGGAAGTGGTTCGCGGCGATAACCGGCCACGATCGCTAGCCGGTCATCCTCGCCGGTGTCGATCACGCGCTGATGCTCGGCTTCCCGTCGATCAAGCTCAATGTGGTGCTTCTAAAAGGGCTCAACGACGATCAGCTGTCGGCCTGGCTCGACTGTCTGCGCAGCAGGCCCGTGGCGATGTGCGCGATCGAGCCAGTGCAGACCGACGGCAATGAAGTCGCAGCTGGTCGAAGGATTTCCGTGATCGGCACGCGGCGCAGCCCCGACCCCGGCTCGCGCATGCCATGCGCCGGGTTGTGTCCGGCCGCGCCTGCCCGTATGATGCGCGCCCTTCGCCGCAGGCAGCGTATCTGCCGCGCACGGCCCGGATTATCGATCCGGCCGATCCAGTTCTGGAGAGGTGCCAGAGCGGTCGAATGGGCCGGACTCGAAATCCGGTGTACGGCTTGTCCGTACCGTGGGTTCGAATCCCACCCTCTCCGCCAGACAGTCAGCGACATCGACACCCTTTCCCGGCCTCGCCGGGGAAGGGGCGTCTTCCGGCTTCACGGTCGTCTCAGCTCTTGCCTAGCCAAACGATGGCAGTGCCACCCGCAGGTGATGACGGCAGAAATAATCGGACCAGCGGCGACTTCGATGAGCTGCGATCTCGATCAGCCTCGGCTCCGGCCAGCCGCGACGGGATTCGCCTCCAGTCCGATGGCGGCTACACTGCGCGCCCCGAATTCTGGAGCTATGCGATGAGCCTGATTGCCGTGCCGGTGTCCTACGGCGAGCTGCTCGACAAGATCACGATCCTCGAGATCAAGGCCGAGCGCATCGCCGATCCGGCCAAGCTCACCAACGTACGCACGGAGCTCGACCTGCTCGGCCGCACCTGGGCCGAAGCACCGGTCTCGCGCATCGACATCGCCGCTCCGCGCGCACGGCTCAAGGCCGTCAACGAGGCGCTCTGGGACATCGAGGACCGCATCCGTCTCAAGGAACGTGCGCAGGCCTTCGACGCGGAATTCGTCGAACTGGCACGCGCGGTGTACTTCCGCAACGACGAGCGCGCGGCGGTCAAGCGCGAGATCAACGAGAAACTCGGCTCCACCCTGGTCGAGGAAAAGTCCTACCAGGATTACCGCGCGGCAGTTTGATCGCCCCTGCATTGATGGCGGGACGGCGGCACGTCGGCCGTCCGCAGAGCGCGGAATACCGGCAGACGGATGATGTGCGCTATCGCGGGTCCACCCGGGATCAGGCGGTGGCGCTGCGTCGGGCTGCGAGAAAGGCCTCGAGCCGCTCGATCACGTCGTCCACCTCGATCAGGTCCATCACGCCGGGGTATTCGAGTTTCGTACCCCAGCGCAGCGCCTCCGCGGGACGGCCGCGGAAACGGCGTGCGGCGGCATCGTAGCGATCCACGCACCAGCGCCGGTCGCTGTACGGGCCCGAGCGGTGCGGGTTGCTCGCCGCGTGCAGGCCGAGCACCGGCGTGCCGACTGCATTGGCCATGTGCATCGGCCCGGAATCGGGCGTCAGCACGAGACTGGCGCGCCGGCAGAGGGCGAGGAATTGCTTGAGCGTGTCCTTGCCGACGAGATCGATCGGCCGCGTGCGCATGCCCGCGAGGACTGCATCGGCGAACTCGCGTTCGAAGCGGCTCGGCCCGCCGCATAGCACGATCCGCAGGCCGAGGCGGGCGGCGGCATGGTCCATGACCGCGGCGTAGCGCTCGGGTCGCCAGTTGCGCCGCGCGTGGCTCGAACACGGGCTGACCAGCAGGGTCGATTCCACGCCCGGCAGGTGGTGTTCGGCGAATTCGTGTGCGGCATCCGGGATCGGGACGTCCCAGTGGACGGCATCCTGGTGGAGGCCGAGCGGCTCGAGGAAGCTCGCCAGCGCGTCCAGAACGTGTTCGCCGCGCCGTGCCGCGATGCGCCGGTTCACGAACAGGCCGTGCAGATCGCGTGAGCGCTCGCGGTCGTAGCCGATGCGCAGCGGCGCGCGCACCAGGGTGCTCAGCAGGTTCGCGCGCAGGGCGACCTGCATGTGCAGCAGCACGTCGAAACGGCGACCGTCGAGGGCGCGACGTAGCGCACGGTATCCGGCCAGACCGGCGGCTTTGTCGAACACCAGGAATTCGACGCCCGGGATGTCGCCGACCAACCGGTTTTCGAGCTTGCCGACGATCCAGGTCAGCCGGGTATCCGGCCAGTGGCGCTGCAGGGTACGCACCACGGGCACGACGTGGGTGACGTCGCCGAGGGCCGAAGTCCGCAGAAGACAGACGGTTCGTGGTGCAAGAATTGGCGCCGGCATGTGCAAGGCTTGCTAGACTGTAGGCCGTGTTGCCGAAAGGATCGATCCGCGATCTCCGGTTCAGGCCGCTGGCCCTTCCGATGAGCACAGCCCGCATCCAGTCCACCGCCGATGGCGCGATTCTGTTCGACCCGCGCTGCGCCGCACAAGCCGAGGAGGCCTGGTTCGACCCGGCCGCCTGGCATGCGCGTGGAACCGCGCAGGGCGTGAATGGTGGCCGTGGTGGTGCGGTGTTCATCGATGCGCCCTGGGGGCCGAGCGTGCTGCGCCACTACCGGCGCGGTGGTGCCGTGGCACGGTTGCTCGGTGACAGCTACCTCTGGACGGGCGCCGAGCGCACGCGTTGTTTCGCCGAATTCCGCCTGCTCCAGGAACTGGCCCGCTCCGGTTTGCCGGTGCCGCTGCCGGTCGCTGCGCGCTATCAGCGGCGCGGCGCGCACTACCGGGCCGACCTGATCGTGCGCCGCATCGAGTCGAGCCGCACGCTCGCCGAGCTGTTGCGCGAGGGGCGTTGCGATCCTGCGCTGATGGCGCGCATCGGCGGCGTACTGGCCGCGTTCCACGAGCGTGGCGTCTATCATGCCGACCTGAACGCCCACAATGTCCTGCTCGCCGGCGATAACGTGTATCTGATCGACTTCGACCGCGGCACGTTGCGTCGGCAGGGTATCGAATGGCAGCTCGCCAATCTCGCCCGGCTGCGGCGCTCGCTGCTGAAGCTCGGCGCAGCGCGCGACGTCGGCGAGGAACACTTCGATGCCACGCTCTGGCAGGCGCTCACGGCCAGTTACGAAAGCCAGCGGCGCCGCGCGCCGGTCGCGCCCGTGCTGACGGCGATCCGGGAGCAGGGCGCGTGACGCATGCGCTGCGCTTCCTCGGCGTGGGTTCGTCCCAGGCCGTGGAGCTCGGCTCGTCGGGAGCGGTCTATGAACGCGACGACCAGCCGCTGCTCCTGATCGATTGCGGCCCGGAAACGCTCAGCGCCTATCTCGAAGCCTATGCCGACGTGCCGCGCGCGATCTATGTCACGCACACGCACCTCGATCACGTCGGCGGTTTCGAGCGCCTGTTCACACGCCTCTACTTCGATGCCGAGCGGCGCGGGCGTGTCGTCGTGTTCCTGCACGCTGCTCTCGTGCCGCTGATGCAGACGCGTCTCGCCGACTACCCGAACGTGATCGCCGAGGGCGGCGCGAATTTCTGGGATGCCTTCCGCCTCGTGCCGGTCTCGCGCGGTTTCTGGCATGCGGGTCAGTGGTTCGAGGTTTTCCCGGTCCGCCATCACGCGCCCGACACGGCCTTCGGCCTGGCCTTGCCCGGCAGCTTCGTCTGGACCGGCGACACGCGCCCGATCCCGGAAGTGCTCGGCCGGCATGCCGGACGCGGCGAACTCGTCGCGCACGATTGCGGCCTGCGCGGCAACCCTTCGCACAGTGGCATCGACGATCTCGAGCACGAATATCCGGCCGGGCTGCGCGCACGGCTCGTGCTCTACCACTACGGCAGCCAGGCGGATGGCGAGGCGCTCGCGGCGCGTGGCTATCGCGTGGCGCGGCGTGGCGAACGTCTGGCCCTGGGCGAGCCGCTCGCCGGGAGCGTGTGATGGACGCGCGCATCGCGTCGCGCACCGTCGTCGCGCCGGGCGACGCGCTCGGTCGGCCGCTGACCGACCTGCGCCTCTCGGTCGTGGACCGCTGCAACTTCCGCTGCCCGTACTGCATGCCGGAAGAAGACTATCCGGAACGGCATCGTTTCCTCGAGAAGCGCGAGCGCCTGTCGTTCGAGGAAATCGAGCGCCTGGTACGCGTCTTCGTCACGCTCGGTGTGCGGCGACTACGGTTGACCGGCGGCGAACCGCTGCTGCGCCGCGACCTGCCGCTGCTCGTCGGCTGGCTCGCGCGCGTGCCGGGCATCGAGGATCTCGCGCTGACGACTAACGGCGTATTGCTGCC
>Ga0116193_1003101_pt1 | contig 12156 bp, 8 predicted proteins | sample AD_UKC115_MetaG_FD_89892 | JGI IMG/M metagenome (GOLD analysis project Ga0116193, IMG submission 89892) | Active sludge microbial communities of municipal wastewater-treating anaerobic digesters from Hong Kong - AD_UKC115_MetaG | ecosystem: Engineered > Bioreactor > Anaerobic > Digestate | place...
TGCATGGCGGCCTCGACCGGCACCGTGTACTGCACGGCGCCGGCCACGCCGGGTACGCGGCGCAGCGCGTCGGAGTGGCCCTGGCTCACGCCCTTGCCCCAGAAGGTGTAGGTCTCGCCGTCGGGCAGCAGGGCCTCGGCATAGACGCGGTTGATCGAGAACAGGCCCGGGTCCCAGCCGGCCGAGATCAGCGCCGTGGTCTGGCCGGCGCGCGCCGCGGCATCGACGGCGGCAAAGTGCTCGGGGATGCGGGCGTGGGTGTCGAAGCTGTCGACGATGCAAAAGCGCGCCGCCAGCTCGGGCGACTGCTGGGGCAGATCGTCCTTGGAGCCGCCGCACAGGATCAGTACGTCGAGCTGGCCGGCGTGGCCCGCCAGCGCGGCCATGCCGTGCACCGGCGTGCCGGCCACCAGGGGCTTGACGCCGGCAGGGTCGCGCCGGGTGTAGATGCCGGCCACGCGCATATCGGGGTTGTGCGCCATGGCGGCTTCGACGCCGCGCCCGAGGTTGCCGTGCCCGACGATGCCGATGCGGATGGGAGAAGTGGATGCCATGATGGACCTGTGAGTGTTGGATGAATGACCAATGACTTCGCTGCGCTCAATGACTTCGCTTCGCGTCGATGACCAAGGCGTCTTGGTCATTTCGTCATGCCCGGCGCAGCCGGGCGGTCATTTTGTCATGCGCGATGCGCCAGCCGGCTTTCTAGAATCCCAAGGATGAACCCCGCCATCGTCCACATCATCGACGACGACCCCAGCGTGCGTGAGGCTATGGCCTGGCTGCTGCGCACGCGCCGCCTGCTGGCGCAGGGCCATGACAGCGCCGCGGCGTTCGAGCAGGCGCTGGGCGCGGCCGAGCCGAGCACGCCCGGCTGCATCCTGCTGGACGTGCGCATGCCGGTGACCAGCGGCCTGACGCTGTTCGAGCGCCTGCTGGCGCGCGGCGTGCCCGAGCTGTGGCCGGTGATCTTCCTGACCGGCCACGCCGACGTGCCGACCGCGGTGGACACCGTCAAGCGCGGGGCCTTCGATTTTTGCGAGAAGCCCTTTTCCGACAACGCGCTGGTCGACCGCGTCGAGCAGGCGCTGGCCCTGTCGCGCCAGCGTCTGGCGCAGCGTGCAGCCCGACAGGAGGTGCAGGCGCGCGTCGGCGAGCTGACCGAGCGCGAGCGCGCCGTGATGGAGCGCGTGGCCGGCGGTCTGGCCAACAAGCGCATTGCCGACGAGCTGGGCATCAGCGTGCGCACGGTGGAGGTGCACCGTGCCCGCGTGTTCGAGAAAATGGACGTCAAGTCGGCGGTGGAACTGGCCAACTTGCTACAAAAAATATAGAAACCTGGGCGTGGCCCCGCATCAGGAGGGCTGGCCGCCGTCCACGGAGGCCAGCCGCCCGATCTGGTGCGCCAGCTCGACGGCCGACTCCACCCCAATCTTCTCGAAGATGTTGGCGCGGTGAAACTCTACCGTGCGCGCCGTGATGCCCAGGTGCTCGGCGATGTTCTTGTTGTAGTGGCCGCGGATCAGCTCGTCCAGCACCTCGCGCTCGCGCGGGCTCAGGCTGGCCAGGGCCTGGCGCAGGCGCTGCAGTTCGCGCTGGGCGTCGGTGCGCGCCAGCACGGCCTGCATGGCCTGCTCCACGCGGTCCACCAGCACGTTGTCCTGGAACGGCTTTTCCAGGAAGTCCCAGGCGCCGTTCTTCACCGCCTCGACCGCGCTGCCCACGTCGCCGTGGCCGGTGAGAAACAGCACCGGCCAGGGGCAGCCCAGGGCCTTGAGCCGCTCGAAGGTGAGGGGCCCCGACAGCGGCTCCATGCGCATGTCCAGCAGCACCACGGCCTCGCCCCAGCGGCCCTGAAGGGCGCGCGCGGCCTCCAGCAGTGCCGTGCCGCTGGCCCAGGCGCGCGGCTGGTAGCCGCGCGAGTCGAACAGCCAGGCCAGGCCGTCGCGCACGTCGGCGTCGTCGTCCACGATGTGGATGTCCACGGCTTGCAGCGGCGCGGTCATGGCGGGTCTCCCGAGTCGGTGGCGGCGGGTGGCGGTGCCAGGGGCAGCTCGACGGTGAATTGGGCGCCGCCCAGCCCCGCGTCCTGCCCCACGCCGATGCGGCCGTGGTGCGCCTCGGCGATGGAGCGGCAGATGGCCAGGCCCATGCCCATGCCGCCGTCCTTGGTGCTGAAGAAGGCGTCGAAGATGCGCGCCTGGGCGTGCTCGGGCACGCCGGGGCCGCTGTCGGCCACGCTCAGGCGCACCTGGTTTTCGGCGCCGGCGGGGGTGTCCAGCCGCACTCGAACCCGCGGCTCGCGCGGGCCCAGCCCGGCCCAGTCCAGCGCACTGCCGCACAGGTTGTGAACCAGGTGCTCCAGCAGCAGCGCGTCGCCCTGCACCCAGACCGGCTGCGTCGGCAGATCGAGCGTGACCGGGACGCTGCGCGCCTCCTGCGCGGCGGCCACGGCGCGGCGCACCAGCGCCGCCAGGTCCACGCGCGAGAGCGTCAGCTCGCGCCGGCGTGCGAAGGCGTTGACGCGCTGGATCACGCCGCCGGCGCGCTCGGCCAGCTGGGCCATGCGCTGCACCACCGGCTGCACCTCCGCGGGCGTGATGCTGCCGGCGCGCAGGCGGTTGAGCAGGCCGTTGGCGAACGAGGCCAGCGCGCCCAGCGGCTGGTTGAGCTCGTGCGCCAGCGTCGAGGCCACCTCGCCCACCGCCACCAGCCGGCCCGAGGCATCGAGCCTTTCCTGCTGCAGCGCGGCCAGCTGCTGGGCACGCTTGCGCTCGCTGATGTCCAGCACCGAGCTCATCCAGCCCAGCTGCGTGCCGTCGGCGGCCAGCAGCGGCGCCTCGTGGATCAGCACGTCCACGCCATGCCCGTCGCGGTGCTGGAACTGCACCTCGATGCCCTGCGCCTCGGTGCCCTGGTGGATGACGTGCGCGTGCAGCAGGGCCAGCTCGTCGCTCTGGTGGGCGGGCCAGTAGGGCAGGGGCGCGCTGGTGCCGCGCAGCTCCTGCGCGCTGTAGCCCACCATGGCGCAGAAGGCCTGGTTGACGTACAGGATGCGGCCCTTGAAGTCCCAGGCGCGCATGCCGATGGCGACCGAGCGCTCCATGGCCGAGCGCAGCGCCACCTCGGCCAGCAGGCGCTGCTGCACCTGCTGGCGCTTGACGAAGTCGCGCCGCAGCGCGGCCAGGCTGGCCAGCATGCCCAGCAGGAACAGCAGCGCCACCACGAAGAAGATGCGCGGCACGGGCGAGGCGCGCGGCCCCTGCGGCACGACCTCGAGCATCAGGTCGGTGCCGGGCAGGTTCATCACCGTGCGGTAGGGGCCGCTGGCGGGCATGCCGGCGGGCAGGCCCACGGCGTCCACCACCAGGCGCACCGTCTGGTTCTGCAAAAACCAGCCGGGCAGCAGGGCATCGACCGCCTGCCGCATGGCGAGCTGCGCCACGTAGATGCCCTTCAGGTGCAGCCCGTCGAAGTAGGGCACGGCCAGCCAGACGCGGTCGGTCACGCTGCCGTCGGCCAGGCGCATGGGCCCGGCGTAGCTGGCGCGGCGCAGGTTGCCCACGATGTCCTGCAGGGTTTGCAGGGCCAGATGGTTCTCGGGGTTGAGCGCCTTGTCCTGCTCCCAGGCGGCCAGGTCGCCGCTGCCGGGGGCGTCGCCAGCCAGCCAGGCGCGTGCCAGCACCACGCCGGGCGCGCGCCACAGCAGGCCGGCCGGCACGGCGTCGGGCGCGTCGGCTGGGTCCGTGGCGTCGTGCAGGGCCTGGGGTCCGTCGATGGCGACCTGGCGCGCGCGCTGCGCCAGGTCGTCTTCCAGGCGGCGGAAGTGGAACTGCACGTTGCGCTCCAGCCATTGCGCGTCGGCGCCCCGGCGGCGCTCCTCCTCCTCGTTCTCGAAGTGGTTGAGGTACCACACCAGCGCCACCACCGCGCCCACGATCAGCACGGCCAGCCCCATCATCCACAGCACGGTCCGGCGGTTGCGGTCGGGCAGGCCGCGCCCGCTGGCGTGCAGCAGGGCGAAGTCGTCGGAGGATTGGGGCGTCGTCCAGGACATGGGTGCAGGCCGCGGCATTCGATAATAACGAGCATGTGCGCAGCCCCTGTTGCCCGCCGCCGCTGCCTGCAGGCCCTGGCCGCGGCGGCGCTGCCGGTGCCGTCCACGCGGGGCCGGGCCGAATCGAAAATCACCATCCGCCTGTCGCACGTGGTGGCGCGGCAGACGCCCAAGGGCTTGGCGCTGGAGCGCTTGCGGCAGCGGCTGCACGCGCTCAGCCAGGGCCGCATCCAGGTCGAGATCTACCCCAACTCGCTGCTGTATGGCGATGCCGACGAGATGCAGGCGCTGCAGCTCGGGGCGGTGGACATGCTGGCGCCTTCGCTGTCCAAGTTCGGGCCGCTGGGGTTTCCGGAGTTCGAGCTGTTCGACCTGCCCTTCCTGTTCGACTCCCGCGCGCAGGTGCGGCGTGTCACGCACGGCGCCGTCGGGCGCGACCTGCTCGCCCTGCTGGCGCGCCAGCGCATGGTGGGCCTGGGCTACCTGGACAACGGCTTCAAGCACATGAGCGCCAACCGGCCCCTGCTGGTGCTGCCGGACTACGCGGGCCTGCGCATGCGGGTGCAAAGCTCGCGCGTGCTGGCCCACCAGATGCGTGCGCTGGGCGCGCGGCCCGTGGAACTGGCGTTTGGCGAAACGCGCCGGGCCCTGGCCACCGGTGTGGTCGACGGCACGGAAAACCCCAGCTCCAACTTCTGGACCCAGCACATGAACGAGGTGCAGACCGACCTGAGCCTGACGCGGCACGGCTACCTGGGCTATGCGGTGGTGGTGCACCAGCGCTTCTGGAGCGCGCTGGCCGCCGCCGACCGCCGCCTGGTGCGCCAGGCGGTGGACGAGGCGCTCGAGTGGGGCAACGCCATTGCGCAGCGCGAGAACGACGATGCCCTGGCCGCCCTGCGCGCCAGCGGCACCACGCGCATCCACCCCATCGACGAGACGCAGCGCCAGCGCCTGCGCCAGGCCACGCGGCAGGTGTATCAGGGCCTGCAGGGGCGTATCGGCCAGCATTGGCTCGACCGGGTGCAGGCAGCGCTGGCCTGAGGGGCGGGCCGGGAGCGCCGGCGCTCCCGGGATCGGGGATAACCCTAGCTGTGGAACGCCACAGTTACGCCGCTCCGGCGCAATGCCTACAGTCCGCGACGTTGTCATTCACCATCGTCGAAGGAGACTGTCATGCCATTTCCCGTCAAGAAAATCCTGGTCTGCGGCCTGCTGGCCTTTGGAGCCACCCTGGCCGCCCAGGCCCAGACCGTGATCAAGTTCAGCCACGTGGTGGCGCAGGACACGCCCAAGGGCAAGGCCGCCGAGTTCTTTGCCAAGAAGGCGGCCGAGTTGACCCACGGCAAGGTCAAGGTCGAGGTCTACGCCAACAGCGCGCTGTACAAGGACAAGGAGGAGATGGAGGCGCTGCAGCTCGGCTCGGTGCAGATGCTGGCGCCCTCGCTGGCCAAGTTCGGCCCGCTGGGCGTGAAGGAGTTCGAGGTGTTCGACCTGCCCTTCATCTTCGACAACAGCGACGAACTGCACAAGGTCACCACCGGGCCGGTGGGTGCCAAGCTGCTCAAGAAGCTGGAGGCGCGCGGCATCACCGGCCTGGCGTACTGGGACAACGGCTTCAAGGACTTCTCGGCCAACAAGCCGCTGCACACCGTGGCCGACTACAAGGGCCTGAAGTACCGCATCCAGTCGTCCAAGGTGCTGGAGGAGGAGATCCGCGCGCTGGGCGGCATTCCGCAGGTGATTGCGTTTGGCGAAACCTACCAGGCGCTGCAGACCGGCGTGGTGGACGGCACGGAGAACCCGCCGTCCAACTTCTACACCCAGAAGATGAACGAGGTGCAAAAGCACCTGTCGCTGACCAACCACGGCTACCTGGGCTACGCGGTCATCGTCAACAAGAAGTTCTGGGACGGCCTGCCCGCCGACGTGCGCGGCCAGCTCGAGGACGCCATGCGCCAGGCGACGGCCTATGCCAACCAGATCGCGCAGGACGAGAACGACCATGCGCTGGAGGCGGTGAAGAAGAGCGGCAAGACCACCATCTACACGCCCACCAAGGAAGAGCGCGCGGCGCTGAAGAAGGCGCTGGTGCCGGTGCACCAGAAGATGGCCGGCCGCATCGGCAAGGACATCATCCAGGACGTGTACAAGGCCACGGGCTTCGATCCGGCCAAGCTGTGATGGATCTCGCGGGCTGAGAGCGCTGCGCGGCCGCCGCGCAGCGCTCGGCGCTCGATGCCCAACCTGGGGGAACTTCCCACATGAAAATCCTGGACCACCTGGAAGAGTGGCTCATCACCTTCCTGATGGGCGCTGCCACGCTCATCGTCTTCGTCGCCGTGATGCACCGCTACCTGGCGGGCATGGCCATTCCCGGCCTGCAGGACTGGCTGCTCACCATCAACCTGTCGTGGGCGCAGGAGCTGACCATCATCATGTTCGTGTGGATGGCCAAGTTCGGCGCCGCCTACGGCGTGCGCACGGGCATCCACGTGGGGGTGGACGTGCTCATCAACCGCCTGAACGAGAAGGTGCGCGCCAAGTTCATCATCTTCGGGCTGGCCGCCGGCGCGCTGTTCACCGGCGTGGTGGCCTGGATGGGCGGCCATTTCGTGTGGGAGAACGGCGCGCACCACGACCTGTTCAGCCTGTTCGGACTGCCGGTGGAGGACCTGATCGAAGGGCCCACCACCCCCGACCTCGAATGGCCCACCTGGATCGTGTACAGCGCCATTCCGCTGGGCACGGGGCTGATGTGCTTCCGGTTCCTGCAGGTGCTGGTGGGCTTCATCCGCACCGGCGAGCTGCCCCACCACGACCACGACCACGTCGACGGGCTGGAGGAAAACGTCGAGGAGGCTGCCGCGCAGGAGATCAACCCCTACGCCCTGCGCGACAACCTGCACCCCAACGAGTCCGACCGCGAAGGTGGGAGCAAGCCATGAACGCCGCCATCATCTTCGTTTTGCTGCTGGTGCTGATGCTCACCGGCATGCCGGTGTCGATCTCGCTGGGCCTGACGGTCCTGACCTTTCTGTTTGCCTTCACTCAGGTGCCGCTGGAATCGGTGGCGCTCAAGCTGTTCACGGGCATCGAGAGCTTCGAGATCATGGCCATCCCGTTCTTCATCCTGGCGGGCAACTTCCTCACGCACGGGGGCGTGGCGCGGCGCATGATCAACTTCGCCACCTCCATGGTGGGCCACTGGTACGGCGGCCTGGGCCTGGGCGGCGTGCTGGCCTGCGCGCTGTTCGCCGCGGTGTCGGGCTCCAGCCCGGCCACCGTGGTGGCCATCGGCTCCATCCTGCTGCCGGCCATGGTGAAGGCGGGCTTTCCCAAGCAGTTCGGCGCCGGCGTCATCACCACCTCGGGGGCGCTGGGCATCCTGATCCCGCCGTCCATCGTGATGGTGATGTATTCGGTGGCCACCAACACCTCGGTGGGCGCGCTGTTCATGGCCGGCGTGGTGCCGGGCCTGGCGCTGGCCGGCGTGCTGGGCGGCGTCACGTACTGGCGCGCGCGCAAGTACAACTACCCGCGCCTGCCCAAGGCAAGCTGGGGCGAGCGCTGGGCGGCGTTCCGCAAGTCGGCCTGGGGGCTGTTCCTCATCATCGTGGTCATGGGGGGCATCTACACCGGCATGTTCACGCCCACCGAGGCGGCGGCCATGAGCGCGGTCTACGCCTTCGTGGTGGCGGTGTTCATCTACAAGGACATGGGCCTGAAGGACGTGCCCAAGGTGCTGCTGAACTCGGCCAACATGAGCGCCATGCTGCTGTACATCATCACCAACGCGGTGCTGTTCAGCTTCATCCTGACCAACGAGAACATCCCGCAGGCGCTGGCCGACTGGATGCTGGGCCATGGCCTGGGCATGATCACCTTCCTGCTGGCCGTCAACGTCATCCTGCTGCTGGCGGGCAACTTCATGGAGCCTTCGTCGATCATGCTGATCTTCGCGCCCATCCTGTTCCCGGTGGCGATGAAGCTGGGGATCGACCCGGTGCACTTCGGCATCATCATGGTGGTGAACATGGAGGTCGGCATGTGCCACCCGCCGGTGGGCCTGAACCTGTACGTGGCCTCGGGCATCACCAAGATGGGCATCACCGAGCTGACGGTGGCCGTCTGGCCCTGGCTGCTGGCCATGCTGGGCTTCTTGGGCGTGGTGACCTACTGGCCGACGCTGAGCCTGTGGTTCCCGCGCCTGCTCGGCATGATGTGAGCTGACGAGCCAGGTCAGACCCGAGGCCCCCGGAACGGCGACGTTCCGGGGGTTTTTTCGATGTGGGCCACGAAGCGGGGCCTTGGGCGGCTGCAGCCCGGCCCGAACCACGCCATCGGGCCATGACGGGGGCGCTCACTGGTCGCGCACCGCCCATTCCACCAGACGGTCCAGCGCGGGCCGCGCGGCGTCGGCGTTGGGGTCGTTGACCAGGCCGACCACGGCATAGACCTGGCCCGAGCGGCCCCAGGCGTAGCCGGCAATGGCCGCCACGTCGCGCAGGCTGCCGGTCTTCAGGCGGGCGTTGCCGATGGCTTCCGAGCCGGGGCTGCGCGCGGCCAGGCGGCGCAGGGTGCCGCTGACGCCGGCGATGGGCAGCGAGCGCTCGAACACCTCGGCATGCGGGCCGGCAGCGGCCTGCTGCAGCAGCGCCACCAGCGCGGCGGCGGTGATGCGGCCTTCGCGCGACAGGCCCGAGCCGTTGCCGATGATGGGCGCGGCGCGCAGGCCGAAGCGCTCGCGCCACCAGCGCTTGAGCGTGTTGGTGGACTCGGCAAAGCTGCCGCGCCCGTCGCCGGCGGCCGACAGGGTGAGGAACAGCTGCTGCGCCATCACGTTGTTGGAGTACAGGTTGATGTCGTGCACGATCTCGCCCAGCGGCAGCGACAGGCCCGTCACCAGCGGCTGGCCGCGCGCGGGCTGCTGCTGCCATCGCACCTGGCCGCTCAGGGCGCCGCCGGCGGCGCGCCACATGGCCTCGATCACGCGCGGGGCGTAGCCGTCCGGCTCGGGGTAGGCCACGGCCCAGCTCTGCGCGCCGCAGCGCGCCGGGTAGCGGCCCTTGAAACGCGGCGCGCCCGGGTTGCTGAAGTCCAGCGCCAGCCGCGTCTTCCAGTCGCCGCAGGCGCCGCCGGCGGTGGGCACCGTGGCCGGCAGGTCGACCCCGGCGATGGGCGGCTCCACCTCCACGCGCGCCTGCCTGCGCCGCGGCTCGGGGCTGAAGTGAAAGACCAGCGACTTGAAGTTGACCAGCAGACCGTCGGGCCCTGCGTTGTAGGGGCGCAGCGGGTCGTCGTCGAAGGCCGCCGGGTCGTGCGGCGGCAGCTTGAACACGCTGCGGTCCAGCACGATGTCGCCGTCGATGGCGGTGATGCCCTTGGCGCGGATGGCCTCGATCAGCTCGGCCAGGCGCTCGCGCACCAGCTTGGGATCGCCGCTGCCCTGGATCAGCAGCTTGCCGTGCAGCACGCCGCCCTTGACGTAGCCGCTGGTGTAGACGCGCGTCTTCCAGAAGTAGCCGGGCCCCAGCAGGTCCAGCCCGGCGTAGGTGGTCACCAGCTTCATCACCGAGGCCGGGTTCATCGCCGCGTCGGCACGCCAGGCCAGGCGCGGCGCGGGCAGGGCCTGCGGCGCGGCGGTCGGGTTGCCCTCGCCACTGGCGTTGACGGGCTCGGGCTGGTGGCTGACGGTGCCCGGCGGCGGTGGCAACGGCGCCACCACCATGGCCACGCTGGACTCGGGCACGCCGGCACGTGCCAGGGCCTCGGTCACTTCGGGGGGCAGGGCTTGTGCGCTGGCGGTGGTCGCGCCCAGCGCCCAACCCAGCGCAACCCAGATTCCCGCCTGCCACAACGTTCGCATGGGTGCGCAGTGTAGGCTTGGCGACACCCGGCGGCGCGCGCGCCGTGGCAATGCCGCATACACTTTGCCGCATCGATGCCGCGTGCCAGCCGTGGGTGCCGCGACGATGACAGGAGACACATCCCCATGAATGCCCCTCTGCCCGAATCCATCCGTCAGGCATTGGAAACCGTCACGCTGGACGACAAGTACAGCCTCGACCATGGCCGCGCCTTCATGAGCGGCATCCAGGCCCTGGTCAAGCTGCCCATGCTGCAGCGCCAGCGCGACGCGCTGGCGGGCAAGAACACGGCGGGCTTCATCAGCGGCTATCGCGGCTCGCCGCTGGGCGGCTACGACCAGGCGCTGTGGGCGGCGCGCCAATACCTGCAGGCGCAGAACATCGTGTTCCAGCCCGGCGTGAACGAGGAACTGGCGGCCACCGCGCTGTGGGGCACGCAGCAGCTGGGCTTTGCGCCGCCGGGCAGCAACCGCTTCGACGGCGTGTTCGGCATCTGGTACGGCAAGGGGCCGGGGGTGGACCGCTGCTCGGATGTGTTCAAGCACGCCAACATGGCGGGCACCACGCCCTGGGGCGGCGTGATCGCGGTGGCGGGCGACGACCACATCGCCAAGAGCAGCACGGCGGCGCACCAGAGCGATCACATCTTCGAGGCCTGCGGCTTTCCGGTGTTCTTTCCGGCCAGCGTGCAGGAGATTCTGGACCTGGGCGTGCACGCTTTTGCGCTCAGCCGCTACGCCGGCGTGTGGGCCGGCATGAAGACCATCCAGGAGGTGGTCGAGTCCAGCGCCACCGCCATGATCGACCCCGCGCGGGTCGAGATCGTGGTGCCCACCGACTTCGAGATGCCGCCCGGCGGCGTGCACATCCGCTGGCCCGACTCGGCGCTGCCGCAGGAGGAGCGCCTGTTCAACTGGAAGTGGTATGCCGCGCTGGCCTACATCCGCGCCAACCGGCTGAACCGCAACGTGATCGAGGGGCCTCAGGATCGCTTCGGCATCATCGCCAGCGGCAAGGCCTACAACGACACGCGCCAGGCGCTGCTGGACCTGGGGCTGGATGACGCCAGCTGCCGCCAGCTGGGCATCCGCCTGCACAAGGTGGGCGTGGTGTGGCCGCTGGAGCCGCAGGCCACGCGCCAGTTCGCCACCGGGCTGAAGGAAATCCTCGTGGTCGAGGAAAAGCGCCAGGTGATCGAGTACCAGCTGAAGGAAGAGCTGTACAACTGGCGCGCCGACGTGCGCCCCAATGTGGTGGGCAAGTTCCGCAGCGGCGGCGAGGGCGACATGGGCGGCGGCGAATGGTCGCGCACCAACCCCACGGCCAACGTGCTGCTGCGCGCCACGGCCGACCTGACGCCGGCGCTGATCGCGCGCGCCATCGCCGAGCGGCTGAAAAAGCTCGGGCTGGACGCTGACATGACGGCGCGCATCGACCGCCAGCTCGCCATCCTGGACGGCGCGCAGCACACGCTGCAGGTGCTCAAGACCGAAGGCAGCGGCGCCGAGCGCCAGCCCTGGTTCTGCTCGGGCTGCCCGCACAACACCAGCACGCGTGTGCCCGAGGGTTCGCGTGCCATGGCCGGCATCGGCTGCCACTTCATGTCGGTGTGGATGGACCGCAACACCATCGGCTTCACGCAGATGGGCGGCGAGGGCGTGCCCTGGACCGGGCAGCAGCCCTTCAGCCACGAAAAGCACGTGTTCGCCAACCTGGGCGACGGCACCTACTACCACAGCGGCACGCTGGCGGTGCGCCAGAGCGTGGCCGCGGGCGTCAACATCACCTACAAGATCCTCTACAACGACGCGGTGGCGATGACGGGCGGCCAGCCCATCGGCGAGCGGCCCGAGGGCCTGTCGGTGGTGCAGATCGCGCAGAACATGCGCGCGGAGGGGGCGAAGAAGATCACCGTCGTCACCGACGAGCCGCAGAAGTACGAGGGCGCGCGCGCCCAGGGCCTGCCCGAAGGCATCGCCATCGAGCACCGCGACCGGCTGGACGCCGTGCAGCGCGAGTTCCGCGAGATCGAGGGCACCACGGTCATCATCTACGATCAGACCTGCGCCACCGAAAAGCGCCGCCGCCGCAAGCGCGGCACCATGGTCGACCCGGCCGTGCGCGTGGTCATCAACGAACTGGTGTGCGAAGGTTGCGGCGACTGCAGCGTGAAAAGCAACTGCCTGTCGGTGGAGCCGCTGGAGACCGAGTTCGGCCGCAAGCGCACCA
>Ga0116193_1003104_pt1 | contig 12151 bp, 8 predicted proteins | sample AD_UKC115_MetaG_FD_89892 | JGI IMG/M metagenome (GOLD analysis project Ga0116193, IMG submission 89892) | Active sludge microbial communities of municipal wastewater-treating anaerobic digesters from Hong Kong - AD_UKC115_MetaG | ecosystem: Engineered > Bioreactor > Anaerobic > Digestate | place...
GAACAACAAAGAATTCTTTTCATATTTCATTCACCGATAATTGTCATCAGATTTTTTCTGAACTTGACGAAGTGATCTTGCATGGCTATAATTGTTTTCGCCTGTACAATGGGTATATTTATGGTGGAACAATTAAGGAGTTTTCAATGACACCACTGCCAAAAAGAAAAGTTTCCAGTGCACGCAGAGATCGACGTCGCGCTAATGATTTCCTGACTCCCAACAATTTGACGGCTTGTTCAAATTGCGGAGAAATGTGCCTGCCACACACAGTTTGCCCAAGCTGTGGGTATTACAAAGGCCGCGAAGTGATTAACGTCACGAAAAAAGAAGCGAAAAAAGAATAAATGTACCATTGACAAAAAGACGGACTCCATAGCGGCAGTCCGTTTTTTTATTTGTACTGCAATCGAAACATGGGTGAATTCTGAATTATTTAGAAGTATTTTTTGTTGTTTTATCATAGAAACTTAACGGGAGATGGAAATGGCTCAGGAACGTACACAAAAAATTGTGATTACGGCTGTTTTAGGTGCAATAACGATTCTGTTGGGAATTACGCATTGGGGATTGATTCCATGGTTTGGTGGTGTATCGTTGACAATTCTACATGTTCCGGTCATTATTGGCGCAATTCTTGAGGGGCCAATCGTTGGAACTGGCATCGGTTTGATTTTTGGCTTGTTGAGCATGATTCAAGCCGCAGCGGCTCCTGCCGGACCGACGGATGTGTGGTTCACGAATCCGTTGTTGTCCATTTTGCCGCGTCTATTCATCGGACCGGCTGCCTGGCTGGTTTATCGTCTGCTGAAGCATTGGCCTGTCCCTGGCATTTTGGCCGGAGCGATAGCAGGATCGATTGCGAATACAACGCTGGTTTTAGGTATGATCGGATTAATGGGATTATTGCCCTGGAAGGTTTTGGGAAGCATCGCAGTTATTAATGGCTTGCCTGAAATCGCTGTCTCCTCCCTGGTTTCTTTACTGGTTATCGCTGCTGTCCGGCAGATACGGATTGGCAGAAGACAGGGTTCCAAAATCTGAGGTTTACAGCTCGGCATCCATGGACGGATCACAAAGATACGACTGCGATACTGATACACAGAATCACTAGCAGAAATACTCCGTCCCGCAGTCCGAACGCGTACTCGAACATTGATGTTCGGTAAGGTTTGAATCCATAAGCTCTGGCATCCATTGCCAGCGCCATTGTTTCTGCGCGTTTCAAGCTCGTCAGGAAAAGCGGGATGATCAGGGGAAAGATCTGCCGAATCCGGGTAATGAATCCTGCGTTTTTCGTTCCCCACTCTGCGCCTCGCGATGCCTGCGCTTTTGCAATTTTTTCTGCGGATTGTGCCAGAAACGGCAAGAACCGCAGCGTAATCTGGATGATTATGACGAGATCCATGGTAGGAATTCCGAGACGGTGAAGCGGTCTGAGTATCTGCTGCAGCCCGTGGATCAACTCCGAAGAGGAAATACAGAATGTCATCAGGCTAAGCAGCAGGATCAAAACGCAAAAACGCAGCATCATCAGCAGACTGTACAGAACATTGGCTGCAAAAATGGAAATTGGTCCGACAACAAACAGGATTTGTTCCCCCTCTTTTGGCAATAGAAAGATTTGAATCAGTGCAATCAAGACCAAAAAAGGTAACGGCGGAATTAACCCTTTCAGCGCGAATTGGATCGGGATCCTGGCGGTCAATAATCCAATCCATGCAGCCAACAGCCCGATCAATACACCAATTCCGGAAGAACTAAAAGTCACAGCGAGAATTAGGAGTCCGAATCCGATGATTTTTGCCCGCGGATCTATGCGGTGCAGCAGCGAATCAGCAGGAATGTATTGCCCGATGGTTGCTTTTTGGAGGAAATCAAATTGGTTCATTGTTCCCCCCGATTGATGGCTGCGCTTGTTTCGTTGATGATAGCCTGGATAGTGTTGGCCTGATACGAGATCGGCCACCCCTTTTTGCGAAGTGATTGCGCCAATTGCCAAGCCGCAGGCGGTTCCATACCAGTCTCCTTTGAAAGGGACTGATCTGCAAATAGCTGATCTACTGGCAAGGTTGTCAGACTCGTGCCTTTCGCCAAAACGGTCACGTTCTGAGCGATTTCCGAAATATCCTCCATATTGTGGGAAGAGATCACGATTTGGACACCTTGCATTTGCAGGCGGTGCAGCGTGCTAAGGAGATTTTTTCTGGAAAGCGGATCCAGACCGGCAGTCGGTTCATCCAAAATCAGCATGGACGGATTCATTGCCAGTGTAGCGGCAAGCGCCGTTTTTCGCTTTTCTCCTCCGCTCAACGTGCTGACAACTCGATCCTTGTAGGTAAAGAAATCCAAACCGACGAGTTCCATCGCCCGCATGACGTTTTCTCGCAGATTTAGCGGTCCAAAAATCTGTTTTGGACCAAACGCAATTTCATCTCCGACATATTGTTCGAAGAAAAAGGATTCAGGATTCTGGAAAACCATGCCTGCGTAACGGCGCAGCGCTTTGACATCCAGAGATGCCGCGTTCAGATCAAAGGGACCAACGCGGATTGTCCCGCTTTGAGGACGATATAATCCGTTTAAATGTTGCAGCAGGGTTGATTTACCGGATCCTGTTGCTCCAATCAATCCATGAGGGATATCCTTTTGAACGTCCATTGTGATACTTCTGAGTGAAAGATGTGCGAATGGTGTGCCTGCCATATACGTGTGCGAAAGGTCTCGGATTTCAATTTCAGAAGCGGTTTTCTCTTTGGCGGTAAAAGGAATTTCAATGATTTCGGATCTTACCCCTGTATAGGCTGTTATCGAATCGAACAGCTTGTTTCGGTCAGTGACAGGATCACTGATTCCAGGGAACAATGCGGGAAAACATTGGTAAAAGCGGACTGCGGCCGGTTTCTCCAAACCGCCGGCATCGAGTAAAGCATCATCCGTAAACAGGGTTTGCGGTTTTCCATCAAAAATTAACTCGCCATGATTGAGAAGAAGCACTCGCTGAGCCAGCATGACCTCTTCCATGAAATGGGTAATGAAGATCACTGTGATTCCCATGCGGTTTAAGGCTTCCATACGCGCCAAAATGTCATTTCTGCCTTTGGGATCCAGCATAGCTGTCGCTTCGTCCAGGATAATGCAACGCGGCTGCATTGCCAGAACTCCTGCCAGGGCGACTCGCTGCATTTGTCCGGCTGACAACAGATGAGATTGGCGATTACGCTGTTCTTGCATATTTACGACGGCAAGGGCGTCATCCACTTGTTCGCGGATCACTTTTGGCAGCCGGCACAAGTTTTCCGGGCCAAATGCGACGTCCTCTTCAATAATCGTTGCCATGATCTGATCTTCCGGTTGTTGGAAGACCATGCCTACTTCCGATCGAATCTGATGCCGAAATTGCTGGTTTCGCGTATTCATCCCGTTTATCAGGACATTTCCGCTGGTGGGCATCAATAATGCGTTCATATGCCGTGCCAGCGTGGTTTTCCCGGATCCGTTTGCTCCGATCAGTGCGATAAATTCACCTTCCTGGACTGAAAAGTTGATATCTTTTAAGATCCGAAAATGGTCTTTGTCGGATTTTGGAAGCTGATAGCTCAGGTGATCAATCTCAATTAATGGTTTCAAGAATGAAGCGTGTCCTGTTCTGACATTTTGATGTTCTTCCCGAATTATATCTGGAAATCTTTTTGTTTTTTCGACAATAATTCGATTTATGAGAGGGATTATTTGTTGTTGTGTTGTTTTTGCGCGGAGCGCAAAAACAACACAACAACAATTTTTCTATTTTTTCTCAGAAGTTTTTTCGAAATTTCTGCTTGTCGTTTCTTCGACAGCGATACGAAATATGAGAATTAAAGGGATCGAAGCAATCTCTTGCCATGTACGAGAATAGAATAGATTGCCACGTCGGGCTGACACCCTCCTCGCAATGACAGATTGTCACGTGAGCCCACAGGAGCAGAACCTGTCATTGCGAGCCCTGCAAGGGCGTAGCAATCTCCTAAACAATGTGCAAAGTGTGCCACACGAAAAAAGATTGCCACGTCGGGCTGACGCCTTCCTCGCAATGACAGATCAATCTATGAAGAATTCATCATATAAATCTTTTACGCTTCGCACAAAAACATAAGAACAACAAATTTTCTTGATTGATTCGAAACGTTAATCCATAATTTGAATTGCTGATTGCTGTTTTGGGAGATGAAACTTCTTGGATACTGTAATAAAATTTGACTGTCATCGATTTAATCATGAATATATTTTTATTCCTTGACAAATACAAAAAAGTTTCATAAGATATCAAAAGTAAGTTAAAACAAAATATGGCAGGTTGGCTGTACAGATAGAGGCGCGAAATTCATCAGTAGCATGACGGAACTGCTTAAACAGTGTAGATGTTCATGTGAAAGGGAATTTTGCCGAAGCTGAGATCGGTTTAAGAGTGATTGAGGCTGGGCTTACGGAGAATATCCGTAAGACTGTCACAAATTTTTTGTGGAGCGCTATCGTTCGGTTTACATAATTGTTATGCATTTTGGTTATGTAACGGTAGGAGCGATATTACTCCTGCCGTTTTTTTTTATTGAAAGGAGAACCAAAATGAAGGATAACTTGTCTGTCTGTTTCTGGCATCCATGTTTCCTGTATTTGAAACATACCTCATGCTGATTCTGAATTCGAATTCTTTCAGAACGGCTTAAATTTACCCAAATTTCTTACATTTGTTCCATATTGTATTCGTTTATATCGCAAGAACAACAACCAATAGGAAACTTTTTATTGTTCTTGATATTATGGATTTATTTAAATCAAATAACATTAGATGTGAAGAGGGCAGATACCATGGCAGAAGAATTAAAAATCCAAAATCTTACAACTGAAAAGACTGAATTCAAGCGTGAAGTCGGTGTTTTCGGAGGTGTCAGTTTGTTAGGCGGCATTATGATCGGTTCCGGTATTTTCTATATCGGTTCTTATGTGATGATGCGTACCGGAATGAGTCAGGGATTGTCCCTGTTAGCCTGGATTATCGGTGGAATTGTCTGTTTGCTCGGCGGGTTATGCCTGGCTGAATTGGGTACAGCCATGCCGAAAGCCGGCGGTATGACTGTGTATCTGAATGAAGCATACCATCCAATCGTCGGATTTTTGTGCGGTTTCAGCAGCTGGTTGTTGGGCGGTCCAGGATCCATTGCAGGAATTGCGATTGCATTACCGACAGCCATGCGGACATTTTTTGATTTGAGTGATTTCAGTATCAAAATGATCGCAGTGATTCTGATTCTTGGCTTGACGGTTTACAACTATTTAGGAATTAAGCAGGGCAGCGTTCTGCAAAACATCACCATGGTTGCCAAACTGGTTCCGATTGTAATTATTTTAGTCGCTGCATTATTCCTGGGGCGGGCAACACCGGATCTCAGCCTCGTTCCACAGGGAGACTCTGTAAGTTCTGGAAAAGTAATTGGAATGGTAGCATTCGCTGTGATTGCAACATTGTGGGCCTACGAGGGATGGACGAATCTGAATACCATCAGCGAGGAAGTGAAGAATCCACGGCGGAATTTGCCCCTTTCCATCATCATCGCAATCGTCAGTATTACTGTGTTATACACTTTATTCAATTTTGCAATCTATCGCGTCTTTTCTCTGGAAGAAATTAAAACCTATATTGACAGCGGAAATTTTTATCTTGGAACCGAAGTCGCGAAGTTGTTCATGGGTAATTTCGGAGCCATTCTGGTAACTGTCGGTATGATTGTATCCATGTTCGGTGCATTGAACGGCTGTATTCTGGCTTTCCCCCGCATGTACTATGCGATGTCGGTTGAAGGTCACTTCTTCAAGAGTTTTAAAGTGCTCCATCCTGTCAACAAAATTCCGACTGCTGCATTGTTCGTTCAGGCAGGTATATCGATTATTCTGGTGGTTTTTCGGAGTCTGGATCAATTAACCAGTCTGGTGATTTTTTCCGGAATGATCTATAACTTCCTGACCGTACTTGCTGTAATTATCCTTAGAAGGAAGTACCCAACGATTGAGAGACCTTATAAAGCATGGGGCTATCCGGTGCTGACAGTGATAACAGCATTAATTTTTATGGGATTAATGGTAAATACTTTTATCGAAGATCCAACAACAGCATTATTAAGCCTGGCTGTTCAGGTTGCAGGTGTGTTAGTGTACCTGATTTTCGATAGAATTTATCAGAGAAAGGGCAAATTAGGAAAACGATCATGAGAACAGCGATATTTAACGGGAAAGTCTACGTAGACCGGGGCAATTTTGCACAGGCAATACTAATTGAGAATGACCGGATCATTCAAACAGGCTCGGATGCGGAAATTTTAAATTGTTCCGGAATCGAGAAACGAATCGATTGCCAGGGCAGAACGGTTATTCCCGGGTTGAATGATTCCCATTTGCATCTGTTGATGGTCGGAGTCAGTCTTTCTCAGGTACAGATCAACGGCTGTTCTTCCATTGATGATTTGGTTAATCGTTGCAGAGAATTCATCGCAGAAAATCCTGAATCTGTTCGACATGGCTTATTGGGTATGGGATGGAATCAGGATCTTTTCACATCCGGCGAAGTTCGCAATCCGAACCGGCATGATCTGGACAGGATCTCTACCGAAATTCCGATCCTGCTGTATCGTGTGTGCGGCCATACTGCGGTGGCTAATACCTGTGCAATTCAAAAACTTGGGTTGACAGCCAAATCTCCTCAGTTTGAGGGCGGTTTTTTTGAAACCGAGGCAGATGGTTATCCCACCGGTTTATTCGCAGAAAATGCCTGCGAACATATCCGTTCAGTTTTTCCCAATCCAACCATAGAAGAATACAAGCAGATGCTCGTTAAAGCCATGCGCTATGCTGCGTCTCAAGGCGTCACATCTGTTCAATCCAATGACGCCGGCGGTATGCAGATCAACACACGTGATGGTCTGGAGATGGTGAAGCAATTGTATGAGTCCGGAAACGGAATTATTCGTTATCATCATCAGATCGGGTTCAAAAACTTGAACGAATTTCAAGAAATGATTGCGTCAGGAGATTATCAAAATGGGCGGTATGAAGTTCCTGATTGGCTGACTCTCGGACCGCTGAAATTGTTTAAAGACGGAAGCCTTGGTGCGCGGACAGCGATGATCCGAAATGGTTATCAGGATGATCCTGGAAACTTCGGCGTGGAAACGATTTCTAATGAAGTGGTTGAACAATATTGTATTGCAGCTGCAGATGCCGGCATCCCTGTCGCAATCCACGCGATTGGTGATGGGGCTGTGGAGCAGGTTTTAGATGCTTACCAGAAGGTGCTTGTGGATGGAACCAATCCACTTCGTCATAGTATTGTCCACTGTCAAATAACGGATCGTGGTCTGTTAGAACGAATTGCCCGCATGGGAATTCTGGTGCATTATCAGCCGGTTTTTCTTGATTATGACATGCAGATTGTAGAAAGCCGTGTCGGATCTGACTTGGCATCCACTTCATACGCTTTTCATACACTGGATACGTTAGGTGGGAAAATTTCTTACGGAACGGATTCCACTGTGGAAAATTGCAATCCTTTCGCATGTATTTTCAGTGCTGTTACTCGCAAAGAGCGTTCCGGAAAAATTCCCGCAGCATTCTTTCCGCAGGAATGTGTTGATGTTGAAACTGCGGTGGATGCGTATACCATCGGCAGCGCTTATGCGCAGTTTATGGAACAGCGTAAAGGGCGGATTCGTGAGGGATATCTGGCAGATTTATTGATACTGGATCAGGATATCTTTACTGTTTCAGCGGATCAGATTCAGTATATACATCCGGAACTGACGATGGTAGGCGGAAAAATTGTCTATCAGACGGGACAAATAGGATAACCACTACTCATCAGAACGGATTATTATTTCAAAATTCGAGAACAGGTTTTTCTTTTTATAAGAAAAACCTGTTCTTTTTAATCTTCCGGAAAAATCGGTCGGTCTGTTTCCTGGTGAGTCGGTTTATCGATAAAATTTTGAAAACGGGTAATCAATCTGCCTGGAATGGAACCCTGTATCATGACTCCGTTTTGAAAATTCTCGATCAAATCAATCGATCCTTGTTCATGAAACTGCGCGATCAGTGCTCCTTCGGTAAAGGGCAGACGGACACGAATCGGCAGCATCTTTTCATATAACTGTTCCATAATTCCGGCTTTCAGCGCTTCCATCCCCTGCCCTGTTTTTGCGGAAATCAGGAATGCGTCAGGATCTGTTTCTGCCAGTAACTGTTTTGCCTCTTCGGCATCTTCCAGCAAATCAGCCTTGTTGAAAACACTGATGACCGGTATGTGATCCGCCTCGATTTCAGCCAGCGTTGCCTGGACACTTTCATATTGTGCCGCTGCGTTGAAATGCGAGACGTCAATGACATGCAGCAGCAAGTCCGCTTCATTAATTTCTTCCAAAGTCGATCGAAAAGCTGCGATGAGTTGCGTGGGCAGTTTTTGTATAAAACCAACGGTATCTGTAAACAGACACAGGTGCGAACCGGGAAGCATCACACGGCGGGTTGTCGGATCCAGCGTGGCAAAAAGTTGATCGGCGACGTATACATCCGCATCGGCAAGTGAATTCAGGAGGGTTGATTTTCCGGAGTTCGTATAGCCTACAAGCGCAACTACAGGAATCTGAGACCGCTTCCGTTGAGCGCGATATCTTTTGCGATGATCCGAAACTTTTTCGATTTCCTTTTTTAAAAATGCGATACGTTTTCTGATCTCGCGTTTATCAACTTCCAATTGCGTTTCACCCGGACCGCGCAGACCGACGCCGCCGGCGCTTCCGGAACGTCCGGACGCACCGCCTGCCTGCCGCTCCAAATGGCTCCAGGCATGGGATAATCTGGGAAGGCGATATTCATGTTGCGCCAATTCCACCTGAAGACGCCCCTCTTTGGTTGTGGCATGCTGAGCAAAAATGTCCAGAATGAGTGTCGTCCGATCGATAATACGCACTGATTTTCCAAAGCGGAGGCTGAGCTCTCGCAGATGGCGGGGTGATAATTCGTTATCAAAAAGGATGATATCTGCCAGCGTTTCTTCAGCCAGCGCTGCAACCTCCTCTACCTTCCCGCTGCCGATGTAAGTACTGGCATGCGGATGTTCCAGCTTTTGACTGGTTTCACCGACCACTTCCAAACCGGCTGTGTCAGCAAGCAATGCCAGCTCTTCCAGTGAATCTGACAATGACAAGATGGAAGGTTCGTTTTTAATCTCGACGCCAACCAGAAAAGCGCGTTCTTTTCGTTCATTTGTAGATCTGAGTATATTTTCTGCCATAAATCCAATTATACCGAGAAAACTTCATCATTTACTTCGGAACAAGCGGTTCGAAATTTGAAAAAGCCTTTTGAGTAAAAAGAAAAAAACTTGTTATTGTGTAAGGGCGAAGCAATTTTCTGCCAAATGCGGGAATAGATTGCTTCATTGGGCTGACGCCCTCCTCGCAATGACAGATCAATCCATATTTCGAATTGCTGGATCACGGATGGATAAGCAGCAAAATCCTTTATAATTTGAATTAATGAGAACTGAAATGATTTCTGTCCAGCCGTTTGATGATGTCCATTCCGTAATCGATAAAATGAATCAAATATTGAATGCCAATGTTGCGGTGAAACGGATTTTAATCATTTGGCCGAAACGCGGCCGGTTAATAGAAGAACCGCTGGATTTCGGCAGGCTGGCGACATGGGCGAAACATCATGATGTGCAAATTGCAATAGCCGTAAGAGACCCTTTTATCCAAAAAATCGCTGCTGAAAGAAATATTCCTGTGTTTTCATCTCGAGAAAATGCGCAGCAGGAGAATTGGATTTCAAAAAAAGTATTGGATGTGGATTTACAACCTGTTCGACAACAGGCTTTCGCAGCTCTTCAAGCCGATAAGGAAACAGTCAGCTTGCGAACACGAGTCTCCAAATGGAGTTATTTACTGCTCTTACCTGCTTTTGCCGTTGTTTTCATCGTTCTCTCTCTGCTGATTCCACATGCAATTATTTATGTTCCCAGAGAAAATGCAGTACAAACTTTGAGCATTCCTTTTTGGACAAGCGAAGAATTGGAAACTGCGACAAAAAATGGAGGGATACCTTCAAAGGTAGATCATCTTTTTTTAAATCTACAGGCAACCGTTCCTGCAACCGATCGTGTTCACTCAAAGGGTATGCTTGCTTCAGGAACAATCACCCTATCAAGCAGTTGCATCAATGAACAACGGATTTCGGCAGGGACGCTTGTTATGACTGCTGATTCTGAACCAAAAAAGTTTCATTTGCTGGAAGAAATCCAATTAGCTTCCGGAGAAACCAAAGATGCTGGTATTATTGCAGATTCCAGCGGATCCGATTCCAATTTATCCGAAGGATCGATTGTTTTGATTGATAAACCGTTTGATAGTTGTATCCAAGTCCTGCAAAGCAGACCGACCAGCGGAGGTACGGATGGTATTTATCCAAGCCCTGGCAAACTTGATTACGACCATGCGGCATCGATCATCCTCGAACAGGTTGAGTCGGAAGCCAATCAGGCGATTCAGGATTTATATGGCTCTCTACGTATGCCATTAAAAAACAGTCTGCGAATCGAAAAGGTTTCTGATGAGATCCTGACACCGGAAATCGGATATGCCGGATCTGAATTAACGCTGCAGCAAACCATTGAAGTATCTGTCCGTACCGTCAGTTATCAGGATATGATCGCGTTTGCCAAACTGATGATGGATCATCAGAAAAATGGTGTTTTTTTTCCAAAAAATGATGCAATTTCATTTCAGGATGAGAATCCACCAGTATTATCCGAGAATGGATTGATCACATGGAGTCTGATCGCGGAAAGGGTTGGATCTTTCCGGTATGATGCGGATCAGATAAGAGCAATTGTTACCGGAAAAAAAATTACGTATGGAAAAGCAGAACTGGAAGCGTTTTTCCAAAATTCCGATGCGTTCAGTGTTCAGGTTTGGCCAGCGTGGATTCGCTCATTTCCTGTTGTGTCCGCAAATATCTGGATTTGGGATCAGTAGCAAGTGTCTGCATTGTTTTCTCTTGCGATGATAAGGCAATTCGATATTCGAAAAAAACATTTTCGAAACAGCAATTAATCCACCCCCATATTTCGAATTGCTGGAGATTATGGAACCACGATGAAAATTCGGAAGAAAATTTTAGCAGTTGATTTGGGCGAGAAAAATATCGGATTGGCAATCAGTGATTTGTATGGAATGATTGCCATGCCAATGGAAACGTTTCAGCATCGGAATCGTGAATGGGACGCGCAGCATATTGTCGAGAAAGCCGATTCCGTTGGTGCATCGATCATCCTGATAGGACAGGCGTTGGATGCTGAAGGTCAGATTGGCTCTGCCGCCCGGCATGCAATCAAAGTGGCTGATGTTGTGCGTTCTTTTTTTCAGGGTGAAGTGCTGTTGTGGGATGAATCCGGCTCGACCGATGCCGTTAAAAAAAATTATGTGGAAATGGGAATTCCCAGAACAAAACGCAGAGGGCATTTAGATGCAAGCGCTGCGGCTTGGATTCTCCAGGATTTTTTAGATTCTCAATCTTATCAGGAAAGTTTTGGCGAAAAGCGTGACCAGGATGATTCGTAGACCACTCAGAGGAAAACCGCTTATTCTTTTAATTCTGGCAGCTGTCATTGTGTTGCTTATGATTGCAGTCATTCTTCCGTTTCAAAAAAATGAAAGTCGTTTAGCCGTTCTAATTGGCTCAGCTTCCGAAGATTTATCCTGGCTGCAGCGGATTCGATTGATATTCATTCTTTCACGGCAGCTGGATGAATTGAGTCAACCGGTTGGCGGTGCAGGCAATACCTCGATTATTACCGTAGATGAAGGTGAATCAGTCATTTCGGTTGCTCAGGAAATGCTGGATGGCGGTTTCATTCGGGACAAAGAATTGTTCTTGAATTATCTTGTTTACCGCGGCATCGATAAAAAGATTCTGCCCGGGAAATATGCGATGCAGGACAATTTGTCAATCCTTGAGGTAGGGGATCATCTAATGGATCCGGCTTATCGATTAATCAGTCTGACACTGTTGCCTGGGTTGCGTCTTGAGGAAATTGCTGATCTGATTGAACAATCCGGACTGA
>Ga0116193_1003107_pt1 | contig 12146 bp, 5 predicted proteins | sample AD_UKC115_MetaG_FD_89892 | JGI IMG/M metagenome (GOLD analysis project Ga0116193, IMG submission 89892) | Active sludge microbial communities of municipal wastewater-treating anaerobic digesters from Hong Kong - AD_UKC115_MetaG | ecosystem: Engineered > Bioreactor > Anaerobic > Digestate | place...
CAAAGCATGGTAAAGCAGGAACAACACACCTTTCTTTTACGGCTAACTTCGGTATTCAGACTTTGCCTTCCACACTGAAAGTAGGTGATGCAGATGATTATGCCCGTAATATACGCGCTGCACGTGCATCAGACGGAGCTGTCCCTGTACTTAAGATTTGGGACTCACAATATGATGGTAAGAGAAAGACAATCGACTGGCAAAAAGAGATGACTCGTTCTTCATTGAAACAACAATATGATCTGTCTGTTTCAGGAGGTACCGAGAAAACTCAATCCACATTCTCTGTAGGTTATTTGAATAATGACGGTATCGTTGTTAACACCAACTATAAGAGATTGACAGCACGTGCTAATGTAAAAACTAATGTGGCAGACTTCATCGAAATTGGAGGCGACATTAACTTTGTTCATACAGAATCACATGGAAGTAACTCCGGATTAGGCAATAACGTCAACTTGTCATCCTTACGTGATATGGCATTTTATACTCCAACTATGGACTACATTGACGATAACGGAAGTTATGTAAGCCCTAATGTTAAGAATGCTGATGGCACATACGGTATATATTATCAAACTTCAAGTCCTAATGAAATATTAAAAGGATTTGATAATCCTTATGCAATCCAAATGGAATTAGGAGGCATGACAAAAGTCAATCAAGTTTTTGCCAGTGCTTATGCAGACATCAAGTTATTCAAGGGATTAACTTTCAGAAGCATCGGTTCCTATAATTTCTATGCAAAAGACGGTTACAATTGGACACAATTAAAAAGTCGTTACAACAATGGTCAGCCAATCACCATTTATGGTTATTCGGGTGTTGAAGAATTCTCGATGGATCCGGCACAAAGCAACAATCTTGCCATTGAAAACTATTTTACATACAATTGGAAAAACGATGTGCATAATCTTACATTGATGGCAGGAAATTCTGTCAGTAACAGCTTAGGTAATTGGCAACATGTTTATGCAAAAGATTTTCCGGCTTCAAATATCCGCAGCATTAATCTTACCAATGATTTGTCAACAAAAGATTGCAGTGGCGCATTCAACTTGAAAACTCGTTACATTTCCTACTTTGGTCGTGCCATGTACAGTTTCAAAGATCGCTATATAGCAACAGCTACTGTACGTAGTGATGGATCTTCAAACTTCGGTTCCGGTAATCGCTGGGGAACTTTCCCATCAGCTGCTTTGGCTTGGCGTGTATCGGAAGAAAGTTTCATGAAGGATATTCCTGAAATCAGTAATTTGAAACTCCGCTTGGGTTGGGGACGTACAGGTAATGCAGGTGGTGCAACAGACTTGTCTGTAAACCAATTAAGTTCCTCAAATTGTTTGTATCATTATTATGCCATGGGGACAAGCAGTCAGGCTTTCACGAATGCAAACGGATATGCTCAACAAAGCGTCATAGATACCAATTTGAAATGGGAAACCAATGAACAATGGAATGGAGGTATAGATTTAGGGTTATTCAACAACAAGTTGAACATCACCATGGATTATTTCGTCCGTACTGCCAAAGATCTGTTATTATATCAGACTATGCGTCCTTCTACCGGTTTCTCTTCAGTTTATACTAACTTCGGTAAAATTCGCAACAAAGGATTCGAATTCAGTGTAGCTTACAATACAAAGGTTGGAAGTGACTGGACTTTCGGAGCCACATTGACAGGTTCTACATTAAGTAATAAGGTTATCGAATGCGGTTCCGATTTATTCAATACGAACTCCGGAACTACAAACGACGGTAGCAATGTAGGTGCAGTAGGTGGAGGACTTCATTGGGACAACCACTCAATCTGCCGTGAAGGTTATGCTGTAGGTTCTTTTTACGGATATAAGTGCGATGGCATCTTTACTAGCCAAGCAGAACTCGACCAATTGAATGCCAAGGCTGTTGCAGCCGGATTCACTCAATATCAGGAAACAAAGACTCAACTTGGAGATTTAAAATACAAAGATATCAACGGTGACGGTCATATCGACAGTAATGATATGTGTGTACTTGGAAACGGATTCCCAGATTTGAACTACGGATTAAACTTGAATGCAAGTTATAAGAATTGGGATTTCTCGATTTATATGTATGGTGTACTCGGACAGGATCTTCTTTCCTATTCAGCCATGAAGCTTTCAACCATGACTCCTTCTTCTGATGACTGCGTATCCAATATTCTGAAAGAAGTTACCAATGATGCTTGGTCTTCTTCAAACACAACAGGAAAATATCCTCGTTTGTCCATCACCGACTTGAACTACAATACACGCTGTTCAGATTATTGGATTAAGAATGGTGATTTCTTGAAAATCAATAATTTGCAAATCGGATATACTTTCGACAAGAATCTCATCAAGTCTCTTCGCCTGACTAGTGCACGAATCTACGCATCTATCCAGAATCTCTTCTGTATCTCCGGATACAATAAATATGGAGATCCTGAATGCGGTCAGGGAAGTGTCCTTTACTCCGGATTGGATACAGGTCGCTATCCTCAAGCTCGTACATACTCTTTAGGTATAAACGTTCAATTCTAATTAATTTCAAATAACATTGATACAATATGAAAAAGATATCAAATATATTACTGACTGTTGCCTTTGGAGGAGTCTTGTTAGGAACAACTTCATGCGACAACGATAAATATCTGACAGTCGAGCACTATACGATTCTCGCTGCCGACCAGATGTTTAAAAGTGAAGCCGACGCTGCCAAGGGCTTGAACGGTTGCTATGACATGTTCTTCCCAGGCGATAACGCCGACGACTGGAACTACAAACCTCAATTATTCGTAGGTTGCCACCCAACATTGGATACTCAGGCAACAGGATGGGACAAACAATATGGGAATCAGCAATGGACTGCAGACGACTCCAGCCTAAGCGCAGGATGGATGTACGCATATCGTGCCATCGGACGCTGCAATGATTTTCTGGCAGGTTTAGCAACATCGGATTCCGGCTGGTCTTCTTATAAATCAATGGATGGGCAAGCAAAGGCCATTCGTGCTTACTTTTATATGTGGCTTGCTGAAACATGGGGAAAAGTACCTATGCTGGCAACAGGAGAAACATTTTCAAATACACCTAACAAAGCTGCTGCTACTACAGATGATGAGATGTGGGATTTCATAATCCAGGACTTGACAGATGCTTCCAATGAATTGGATTGGGCTCCTGAAAATAATGAATATGGACGATGCACCAAAGGTATGGCACTCTCCTATTTGGGTGAAGCTTATTTGTGGAAAGCATATAAGGCACGTATAAACGGTGATGGTGACGCAAAAAGCACCGAGAATATTCAAAAAGCCGCTGCTGCTTTGAAACAAGTCATTGACAGCAAAACTTACGAGTTAGCTCCATCTTTCTCCACTCTTTGGGATGTAGATGTAGCATGGAACAAAGAAGCTGTTTGGCAGGTTTGCATGGATATGGGTAAAGGAAACTACGGTAAATGGGACTCTAACGCTCATAACTTCGTGAACTTCTTCTCAGGTTCCACCAATGGTGGCGGTGGCTGGGGATCCGAATACCTCTCTTGGGAATTATATTTCAGTTACGAAAACGGTGATAAACGTCGTGATGCATCCATGTGTACAAATCCTGTACCCGAATTGCCGGAATCAATGAGATCAAAATACTGCTATGGTTACAATCCATTCATGCAGCAAAAAATTGGAAGTACTGATGCCGGACTTAACAGTTACAAAATGAATATGAACGGTGATTATGCTCCGGGAATCTGGACTTTAAAATTATGGAGAAACCAGCGTTGTCAATGGTCATCCCCTCACGAACCGGTTCATTTCTATTATAAGCGTTATTCAGCAGTGTTATTTGACTATGCAGAATGTCTGTTTCGCTTGAATGGAGAAAATGATGCAACAGCTTGGAGTTTAATCGATCAGGTTCGCAATCGTGCATTCGGCAATTTGGAAGTAGGAAAGGCTGATGAGTTGAATTCTACATTTACTACCTATTTCAAAGGCTTGGCCAATATAAACAATGATTATAAAGATTATGTAGCTCCTTCAACTTATCCTATTCCTTTCAATACAGTAGCAGTAACCGTACCGTCTGCAAAGACATTCTACACACAGTATGCTTCTACTAGTGATGAATATCACAAATCATTCTCTAGTTCAAAGGCTTGGGAAGTTGCTCTAGGTATGGAGCGCCGTAAGGAATTCAGTTCTGAATGGAATTTGAAATATGATCTGCAACGTTCAGATTTTCTGATTCCTGATATTGAAGCTTGTTATCCGAAAGGCGTTGGTGTACCGAATACAGATGCTTCGGCAGTCCACAATTGGCACTATTATCGCGACTGGGATTTTAACAAACAGAAATTGGTTATGCCAATTCCAACAAACGAATTATTAAGAAATAATTTAATCACACAGAATCCAGGATACTAAAAAGTATTACATTTTTAGGTTAATGTAATGTTATCTCAACATTAGGTAAAGAAGGAATACTACCAGCGGGTGGTCATTCCTTCTTTTTTTATGCTCTTTTTTGTTCTATTTGACATATCATCTTTCATACGATAACATTTTAGCTATTTCTTGGTTACATTTCTGACCCCTCATGTAACATTTCAGCTATTTAATGTAACAAATAATTAAGCACTCTTTAAAAATAAGTACACAAATTTGCGACAGTGAAAATTCATTGTTCAACCTAAAAAAATGTAATATCATGAAAACCTAAAAATGAGATTTTGCTCATGCCTCCTTTTCGAGACATAAAAAAGAGAATAATATTTTTATTAATCTAATACACAAAAATTTATTTTTTCTATGAAATGCATTAATCTAAAAAAGGCCCTGGGGCTATTGGCAATGTTTATGCTGATTCCTTTATGGGCAGTATCCCAAAACATCACTGTTAAGGGTAACGTTAAGGATGCTTCCGGCGAAGCACTTCCTGGAGTAAACGTTTTGCAGGTTGGTTCCACCAATGGAACGATTTCCGATTTTGACGGAAATTATTCCATTACTGTTCCTTCCAATGCCAAACTAGAATTCTCTTTTGTAGGCTACATCCCACAGATTATTCCTGTAGCTGGTAAAAAAGCAATCAATGTGACTATGAAAGAAGATACCAAAACCTTGGATGAAGTTGTCGTCGTAGGTTATGGTAGCATCAAGAAAAGCGATGTATCCGGATCTGTCGCATCAGTCAATCGTGAAGATATGATGAGAAAAGCTCCTACGAACATCGCTCAGGGCTTGCAAGGTGCAGCTCCGGGTGTCATGGTACAGCAGCAGGACGGTTCTCCTAATGGTCTGGCAACAATCCGCGTTCGTGGTGTTGCAACCATCAACGGTTCAGCCGATCCTCTTTATGTTGTAGATGGCGTGCAAGTAGGAACCAATGCAAACTTCCTGAACCCAGCCGATATCGAAAGCATTGAAGTATTGAAGGATGCTTCCGCCACAGCTATCTATGGTGCTCGTGGAGCCAATGGTGTTGTCATGATTACTACCAAACATGGTAATAAAGGTGCAACTCATTTGAGTTTCAATGCAGATTGGGGTATTCAGACAAGAGCACAAACTCTTGACACTGGTGATGCAGACCAATATGCTTATACTATCCGCACAGGTCGCGCCAATGATGGAAACTCAGTTGCAATGCCTATTTGGAACTCCAAATATGACGGTCAAAGAAAGACAATAGACTGGCAGAAAGAATTGACCCGCACTTCTTTGAAGCAGCAATATGACCTCTCTGTTTCAGGTGGAACAGACAAAACTCAGTCCACATTCTCTGTAGGTTACTTGAATAATGACGGTGTTGTCCTGAATACCAATTACAAACGTTTGACAGCACGCGCTAATGTAAAAACCAATGTAGCGGATTTCATTGAAATAGGTGGTGACATCAATTTCGTTCATGAAGAAGATCACGGAAGTAATTCCGGCACAGGTAATAATGGTAATATGTCCAGCTTGCGTGATATGGCCTTCCTGACACCTACTATGGATTATGTGGATGCCAGCGGTAATTATATCAGCCCGAATATTAAAAATGCTGACGGTACTTACGGCGTATTCTGGCAGACAACTGCAGACTCAGAAATTGCCAGAGGTCTGGACAATCCTGTTGCACAACAGAAAGAATTGGGAGGAAAAACAAAAACCAATCGTGTTTTTGCAAGTGGTTATGCCGACATCAAGCTGTTCAAAGGCTTGAACTTCAAATCTGTTGCCTCCTATAATTTCTATGCAAAGGACTATTCCAACTTTACCAAAATCAAACATCGTTACAATAACGGTGAAGAAATTTCCATTGCCAACTACAGTGCAAACAATGAATTTACAATGAGTCCCGCACAGAATAGTGAACTGGCTATAGAAAGTTATCTTACCTATAACTACAAAGATCAGCTTAACAATTTGACATTGATGGCCGGTAATACCGTCAGCAATTCATTCGGTAACTGGCAAAGTGTTTATGCCAAAGGTTCCCTTCGGAAACTGTCCGCAGTATTGAATTGACTACTGATACTTCCACTAAAAGTGCCCAAGGAGCCTTTAATGCACAAAGCCGCTTTATCTCTTATTTTGGTCGTGCCATTTACAGTTTCAAAGATCGTTATATCTTGACCGGAACCGTAAGACGTGATGGTTCATCCAACTTCGCCGGCAACCATTGGGGCACTTTCCCATCATTGGCAGCTGCATGGCGTGTAACTGAAGAAAGCTTTATGAAAGACATTTCTGATATCAGCAATTTAAAGCTCCGTTTTGGTTGGGGACGTACAGGTAATGCCGGTTCAGTATCCGATTTATCTTATCTGCAATTGTCAACAAACCGCGTTGCTTATTACTTTAATTCACAGGGTGGAGCATCTTCAGGATATACCACAGCAAACGGTATGGCTGCATTGAGCGTCATCGATCCTAATTTGAAATGGGAAACCAACGAACAATGGAATGGTGGTATTGATTTAGGATTATTCAACAACCGCTTGAACATCACAATGGATTACTTCGTTCGTGATTCAAAAGACCTGTTGCTCTATCAGTCACTTCGTCCTTCAACCGGGTTCTCTCAGGTTTATACCAACTTTGGAAAAATCCGTAACAAAGGTTTTGAATTCAGTGTAAACTGGAATCAGAAATTCGGAGATTGGAACTTTGGTGCAACTCTCACGGGATCTACCTTAAGCAATAAAGTCATGAAGTGCGGTGCTGATATCTTGAAAACAAACGGTTCAAGTACAGGTGATGGAAGTAACGTAGGTGCAGTTGGTTCCGGACTTCATTGGGACAACCACTCCATTTGCCGCGAAGGTTACGCTGTAGGTTCTTATTATGGCTATCAGGTCGAAAGCATCTTCCAGAACCAAGGTGAAGTAGATGCAGCCAATGCTGCAGCCAAAGCTAAAGGATATAACCAATATCAAGAAGCAACAACCACTGCAGGAGACTTCAAATACAAAGACATCAACGGTGACGGACATATTGATTCAAATGATATGACTATTTTGGGCAATGGATTCCCAGATTTGAACTATGGTTTGAATTTGAACGCTTCATACAAAAATTGGGATTTCTCTCTTTACATGTACGGAGTTCTTGGACAAGACATTCTTTCTTATTCAGCTATGAAACTTTCTACATTGGATCCTTCAGACGATGGTATTCCTAACATGTTAAAATCAGCAGTGAATGATTCTTGGACATCAACCAACGGAGGAAATTCAGTTCCTCGTCTGAGCATTGCCGACCACAATTACAACACACGTTGTTCTTCAGCATGGGTTAAGAATGGAGACTTCTTGAAAATCAATAACATCCAGATTGGTTACACTTTCGACAAGAATCTTTTAAAGCCATTGCGTATTGAAAGTGCACGTATTTATGCTGCCGTTCGCAACCTTTGCTGCCTGTCAGGCTACAACAAATACGGAGATCCTGAATGTGGTCAGGGAAGTGTTCTTTACACAGGTTTGGATACAGGCCGTTACCCTATGCCAAGAATCTATTCATTAGGTTTAAGTGTTAACTTCTAATTTATCAGCAATATGAAAAATATAAATAAAATAATATTTACAGTTGCAAGCGGATTCGTCCTTCTGGGATTAACCTCCTGCGACAACGATAAATATTTGTCGGTTGATCATTATACAACAATTGATGCCGATCAAATGTTCAAAAGCGAAAGCGATGCAGCCAAAGGATTGATTGGTTGCTATGATATGATGCTTCCGGAAAAACAAAGTCTGGGTGGCGTTTACAGTGATAACTGGAACTTCAAGCCACAGATCATGACAGGGTGTCACCCTACTCTGGATACTCAGGCTACAGGTTGGGATAAAGACTTCTGTACAGAAAGCTGGACTGCCGACAATGGTGATTTAAGTTCGGGATTTATCTATTCTTATCGTGCCATTTCCCGTTGTAACGATTTCTTGGCAGGTCTGGAAACCACAAACAACGTTACGGATGCCAAAAAGAAGATCATGGACGGAGAGGCCAAAGCCCTTCGTGCTTACTTCTATATGTATCTTGCAGAAACATGGGGCCGCGTACCAATGTTGGCCACAGGTGAGACTTATGTCAACACTCCGAATAAAGCCCGTGCAGCTACGGATGCAGAAATGTGGGACTTTATCATCAAAGACTTAGTTGATGCTTCTAACGAATTGAATTGGGATCCGGACAACAGCCAGTATGGACGTTGCACAAAAGGTATGGCTCTTTCCTATTTAGGTGAAGCCTATATGTGGAAAGCTTTCAAGACAGGTGACAGTTCATTCTACAAACAAGCTGCAACAGCCTTGAAACAAGTTATCGACAGTGGAAAATATGAGTTGAATCCTTCTTATACCACTTTGTGGGATCCGGGAGCTGTTTGGACCAAGGAATGTGTTTGGGAAGTTGTTCTTCAAGACCAGACCAAGAAAACATCTTGGAATCCGGACATAGATGCCGCTATCTTCTACATTTATAACTGTGCATGTCCTGAATTAGGCGGTTGGGGTTCCCTCTATCTTTCTTGGGAATGGTACAAGAGCTTTGAAAAAGGTGACAAACGTCGTGACGCATCAGCTGTTACCGGTCTGATTCCTGCTGAAAAAGGATGCTCAGACTACTGCTACGGATATAACCCTTATACCAAACAAGCATTGCCTACAAACGGTACCAGTTCACATTATAAATATGCCAACGGCGGTGAGTTTGCTCCTTCCATTTGGAGTTTGAAATGGTGGAGAACTGCTCGTGCAAACTATGATATCATCATGGCCCCGATGCAGATCTATTACAAACGCTATGCAAATGTTTTGTTCGACTATGCAGAATGTCTGTTCCGTACCAATGGTGCCGACGATGCTACAGCTTGGAGCATTATCGGTCAGATTCGTAGCCGCGCATTCGGTAATCTGGAAGTAGGCAAATCCGAAAGTCTCGAAAATACTTATGGCCCTTATTACAAAGGTCTGGTAGGTTTCGATTGGGGATATGGCGATTATAAATACGATGGATATCCATTGCCTTTCAATAAGGAAGCAGTTTCCGTTCCTGATGCAAAGACCTATTACACTCAAGTTAAGGCCGACTATGGATTGACTTCACCGGTATGGTTGGTAGCTGTAGGTATGGAACGCCGCAAGGAATTCAATGCAGAGTTCTGCGAGAAATATGACATGCAGCGTTCAGGATTCATGGAAGACTGTCTGACTCACTGCTATCCTAAAGGTGTAGGAGTTCCTAACACAGATGCAACGGCAGCTGATAACTGGCACACTTATCGTAACTTCGACTACAGTGCCAAGAAGATGATATTCCCTATTCCTACAAACGAGTTATTAAGGAATAATTTATGTGATCAAAATGAGGGGTACTAAAGATTACATTTTTAGGTTAATGTAATGTTATCTCAACATTAGGTGAGGAAAGGGTGCTGCCATGCGGGCAGTGCCCTTTCTGTTTTTATCAGGTTTCAGGTTGCTCCGTAAGGACAGGTATTTCAAAATAAAAGCGGGCACCACTGTGATAAGTGGAATCCAGCCAGCAGGTAGCATTGAGACGTTCGGCAATAGTCCGACAAATATTGAGTCCTAAGCCGTTACCTTGCTTGAAATCGTCCAGCTTCTCAAAGCGTTTGAAAATAGTTTCAGCCTTTTCCTGTGGAACCCCTATTCCCGTATCGGTAACAGAGAATCGTACAAATATCGGTTTATGAGAATGAGGCTTTCTTATGATACTGTAACTCAGCTTGATGCTTCCTTGCGTAGTGTTTTTGCATGCATTCGTGAAATAATTGATAAGGACTTGTTCCACACGTCCTCCGTCAGTCCACAAAGTCAGATTCTCTTCTCCTAGAGGAATATCAAAACTCATATCCACCCCTCTCGGCGCACGATGCTCCACGGTTCGTAATGCCGTATATCCAATATCCTGCACTGTGGTTTCCGAATACTTCATTTTGTACTGGCCGCTTATCAGATTGGATAAATCAAGAATATCATTGATAAGCGTCGTCAGCATCTCTGAGTTCTTTTCAATCATTGAGGAGAATTCAAGTTTTCCAGCTTCGTCCAGTTTCATTGTCTTGTCCGTCAAGACACCGCTAAAACCTACAATAGCATTAAGCGAAGTGCGTATTTCATGACTCATGTTTTGAATAAATACAGTTTTCATGGCATTCGCCTTTTCAGCTTCAAGGCGCGCCGTCTCAGCTTCTTCCTTTGCTTTTTCAGCTTTCATTTTGGAAGCATCAGCCTCAGATTTCTGTTTTTTCAATTCACGTACGTACAGTGCCCTCTTATGAAAAAGAAATCTCATTGACAAAAGTATACTTATCAATCCCAATATAACGATTAATCCTACAGCTATCCAGTTGCGGTCCAGCCGTCTTTCATTCTGAAGTTCATGTTGGATTTCAGCATTCTTTTCCTTTGTCAAGTTCGTTTTCAACCGTTCCTCTTCATAACGCTGCTTCACTTTCTGCGTACGTAGTATTCGATCTACCTTTTCCTTCGCCAGTTTGGCCTCATTACTTTGAGTCTGCGCTATATGGTTCCGAAGAGCCAGACTATCTCGCCTTAACTGCAGAATTTTATTTTCCTGGTTTCTTTCCTGCAGTTGCAACATCAGCTGCAGATTTTTATTCTGTTCCTTGTATGTGGCTTCCTGCAACCGCAATCTCAAACTATCCGCCGAAAGAATACACTTATACGCACGCTTGTGTTCTCCACAGCGAAGAAAAGAATCCTTCAACTGAATTTTTTCATCTATCTTCTTTCTGAGCATAGAGATTTCTTTGGGGGGATTGTTCTGTGCCGATAAAAGACCACCCAAAAATATTCCGATTATCAAAAGCACTACATTCTTCATTGCATGCCTCCTTCCTTTTCGGGCAGTTCCTTCCAATATGGAATTCTGAAAATGAACTGTGCACCTGGATGATAATCTGTATTCAAGAAACAAACTCCTTGCAGACGAGAAGCAATGGAACGAGCTCTTTTTAGACCCGCTCCGTTACTTTTTGAAAATTCGTCGACTTTATAGAAACGTTCGAAGATAGCTTCCGCTTTATCCGCCGGAACTCCGATACCCGAATCCGAGATGGTTGTCTGTATCATCTCTCTTCCATCAATCACAACTTTTTCAAGGATAAAACGAATAAATCCTTTGGAAGTAAACTTTGCTGCATTGTCCATCAGACAATTAAGAGCCTGCAAAACTCTTTTCATGTCAGTAAAGATAGTAAGGCTTCTGCATTCTTCCGATACTTCCACCACTAGCTGCGTATCTTTGTTCAGCTTGGGTTTCACCGTTGCCACGACCATATTGACCAAGTCCTCCACACTTATCTGAGAGTACTGCATCTTATATTTCCCGGTAGTCAAATTTGCCAAATCCAGAATATCATTGACTATGGACGACAACCTCTCTGAATTTTCCTCGATAATCTGAGTAAACTTTTCTTTTTCCTCTTCATAGGAACTTATTTCGTTACTGGCCAGCAAGTTTGAGAAACCTACAATGGCTGTGAGTGGAGTACGTATTTCATGACTTACGTTCCGTATATACTGACTCTTTATCATATCGGCATCCTCAGCTTCCTTACGGGCCTTTTCCGCTTCCTGATAATGCATCTCTGCTTCCTTTTGGG
>Ga0116193_1003110_pt1 | contig 12145 bp, 10 predicted proteins | sample AD_UKC115_MetaG_FD_89892 | JGI IMG/M metagenome (GOLD analysis project Ga0116193, IMG submission 89892) | Active sludge microbial communities of municipal wastewater-treating anaerobic digesters from Hong Kong - AD_UKC115_MetaG | ecosystem: Engineered > Bioreactor > Anaerobic > Digestate...
CTTCCTGCGCGAGCCACGCCGTGCAAGGCTTCACTCCACCAGTTGTAAGCAGGAACGCCGAGGCGCTCGATGGCTGCTGCGGAGTTCATCATCTGTGAAACTTTCTCCTCAGGAGTCATGCGTGAGATCAGATCGTTCACGCGCTGTTCGATGGGCAGTTGCGGATTCAGGTAAGGATAACTCTGTTGCTGAGCTCCCGCAGAAGTTGCGAGCGTAGTCAGCAATACGATGGCCGCAAGATGTTTCAGTTTTTTGTTCATAATAAAAAAGAGGTATTAAGTTTATGATTGGTTTTATTTAAGCAGATCGGGGCGAAGCTTGGCAGTGCGATCTTCTGCCTGCTGCAGCCGCCATTCCTCGATCTTTCTGTCGTTGCCCGAAAGAAGAATGTTCGGCACTTTCCATCCTTTATATTCCGCAGGCCTTGTATAGACAGGCGGAGCCAGAAGATTGTCCTGAAAGCAGTCCGAAAGTGCGCTCTGATCATCGCCGATAGCACCTGGAATCAGTCTGACGACCGCATCGGTAATCACGGCAGCCGCAATTTCGCCGCCTGTAAGAACGTAGTCGCCGATAGAGATCTCTTTTGTGATCAGATGTTCCCGGATACGAAAGTCGATGCCTTTATAATGGCCGCAGAGAATGATGAAGTTGTTGAGCATCGACATGGAGTTGGCCATCGGTTGGTCAAACATCTCGCCGTCGGGCGAAGTAAAGATGACTTCATCGTAGTCGCGTTCAGCTTTCAATGCGCTGATGGCCCGATCGATGGGTTCGATCTGCATCACCATTCCGGCTTCGCCGCCAAACGGATAATCATCCACACGTCGCCATTTGTTGGTAGTGTAGTCACGCAGATTGTGAAGGTGAATCTCGACCAGTCCTTTGTCCTGTGCTCTTTTGACGATAGAGCAGTTGATCATTCCGTCAATTTGCTCAGGGAGTACAGTGATAATATCAATTCGCATAAGCTGTCATCTTGTCGTTTGTGTAGTACAAAGGTAGTGTTTTTGGCTTGCTTTTATATTTGTTTTGAATTATTCTTCGTAATTTTGCCAGTCGATTTTCAAAGATTCGGAAATAACTTTTAATACAATGAATATATCTTATAATTGGCTGAAGGATTATCTCGACTTCGATCTTACACCTGTCGAGACAGCTGATGCACTCACCTCTATTGGCTTGGAGACCGGAGAAGTAACCGAAGTACAGACAATTAAGGGCGGTCTTGAAGGACTTGTCATTGGTGAAGTCCTCACTTGTGAGGCTCATCCCAATTCCGACCATCTGCATATCACTACAGTCAACGTCGGATCAGAAGCTCCGCTTCAGATCGTTTGCGGTGCGCCCAACGTGGCTGCCGGACAGAAAGTGGTTGTTGCCCTTGTCGGAACGAAGCTTTATAACGGTGATGAATGCATCACCATCAAACGCTCCAAGATCCGTGGCGTTGAATCTGTCGGCATGATCTGTGCAGAAGACGAGATCGGAATCGGAACAGACCATTCCGGCATCATCGTACTTCCTGCTGATGTCGTTCCCGGAACGAAGGCTGCCGATTATTATCATATCAAAAACGATTACGTTCTCGAAGTCGATATCACGCCCAACCGCGTGGATGCCACTTCTCATTACGGCGTAGCTCGCGACTTGGCTGCTTATCTGATCCGTCACGGTAAACCTGCCAATCTGCATCTTCCTTCTGTCGATGGCTTCAAAGTCGATGATCCCAAGGCAGAGATTCAGGTGATTGTCGAGAATCACGAAGCTTGCCCAAGATATAGCGGACTGCTCGTCAAAGGCGTTACCGTAAAGGAAAGTCCTGATTGGTTGCAGGACAAACTGCGCACCATCGGTCTGAGACCTATTAATAATGTAGTCGATATTACCAATTTCATGCTTCACGGCTTCGGAATGCCAATGCATTGCTTCGACGCCGACAAGATCAAAGGCGGCAAGGTGATCATCAAAACGGTAGCCAACGGAACGAAGTTCGTCACGCTCGACGGCGTTGAACGTACGCTTACCGATCGCGATCTGATGATCTGCAATGCAGAAGAACCGATGTGTATCGGCGGTGTGTTCGGCGGACTTGATTCAGGCGTTACTGAAGAGACCAAGAACGTATTCTTCGAAGCAGCTTGCTTCCATCCTACATGGATCCGCAAGACGGCTCGTCGCTTCGGTCTGAACACCGATGCTTCCTTCCGTTTCGAGCGTGGACTCGATGCTGACAACACAACATACACGATCAAACGTGCTGCCATGCTGCTCAAGGAATTGGGCGGCGGAACCATCACGGGCGATATTCAGGACGATTATTCCAATCCCGTTAAGCCTTTCGAAGTACATGTCACCTTTGAAAAGATCAATTCGCTCATCGGAAAGGTTATTCCGAAGGATATCGTGAAAGGCATCGTCGGCAGTTTGCAGATGGAAATCGTTGCAGAAGACGAAGAAAGTCTGACGCTTCATGTACCTGTCTATCGTATCGATGTAACGCGCGACGTGGATGTCATTGAAGATATTCTCCGTATTTACGGATATAATAATGTAGAATTCAGCGATCACGTGAACTCAGACTTGAGTTATAAGACTCCGGTCGATCGCAGTTATCAGCTTCAGAATCTTATTTCCGAACAGCTCACGGGCAATGGCTTCTACGAGATTATGAACAACTCTCTGACGCATTCCGCCTATTACGAGCCGTTGTCAACCTATCCTGTTTCGCATGCAGTCAAGCTGATGAATCCGCTGAGTGCCGACCTGAATGTCCTTCGTCAGACACTTCTCTTCGGAGGTTTGGAGAGTGTGGAGCATAATATCAAGCACAAGAACAGCGACATCCGTTTCTACGAATTCGGCAATTGCTACGACTTCAATGCTGACAATGTAAAAGAGGGCGTTTCCCTTTCCGGCTACACCGAAGAACTCCGTCTCGGGCTTTGGATGAGCGGCAATCGCGTTGAAAACAGTTGGGCGCATCCTGATGAGAAGACGACCGTTTATGAGATGAAGGCGCATGTGATGAATGTTCTTCGTCGTCTGGGCGTACAAATCGGAGGTCTGGTGTTTGGCAAGATAACCAATGACATTTATTCTGTAGGCATGACGATCACGACAGCCGGCGGAAGACGTCTCGGTTCGTTGGGCATCGTCGATCCGAAGCTTTGCAAGCAGATGGATATCGAGACCGAAGTATATTATGCAGAACTCTCCTGGACGTTGCTGATGAAGGAGATTCGCAAGCATAAAGTAACCTATTACGACGTACCTCGCTTCCCGGCTGTAAAGCGTGATCTGGCACTTCTGATAGACAAGACCACAGAATTTGCAGAGATCGAGAAGACCGCTTACGCAGCCGAACGCAAGTTGCTGAAAGAGGTAGCTTTGTTCGACGTTTATGAAGGCAAGAATCTTCCTGCCGACAAGAAGTCGTATGCCGTAAGTTTCTGGTTACAAGATGAAGAAAAGACAATGAGCGACCGTCAGATCGAAGCCATCATGCAGAAGATCCAGACCGCTTTAAAAGATAAACTGGGAGCACAATTGAGATGAAGCAGTATTATTATTCAGGTGATTCACGGGCAGGTAAATAACAACTGCCCATATAACAATGATTCAATAAAACATTAAACACTAAAAATATGGGAAGAGCGTTTGAATTCCGTAAAGCGAGAAAGTTCAAAAGATGGGGCAACATGGCCCGCACATTCACGAAGTTAGGTAAGGAAATCACTATTTGCGCACGCGAAAGCGGTACGGATCCTGAGAATAATCCACGTCTTCGTGTCCTTATGCAAAATGCAAAGAAGGAAAACATGCCGAAGGAAAACGTCGATCGCGCTATCAAGCGTGCCGTTTCGAAAGACTTCAGTGATTACAAGGAGATGAATTACGAAGGATATGCACCTTATGGCATCGCGATCTTCGTAGAGACTGCAACGGATAACACTACACGTACCGTTGCCAATGTACGCAGCTACTTCAATAAATGTGGCGGTAACCTTGGAACAACAGGTAGTCTTGAATTCCTTTTTGCTCATAAATGTATGTTCCGTATCACAAAGAAAGAGGGAATGTCAATCGACGACCTCGAACTTGAACTGATCGATTTCGGTGTGGACGAAGTTGACGATGATGGAGATGAAGTAGTTATCTACGGAGAATTCGCCCAGAACGCAGCCATTCAGAAATATCTTGAGGATAAAGGATATGAAATCAGCGAATCGGAGTTTGTCCGTATTCCGAACGATGTGAAGGATGTAACTCCAGAACAGCGCGAGACGATCAACAAACTGATCGAGAAACTCGAAGAAGATGAGGATGTTCAGAATGTCTTCCACAATATGCGCGAAGATGAATCTGACGAAGAAGAGGCGGAATAATCTGTTCCGATTTCCTCTGACTCAATCTCTTTTTTCGCTTATCCATTGAATGGTTTATCATTTATCAATGTGATTATAATTTTTAACCCAGGTTGAATATTCTTTTAACCTGGGTTGAATATTTTTTTCACTATTGATTCAAAAAGTTTTAACCATGGTTGAAACTTTTTTTATTCTTAGACCATCTCAATTTCTTTAATTATGTTCTGCGAATAGCTCAAAGATGGAAGAGAAATTCATAGAGGAATGTCAATAGCATGAAATCCAAAATCAATAAAGTTCTTCCATCGCCAGGTGCTGTTTCTCTATTATTGACAGCTTCCGCCTGCTTACAAATTTTGAGGAAAGCATGTTATTTCAGAAAGAATTGCTTAATTTTGTGGCCCAAGTAAACAGTATTCACAAGTAAAAATTACAAAGGCAGATGGCAAAGAAAGTTGGGAATTTGATCCCAAACACTTTTTTCATTACAAAAGGGAGTGGTGAATCCGACCTCGAGAAGCACGCAGGTTCTTACCACATGGCGCTTTATGACGCAGGTATTGCCGATTTCAACATCATGACCTATTCTTCGGTCATTCCTGCAACGGCGCATCTAGTTACGATGGATGAGATCGATCTTCCACCGTTTGGATCAGAGTTGAAAACCATCATGGCGTGCTCGCACGGCTATCAGGACGAATTTGTTTCAGCCGGTGTGGTTTATGCCTGGATGTATAAAGATGAGAACTTCGACGAAAAGGTAGGAGGTCTGGTCTGCGAAGTTAGTGGACGTTACCGCATTGAGGAACTGGAATCTCGTCTGATTCGTGTCATCAATGATCTGCATCAGAAGACGTACGGACAATATTACCTGGGTGAGTTGAACTTCATCACAGAAGGTATCACCATTGAGAAACGTTATGGGACGGCGCTTGCCGCTCTCTGTTTCGTGGATTTCCTTCAACCAGAAATCTCAGAGGATAAATGAAATATATTGGTGCACATGTGAGTTCATCGGGCGGCGTTGAGAATGCTCCTCTGAATGCTCACAATATAGGTGCGACAGCTTTTGCCCTTTTCACCCGCAATCAACGTCAATGGCAATCGGCTCCGCTTTCCGAATCCAGCATCCGTCTCTTCAAGGATCGTTGCAAGGAATTCGGTTATGCACCCAAACAGATTCTGCCGCATGACAGTTATCTGATCAATCTCGGTCATCCTGAGAGCGAAGGCTTGGCAAAGAGCCGCGCCGCTTTCTTTGATGAGATGCTGCGTTGCGAACAGTTGGGTCTGGATCGACTCAATTTCCATCCCGGCAGTCATCTGAATGCGATGGCAGAAGACGATTGCTTGGCTCGAATCGCTGAAAGCATTAACATGGCACTCGAAAAGACGCATGGCGTGACGGCAGTCATTGAGAATACGGCCGGACAAGGCACGAATCTCGGATTCCGCTTCGAACACCTGGCGGCTATCATCGATAAAGTGGAAGACAAATCACGTGTAGGTGTTTGCATTGATACGGCACACACGCTGGCAGCCGGTTACGATATCCGTACGGCGGAAGCTTTTGCCGATACGTTCGTTCAGTTTGATGCCGTTGTCGGCTTCAAGTATCTTCGCGGTATGCATATCAACGATTCGAAGAAGGCTTTGGCTTCACATGTCGATCGTCACGATAGCATTGGCAAAGGCTTGATGGGTCTGACAACGTTTGAACTGATTATGAGCGATTCCCGCTTTGATGAGATTCCTCTGATTCTTGAAACGCCTGACGAAACTGTCTGGCCGGAGGAAATCGCATCGCTCAAGAAGATGGCGGGAGAAAAATAAAGAAACATATTCGTTAACTGATTAATGGTAGATATTATGAAAAGAAACTTCTTGTTTGCTGCTCTTGCAGCTTCCCTTATTTCCGTACAGGCTTTCGCATGTACCAATCTGTTGGTTGGGAAAAAAGCTTCCATCGATGGATCTGTAATAATCAGCTACGCTGCCGACTCTCACGGATTGTATGGCGATATGCGTCGTTTCCCTGCTCAGGATTGGCCGGCAGGCAGCATGCTTAAAGTGACAGATTGGGATTCCGGTCGTCCTTTGGGCGAGATTCCCCAAGTCGCTCATACCTATTCGGTCGTTGGCAACATGAATGAACATCAGGTAGCTGTCACGGAAACAACATTCGGTGGCCGTGAGGAATTGGTCGATACAACGGCTACGATCGATTACGGAAGCCTGATGTATATTGCTCTCCAACGTTCCCGTACGGCACGTGAAGCTATCAAGGTGATGACGGATCTGGTGACGCGATACGGCTATTTCAGTGAAGGCGAGACCTTTTCTATTGCAGATAAAGATGAGGCTTGGGTTATGGAGATGGTTGGAAAAGGAGCCGGTGCAAAAGGTGCCGTTTGGGCAGCGATCCGCATTCCCGACGACTGTATTTCCGCTCATGCCAACCAGTCACGTATCCAGCAGATTCCTTTCGATGATAAGGAAAACTGCATGTATTCGCCTGATGTCGTTTCGTTCGCCCGCTCCAAAGGCTGGTTCAAAGGACAGGACAAAGACTTCAGTTTCCAAGCTGCTTATTGTCCCTATAGTTTTGGTGGCTTGAGAGGATGTGAAGCGCGTGTATGGTCGTTCTTCCGTAAATATGACAAGACGATGGATCGTTACCTGGATTTTGCCAAAGGTGATCCGAAGAAAGGTCCGATGCCTCTGTATATTCGTCCCGATCGTAAACTCTCTGTTCAGGATGTCCAGGATGGAATGCGTGACCATTATGAAGGCACTGATCTTGATATGACAAAAGATCCGGGTGCTGGTCCTTTCAAAGTACCTTATCGTTGGCGTCCTCTGTCATGGAAGATCGATGGACAGGAATATACCAATGAACGTGCCATTGCAACACAGCAGACAGGATTCGTGATCGTTCCGCAGATGCGTAACTGGATGCCTGATGCTGTCGGCGGCATTCTTTGGTTTGGTGTGGATGATGCCGACATGGCGGTTTTCACACCAGTATATTGCTCCGTTCTCACATCACCGGAATGTTATCGTGTAGGCAATGGCGATCTGTATCATTTCTCTTGGACTTCCGCTTTTTGGATTCACAACTGGGTGGCTAATATGGCCTATAATAAATATAGCTATATGATCCAGGATATCCGTAAAGTACAGCAGGAACTGGAGAATGGTTACAAAGATATGATTCCTTCCATCGACAAAGCGGCTTTGGATATGTATGCTAAAGATCCGGCTAAGGCTGTGAACTTCCTTACATGGTACAGCTCGACTACCGCTGATGAAGCAACAGCACGTTGGAAGAACTTAGGAGAGTATTTAGTTGTTAAGTATATGGACGGTAACGTGAAGAAGGAAAAAGATGGTAAGTTTGAGTACAATCAGTACGGACTTCCCGCCTTTCCTGATCAGCCCGGCTATGACGAAGAATATTATAGAAGCATAGTTAAGGCTGCCGGCGATCGTCTGAAGGTGAAATAAATAGAGTTATTAACTAAATGCGAAAATGATGAAAAGATTGATTTTAGTGATGATGCTTGCCGTACTTTGCCTTGGCGCTAGTGCTCAGACAAAGCAGGGCTATTCTTCAGTGGGCGTAACTACTGGTTATGCCTTCGATCAGGACAACGTAACATTCGGAGTCGATTACAGAATCTGTCTGTTTGATAATGTCCGTTTTGCTCCGTCGTTGACGTATCTCGTAAAGAACGATGGTCTCAGTGCTTGGAATATTGACATGAACGCCCATTATATCTTCAAGCTGAGCAACCAGTTTGGCTTTTATCCTTTAGGCGGTTTGGACATTGCCTTTTGGAAATATTCAGTTGGTGACGGTAAATGGAGTTATAATGACAATCAGACACGTCTTGGACTGAATGTCGGAATGGGCGGTGAAGTGTATGCTTTGCAGGACCTGACTGTCGGACTCGAATTGAAATATCTGGTTACAGAAGATCACAGCCAACCAATGTTTGGTGTACGAATCGGCTATAATTTCTGATTTCCTTAGCGTATAAAAAAGAAAGGCGGGATGTTTCATCTCGCCTTTCTTATGTAAGGAGTTTTCTGCTATTTCAGTACTTTGATCTTTATGTTTTTGAATGCAACAGAATTTCCGTGATCTTGCAGTAGAATATGACCTTCAGCAGCTTCGCCAAAAGCTTCTCCGTTGGGAGAATATTCGGGAGCAGCATATTTGCTGTGTTTGACAAGATCTTTGAAAGCCTGGCTTCCACGATCGTATTCGAGAACTTTCTTCCCGTTCAACCAATGTTCAACATGTTTGTTCGGCAAAGCCTTGATGACAGCCGTGTTCCAAACGCCAACGCCGTTGAAGCTGACGTTTTGACTCTTGATCATGTCGTAAAGACTTCCCAATGTGCGACTTCCAGGAACGCTCGTGTAAAGTTTTGCATCAGGATGTGTGGCGTCGTCGAGGATTTGGAATTCCAGTCCGTAAGCCGAACCTTTTTGCTTCTCATGTTCTGTGACGAAATACTTGATTCCGCTGTTTGCACCGTCTGTAATCATGAAGTCAACGCTCAATTCAAAGGCCGAATAGGTACTATCAGTCACGATGTCGCCGCCATTCTGTGATTCTTTGCCTTGTGAAGCCTGACAGATCAGTTCACCATTGGATACTTCCCAACCGTGATCCGGGAATGTTGTCAAGTGAGCACCGCGCCATCCGTTTGTGGTCTTGCCATCGAACAGCAGTTGCCAACCGTCGGCTTTCTCCTGTTCTGTAAGCTGATTGTCCACAGCCACAGTTGTCGAATCTGTTGCAACCGTTGTCTTCTCAGCCTTCTTGCCGCCGCAACTGCATACCAACAGGGCAAGAGCTGTACATGCTAATAATGTCTTTGTCATTTTAATGTATTTAAGTTGATGCTTATTTATTCTCTTGACTAATATATATGCAAAATAACACATTTGAAATTAGCTGAGCAAATGCAGTCGTTATTTCTTTGGATGAAAATACTTTCTCACATTCCGCTTATGACTAAATTTGAATAGAAATATATATCTTTGCTATTGTTGAAGTGAATAAACCGTATAAAGTTAGAGTATTATGTTTACGAAAATCTTATTAGCTGCATTTATTGCTATGTCACCTTTGGCTATTCTTTCTGCTAAGGGGAAACTGCCTCTACGTGTCATGACCTATAATGTCCGCATGGATACAAAGGTTGACAGTGCAAACCAATGGAGCAATCGAAAGGACTTTGCTGCGTCACTGATTCGCTTCCATGAGATTGATTTGTTCGGGTCGCAAGAGGTGCTCCATAACCAGTTGGAGGATCTGTTGAGCCGATTGCCGGAGTTCGATTACGTCGGTGTGGGCCGTGAAGATGGCAAGACGAAAGGTGAATATTCGCCTATCTTCTATAAGAAAGATCGGTTTCAAGTCATCAAGAGTGGCCACTTCTGGCTTTCAGAGGATATTCAGGCTGTAGGAAAGAAAGGTTGGGATGCCGCTTGCGAACGTGTCGCCACCTGGGCAATCTTCAAGGATAAAAAGAATGGCAATCAGTTCTTTATGTTAAATACGCACCTCGATCATATTGGGAAAGTAGCCCGTCACAAAGGAGCGGAGCTTGTGTTGAGTCAGATGAAGGCTCTCGCCGGCACTCTTCCTGTCATCATAACCGGTGATTTCAATGCAATTCCTTCGGACGATCCCATCAAAGTCCTGACGAATGCTTCCGATCCTAACCATCTCACTCATGCGCGCGACGTTGCCGCTCTGCGTTATGGTCCTGAGTGGACATTCCATGACTTCGGTCGTATTCCATTGGCCGAACGTGGATGGTATGATTATATCTTCATCAAAGGCAATTATTTCAATGTCGTTTCTCATGGCGTCCTGACAGATACGATGAACGAACTTTATCCTTCTGATCATTGCCCTGTTATGGCAACATTGACGATTCGTTAATTCCTATAGTCCTTATGGCTAAGTCTGAGATATTCATAGAACACCTTCCACTGAAAGAGGACGACTGCTTTCTGGTCCGTAACCGTCATAAGAATGGTTTCGAATATCCTCTTCATGTGCATAATGAGTTCGAACTGTCCTACTTGGAAAATGTCAAGGGTGCAGTCCGTGTAGTGGGTGATTCCTATGAGGAACTTCTCTATCGCGATCTCCTTCTTGTAGCCGGTGGGACGAGCCATGGTTATACTACACACAACTGGCAGGGGCACGATTTTGTGGCTGTGACAATTCAGTTCCCGCGTTCTCTCTTCGATAGTTTTCTAAATAAGCGTCACTTCAATACGATTCGTATGATGTTTGATGCAGCATCGAGCGGACTTGTCTTCAGCTCTGAGGTCGTGGATAATGTAAGAGATAAATTGATCAAGATTTCAAACGATGATGGCGATTCTTTTAAGAACCTCCTCAATCTGATAGAGATCTTGAAGGTCATCTCGTTGGATAAAGGTATGCGCAGACTCAATCCTGTAAACACCGTTTATGATTATAATAGTATTGACAGTAAGCGCCTCGATTCCATTATGGTTTATCTGCATAATAATTTCAATCGGACGATCCAATTGCAGGAGATTGCCTCTTTGACGAATATGAGCATCGCTTCCTTCATGAGATTTATGAAAAAGTGGACAGGAAAGACATTTGTTGAGTCACTCAATGATATCCGTATCCATGAGGCAAGCAGTATGCTGGCTGATACGAACTGTTCCGTCTCTGAAATATGTTATAAGTGCGGTTTTAATAATCTTTCCAATTTTAATCGTATATTTAGAGACAGAAAAGGCTGTTCTCCAAGCGAATACCGTAAGGAAAGATCAAGCTCGCACTTCTATCTTTGAGTGATAGGAATAAGTGTTATTTTTGATTTAAGTCAATTTTTGATTATAAAGTATCGATGATTGTTTATATAGTATTTGTATTTAGTATCTAAAGCCGATATCTTTGCATTGTTCAAAAGAGAGATTAGCATTGGAAACAATGAACCTTGACTTAAATGTCAAAAAGCTTTTGGAATAAACACAAAGGTATATTACATTGGTCTAAAGAATTGAGAATTAAAAACACAACGAGAAGATGGCTGCCTGTGAAGGTGGCCATCTTCATTTTTATGTTACAGGGAATCTTGCCATGCACTTTGTATGACCTTTCGCTACTCTAGCTTAAAGAAGATTGTTCTCCCTGCGAAATGATGTTGCCGCAAGCCATAGCTGCGAAGCAGTGATATTTGAAGATCTCATTTGTTATCTTCTTTATATTGTCTTCTAGAGTTTGCAATAACTTGGGGATTTCGACAACGGGAACTCCGTTGTCAAAATCGGGAAAAAGGCTCTCGTTTGTATTGATTTTGCCTCTTTTTGATCAAATATTATGGATTTTGACAACGGAGATGCCGTTGTCAAAATTCGGAGGTTTATTTCATGATATCTTTAACAGTTGGTTTAGCTATACGTTTGAGCTTCTTCAAGTCACCATTTAGAGATCAAGAGATGCAATCAGCATTTTGTGTCAAAATGTATGCAAGTATGAGCTTGAAACCTGTACCATTTAGAGCATATAGAATATTGCTTTTTTGATAAAAAAGTATAGGAAGATGCATTTGCCTGATAAATACGATTTATAATTGCTTCTTATAATATGATTGAGCTTTTATATCTATATATATGTATTTTGATGCATCCTTATCTTTTCTCCGCTCATTATTTTAAGTTCCCTATCGATTGAATCAAGCGACCTATGAACTAATTCATTGGAC
>Ga0116193_1003112_pt1 | contig 12132 bp, 9 predicted proteins | sample AD_UKC115_MetaG_FD_89892 | JGI IMG/M metagenome (GOLD analysis project Ga0116193, IMG submission 89892) | Active sludge microbial communities of municipal wastewater-treating anaerobic digesters from Hong Kong - AD_UKC115_MetaG | ecosystem: Engineered > Bioreactor > Anaerobic > Digestate | place...
CGCTTCGTCATCGGGCACGTCGCGGTGGATCGCCCGGAATCGCACGCGGTCGCCGGGAGCGAGGAGGCTCGGCGGGTCGCGCTGCGCATCGAACAGGCGCAGCGGCGTGCGCCCGATCAGCTGCCAGCCGCCAGGCAGCTCGCCTGGGTAGATGCCCGTCTGGGCCCCGCCGATCGCCACGCTGCCGGCCGGCACGCGGGTGCGCGGCGTGGCCCGGCGCGGCGCATGCAGTGCGGGATCGAGGCCGAGCAGGTACGGGAAGCCCGGTGCAAAGCCGAGCATCGCGACCCGGTATTCGGCCGCCGCATGCCGTGCGATCGCCGCGTCGATCGTGAGGCCGGCCTGCGCGGCCAGCGCCGCGAGATCGGGGCCCGCTTCGCCGCCGTAACGGACCGGAATCTCGACGAGCCTGGCGATGCGCGCGGTCGGCCCGGCAAGCGGCCGGTCGAGCACGGCGGCGAGCCGCTCACACAGAGCCCGCCGCGTCGCAGCCGGATCAGTGTCATCGGCACGCGGCGGGTCGAGCAGCACCAGCACGCTCGCGTAGGCCGGAATGCAGGCAGTGACACCGTGCAGGCCGCGCAGACGCGCGGCAGCGGCATGCACGGTAGCGTTCAGCGTGGTGTCGATCGTATCGCCGAGGCGCACGAGCAGGCAGACCTCGCCGCAGAATTCGATACGCGGCGCCCGCGGCGCGGCGGTCATGACCCGGCGACCGCCTCCAGTGCGGCCCGCAGCCGTGCGCAAAACTGCGCCGCGGCGGCCTGCGGATACGGCTCGCGCTCGCCGACGCCCCACACCGGGCGCGGCCAGGCCGCATCATCCGTGCGCCGCGCGACGATGTGCACGTGCAACTGGTCGACGACGTTGCCGAGCGCGGCGATGTTGAGCTTGTCGGGTCTCGTGATGTGCTCGAGGAGCTGCGCCGCGAGATCGACTTCGTCGAGCAGGTTGTAGCGTGCGGCGCGTTCGAGATCGCCCAGCTCGCGCAGGCCGGGCCGGCGCGGGACGAGGATCAGCCACGGGTAGCGCGCGTCGTCCATCAGCAGCAGGCGGCACAGCGGCAGCTCGGCGACCGGATGCGTGTCGCCGGCGAGACGCGGATCGAGTTCGAACGAGAGTGTGTCGGCCGGCGTCATGCCCGGAACGGCTCCAGCGTGCCGAAATGGCGAGTGAAAAAGTCCAGCGTGCGTTCGAGGGCCAATGCGGCCGATTGCGGTTCGTGGTCGGCGCGTGCATCGCAGTTGAAGCCGTGGCCGGCCGGGTAGACGTGGATCTCCGCACCCGGCAGCGCCTCACGGTGTTTCTGCACGTCCTCCGGCGAAATCAACGGATCCTTCTCGCCGAAATGCAGCATCAGCGGTGCGCGCGGCTTCACGCCGAGCAGGGGCACGGTGCGGGCGCCGTAGTAGCTTACCGCCGGCAGGCCGAGCCGCGCGGCGCACAGATAGGCGACCGAGCCGCCCCAGCAGTAACCGGCCACGCCCACCGGCCCGGCCGCGGCGATCGCGACCGCCGCGCTCGCGACGTCGGTGACCGCACTCGCGAAGCCTACTTCGGCGGCGAGCGCACGCCCGTGCTCGATTCCGGCCGCGTCGTAGCCGAGTTCCACGCCGGTCTCGACATGATCAAACACGGCCGGGGCGATCGCCGCATAGCCACGTGCGGCGAAGCCATCGACCACGCGGCGGATGTGCGGATTGACGCCGAAGATCTCCTGCACGACCACGATGCCGCCGAGCGGTAGGCCAGGCGGATCGGCGCGATAGGCGGAAATCCAGCGCACGCCCTCGGTCGGGATGTAGATCGTCTGGCCCATGCCGAAACCGCGGAGGGGACCGGGTCAGCCTACAAGCGCGCCCGGGCTTGTCAATGTCCGCACCCCGCGGGCTGCGGCGAAACGCAACCAGCGATGCCCGGACCGGGCTTCAGCCCGGTCCGGTGTAGCGTACCGTGCAGTTGCGGCCGCGCGCCTTGGCCGCATACACCGCTTTGTCGGCTGCGGCGAGCATGGCCTCGACGCTCGGCTCGCGCAGCTGGGTCAACGCGGCAACCCCGATGCTCACCGTGAAACCGCCGGTCGCCGGATCGGCATGCGCGACGGCGACCTTCTCGCGCAGCCGGTCGGCGATCGCGAAGGCCGCGTCGAGATCGTGCTCGCCGACCACTGCGATAAATTCCTCGCCGCCGTATCGGCCGAGCAGATCGCCCGGATCGAGCCATTGGCGGATGGTCTGCACGCCCTGGGCGAGCACGCGGTCGCCGAACTGATGGCCATGCCGGTCGTTGATTTGCTTGAAATGATCGAAGTCGATCAGCATCACCGCGAGGTTGCCGCTGGTCCGCTGGGCACGGATGCGCTCATCGAGCTGGCGCAGCATGTAGCCGCGGTTGTACACGCCGGTCAGCGGGTCGGTGATCGCCGCCTGGTAGAGATCCACGGACTGGCGTGCGAGCTTCTCGTTGGCTTGGGCGAGCGCAGCGCGCTGATGCTCGATCTCGGTGTTCTTCTGTTCGAGATCGCGGCTGTGGCGGCGCGAGGCGCGGTAACGCGCGAACAGGCCGATCAGGGCGGTGCCGAGGCCGAGCGCGGCCGCCAGCAGCGCGTTGCGGGTCACGCGTACCTGATCGAGCCGCAGGCTCTGGATCTCGTTGTCCTTGCGCAGCAGGCGATTTTGATTCTCCGACTCGGCACGCTGGATGCTCGCCTCGAGCGTCGCCAGACGCCGGCTCGCCTCGGTGCCGAGCAGTTCCTCGCGCAGCGCAGCGCGCTCGCGGGTCAGCGCAAGGGCAAGCGCGAATTCGCTGCCCGCCTCGGCGACGGCGATGCGCGCGTCGAGTGCTGCCAGCAGCGGCCGGCGCAGGCGCTGGTTCTTCAAAAGGCCGATCGCCGAATCGAGGAGCTCCGCGGCACCCTTGCGATCGCCGCGTGCGTGCAGCAGCTCGCCCTGGTGTAGTTGGGCACGTGCGATGACCTCCTGCTGACCGAGCCGGCGGCCCATGTCGAGGGCCACGCCGAGTTCGGTCGCCGCTTCCTCGCTGCGTCCCAATGCGAGCAGGGCGCGGCCTGCCTCGAGACGCTCGAAGGCCGTACCGACCGGATTGCCGAGGTTCTCGTCGAGGCTGCGCGCGCGGCGCGCCATTGCCAGCGCCGGCTCGTGCTCGCCGAGATCGTTGCGCAGACTCGCATACATGCCGAGCACGGTGGCCAGCGAGGCCAGATCACTGCGCTGCTCGGCCGCGCCTGCAGCCAGCTCGAAATAGCGTCTGGCCTGCTTGGCGTTCTCGAGCTCACGGTAGAGCAGGGCCAAGCCGCGATAGTAAGGATCGAGGCGGTCGCCGCCGCATCCCTCGCGGCGCAGGTCGAGGCCGCGCTGGAACTGTTCCAGCGCTTTGGCGTAGTCGCCATGATCCCGATAGACCGTGCCGCTGCTGCCGAGCACCAGCGACAACAGGCAGTCGTCGCGGGTCGATTCGGCCAGGGCCAGGGCGCGTTCGAACTCGGCCACGGCCATCTCGTGCTGACCCTGGCGGCGCGCGAGCACGCCGTGGTACATCGCGGCGATGGCGCGGTAATCATTCGCCGCCTCGCGCTCGGCGAGGGCCCGCAGGCGCTCGATCAGCACGAGGTCGCGGGTGTAGTCGCCGAGGTATTGAGCGCTGTCGATCGCTGAAGTCAGTGCGGCCATCGCGAGGTGCGGCAGGCCCTGCCGCTCGGCGAGACGTGCGCTGCGCTCCCAGTGAGGCAGGGCCGCGGCCTGAGCATTCAGCATTGCGAGTAGCCAGGCCTGGGTCTCCTCCAGCGCGAGTTCCAGCCGCGCTCCGTACAGTTCGGTGACCAGCGGCACACTGCGGTGGCCGGTGCGGTCGACCAGGCTGGCCAGCTCGCGCGCCGCGGTCAGCGTGGCGGCGCCGCGATCGCCGCCAGCGGTTTCATCGGCCGCCGTGGCAATCAGCGTGGACAGCAGACACAGCAACAGGCCCGCCAGAAGCCGCCGCAGGCGCTGGACGGCCGGCCGGGATGCGGGGCGAGAAAGGCACGGGAACGGGAGGGCGAGCATGGCGCACCGGGAAAGGCATCGCGCACCGGAATGGAGAACGCACGCCAGACGCGTCATCGATGCCAATCTCCCCCGCGCAGTGTCTGCTGTCCGGTACCGGGACTACTGCAAGACGCGGACCCGTCCACCGCTTCCGCTGTACCGGACGGTCCGCCATGCGGCAGCCGCCACACCGATCATAAAGCCGTGGCAGCGCAGGGAATGTGAATATTCGACGCTGCGCGGCATGGCCCGTAGAATCCGCGCCCCGCCACCGCGAGCCTCGCCAATGTCCCGGCGTTCCCCCAGCAGGCCGACGAGAAACACATCTCCCGCGCTGCCCTCGAGCCGCGAATCCGGTGCAGGTCTGGACTCGCTCCCACCGGCTTCGGCACGGGCGCGCTCGGGTCGCGGGCAATCCATCCCGGGATCGCGCCAGCAGGGCGCTTCGCAACGTCAGGTCAAGGTCGGTTTCGTCAGTCTCGGTTGCCCAAAGGCGCTGGTCGATTCCGAGCGCATCCTGACCCAGCTGCGCGCCGAAGGCTATGCGATCGTGCCGACCTACCAGGATGCCGATGTGGTGGTCGTCAACACCTGTGGCTTCATCGACGCCGCGGTCGACGAGTCGCTGGAGGCGATCGGCGAGGCGCTCGAGGAGAACGGCAAGGTCATCGTCACCGGCTGTCTCGGCAAGCGCTCGGAGCTGATCCGCGAGACACATCCCGACGTGCTCGCGATCAGCGGGCCGCAGGATTACGCGAGCGTGATGAACGCCGTGCATGCCGTGCTGCCGCCGCAGCATGATCCGTTCGTTGATCTCGTGCCCGCCACGCGCCGCGCGGGCGGCGACGTGGGCGTCAAGCTCACGCCGAAGCACTATGCGTACCTCAAGATTTCCGAAGGCTGCAATCACCGCTGCAGCTTCTGCATCATCCCGTCGCTGCGCGGTGACCTAGTCTCACGGCCGGTCGACGAAGTGCTGATCGAGGCCGAGAAGCTCGTCAGGAGCGGCGTGAAGGAACTCCTGGTCGTCTCGCAGGACACCAGCGCCTACGGCGTGGATCTGAAATACGCCGGACGCAAATGGCGCGGTACGTCTTACGCGACGCGGATGTCGGATCTTTGCCGCGGTCTCGGCGAACTCGGCGTGTGGACGCGGCTGCATTACGTCTATCCGTATCCGCACGTCGACGACGTGATTCCGTTGATGGCCGAAGGCAAGGTACTGCCGTACCTTGACATCCCGTTCCAGCACGGCAGTCCGCGGATCCTGAGGCTCATGAAGCGGCCCGGTGCGGTCGAGAAGGTTCTCGATCGCGTGCAGGCCTGGCGTGCGGCCTGTCCGGACCTGACGATCCGCAGCACCTTCATCGTCGGCTTTCCTGGCGAGACCGAAGCCGAGTTCGAGGAACTCCTCGATTTCCTGCGCGAGGCACAGCTCGATCGCGTCGGCGCGTTCGCGTATTCGCCGGTGGACGGCGCGGCCGCGAACGCCTTGCCCGACCCGGTGCCCGAGGCGGTCAAGGAAGAACGCCTCGAACGCTTCATGGAGGTGCAGGCGGAGATCTCCGCGGCGCGCCTCGATCGCAAGGTCGGCACGCGCCAGACCGTGCTCGTCGATCACGTCGATGCCGACGGCGCCATCGCACGTTCGAAGGCCGATGCCCCGGAAATCGATGGCGTGGTACGCATCGACGACGGCCAGGCCTTGAAGCCCGGGCAGTTCATCGAGGTCGAGATCGTGCACGCTGACGAGCACGATCTGCTCGGCCGTCTCGTCTGAGCCCCGCACGTGGCGCCGCGCCGGCGATTCGTGGCGCCCGCGCGCGATGCGCTCGACCCGGCCGTGTTCGAGCGGCCGCCGCTCGACGACTGGCATGCACATCGCGATCTGCTATGCGGGCCGCGCTGGCCGGACATCGACACGCTCGAAACCCTGCGTCACGCTGTCGAGGCGCGCGACGGCATCGCCCGGCCGCGCTTCGTCGCGCAGACGCCGGCGCTGCTCGCCGACGGCGAGCACTACGAGACGCGCATCGCCGCCGGGTGCCTCGCGACCCGCCCCGACAACTGGCATGACCTGTTCAACGCCTTGATCTGGCTACGCTGGCCGACGATCAAGCAGGCGCTCAACGCACGCCAGGTCGCCGAGATCGCCGACATAGGCCCGAAGCGGCGCAGCCGCGCGCAATGCGCGCTGACGCACTTCGACGAGGCCGGCCTCGTGGTGCTCGTGCGCGATGCCGGACTGCTGGCACTCTGGGACGCACACGACTGGCATGGCCTGTTCTGGCGCGAGCGTGCGGCCTGGCAGGACGGCCGCATCGCGGTCTCGGTGTTTGGTCATGCGCTGCTCGAACATGCGCTTGAGCCGCACCGGCTCGTGGTCGGCAAGGCGCTCGCGGTGTGCGGCGACGTTGCGGTGGATCGGGAGGTCGCGATCGCGGCCTGTGCGGTGCGAATCGCGGCAGGCGACGTGCTCGGCGATCCGCAGGAGCTCCGTCCGCTACCGCTTTCGGGCATTCCCGGCTGGCACGCCACGAATGCCGGGGAGGCGTTTTACGTCGAGGCCGAATGCTTCCGGCCGCTGCGTCCGGGGCGGCGTTATCCGCCGCCGCTCGCGCCGTCGCCCGGCTTGCCTGGCGGTCCGGAGTAACTGATCTCGATGACCGTGAAGCGCTGCCGGCGTTCTGGCAGTTCCGTCTCGAACTCGTCGTCCATGCGCTTCTTCAGCGCCGCGCGGGCGAGCGGCGAATCGATGCTGATCCAGCCGCGTGCGGGATCGGCTTCGTCCGGTCCGACGATGCGGTAACGGTGCTCACGGCCATCGTCCGCTTCGAGCAGGAACCAGGCGCCGAAGAAGATCGCGCCGGCATCGCCGGGCACGCCTTCCACGACCTTCAGCACCTCGATGCGCTTGGTCAGGTAACGCACGCGCCGGTCGATCTCGCCGAGCTGCTTCTTGCGATAGGTGTATTCGGCGTTCTCGGAGCGGTCGCCCTCGGCCGCCGCTGCGGTGAGTGCCTTGACCACTTCGGGGCGCCGACGCCGCCAGAGCTCGTCGAGCTCGGCCTTGAGCCGCGCGTGGCCCTCGCGGGTGATGATCGCGGTCGATGCGGCCTGTGGTGGACGCCAGCGGCTCATGCGGGAACGGTTCCGGTCACGGCGCGGCGTTATGCCAGAGGCCTGGGTCCGGGCTCAAGCGTCGGCCCGCTGCATCGGCCGGCAGACCATCGAGCAACGGCCTGCGAGCCTTGGCAGGCCCGGCCTGGGGCGTGCGATGGGAAGAAGGGCGGGAAGCCACTTCTCGGCAACCTGCCGGCAGGCGGCAGCCAGCCATTACAATCGTCGAGCCTGCCTGCTGGAGCTCCTGCGTGCTGATCCTGCCGCTGCATCGTCGCCTGACGCGCGCGAACTTTCCGTTCGTCACCGCGGTGCTGATCCTCGCCAACGTGCTCGTGTACGCCATCGTGCAGACCTCCGACGCGCGGATCGCCGAACGGGCCGCGGCGTATTACCGCGAAGCCGGCCTCGACCGCATCGAGCTGCCGGTGTGGAGCGACTGGCTCGCGGCGCATGGCCAGCGTGAGCGTGCGGCGCAGATCCGGCAGCTCGCCACATTGCGTCCCGACCTCGTCGTGCAGGCACTGCAGGCCGATACCGGCTTCGTCGACGCGCTGCACACCGGACGTCTGATCGACGAAGCCGAGCCGCGGCATGCGGGCTGGCATGCACAACGCGAGGCGTTCGAGGCGATCTGGAACCGGCGCGTCGCCGATCGCTGGGTGCTGCGGTTCTCCGAATTCGCGCCGGCCCGCATGTTCGGCGCGATGTTCCTGCACGGTGGCGTGGGTCACCTGCTCGGCAACATGCTGTTCCTCGCGTTCCTCGGCTTGCTCGTCGAAGGCGCGCTCGGGCCATGGCTGTTCCTCGGCGTGTATCTGCTCGGTGGTCTCGGCGGTCAGCTCGTGTCGCTGGCCTGGCGCTGGGGCGAGAGCGGCACCGCGCTGGGTGCCTCCGGCGCGATCGCGGCACTGATGGGCGCCTATGCCGTGCTCTGGGGGCGCCGCAAGGTGCGCTTCTTCTGGTGGTTCTTCGTCGCCTTCGACTACGTGAAGGCACCGGCGCTGATCCTTCTGCCGCTGTGGCTCGGCTGGGAGCTGTTCAACCTCGTGACGAACACCGAGGCACGCGTCGGCTTCGATGCGCATGCCGGCGGCATCATGGCCGGCGCACTGCTCGCCTTCGCGGTGCGTGCCGCCGGACTCGAACGCCGCGATTTCCTCGATGCCGATGCACGCGAGGAGGCACGCGAGGAAGCGCACACGGCGCTCGATCGTGCGCTCGAACATCTCGGCCGGCTCCAAATCGGCGAGGCGCGCCGCCTGCTCGACGTCCTCGCGCGGCAGCAACCGGACAGCCTGCCGGTGCGCATCGCGCTGTACCGATGCGCACGGCTCTCCGGCGATGCCGGCGCATGGCGTGCGGCGGCATCGCGCGTCTTCGCATGCGCCTCGGCGGACGCCGCCGACGTGCGTGCGATCAAGTCGGTCTACGACGACTACGTTCGCGCGCCGGGCGCGTCGTCGCTCGAAGCCGCATTGAGCCTGCGCTTCGTGCGCGACTGGCTGCGTCTCGGCCTCGACGAGGATGCCCTCGGTCTGCTGCGTAGTCTCACCGCGGCCGATCCGGCCGCGCCGGGGCTGGTCGAGGCCTGGTTCACGGCCGCGTTGCGTGCTGGCGAGGGCTCGGCCGCACGTCGCGAGCGGCTCACCGAGATCGTGCAGCACTTCCCCGCAAGCGCACAGGCCGGCAAGGCGCGCTTCCTGCTCGCCAATGGCGACTGAGTGCGCTGCCTGGGAATCTTCAGGCGGACTCATGAATTCCACGAGCCGGGGCTGATTTGCCGCGCATCGCGTGCATGGATACTCGGTGCCTGCATAACAGGGTCCGGGCCCTTGCTGGGTCCGGTGCGAGCTGACGGATCCGCGCTGGACTTGTTGGGGCTCCCTTACGTCTTGCCGGCGGCCGGTGCGAGCTTCTCGAGCACCGCGAGGTAGTTCGTGATCTCCGGCGCAAGCGGGTGCTCCGGATACGCCGCCTTCACCTGCGCGAGCAGGGTCCTGGCCTCGGCATCGCGGCCGAGCCGCTCGGCGAGCAGCTTGGCCGCCAGCAGGTAGTTCGCCGGGATGTCCTTGCTCTTCGGGAAGCGCTTGTGGAAGCCGTTGACGAGCTTGAGCGCGAGCGGCACCTGGCCCAGCTGCGCTGCCTTGGCCGCGAGCCGCGTGATCTGTTCGGCCTCGGTCGGCGCGAAGGCCGGATCGAGTTCCTGGCATTCGCGCAGCAGGTCGAGCGCCTCGCGGTCACGATCCTGGGCGAGCAGGATGTTCAGCCACTCGCGCCCGTGGCGCAGCAGCTCCGTGCGGTCGTCGCGTACGCGCAGCAGCTTGCGGTAGTGCTGGTGCAGCGCGACCGTGCCGCCGCGTTCGCGCAGATGCTCGCGCAGCAGGGCCGCGGCGGCCTCGGTATTGCCCTCGCGCACCATCGCGGCGGTCTGGTCGAGCAGGGCCTGGTCCGGATCGGCCGGCCGCGCGAGCGCCACCGGGCCGTTCGGCACATAGCCGAGCACGTCGTGATACTGGTAGACCAGATAGCCCATCAGATGGAAGGCGGCGATCACCGTGTAGTGCGTGATTGCGTAGAACACCGGCAGGCCGATGAACAGCGGCAGCGCCTTGCCGATCAGGGCTTGGGCGTTCGCCGCACTGATGTTGATCAGCGCGATCAGCACCACGGCGAGCAGGTAGGCGCCACCGATGCGCGTCATGATCGACAGCCAAGTGACCGGGTTCAGCGCATGCCAAAAGTTCTCGTCGATCGCGTATGACATCATCGCGCCGGGCAGGCCGGCCGCGAGCAGCACCATCGCCATGAGCGCGAGCGGCAGCGGCAGCACGATCAGCGCGATGACGTTCATCACAATGAACATGATCTGCAGGCGGATCGCGCCCCAGCCGAGTGATTCATCGACGTTGAGGCTGCCTTCGGGCGGCTCGAGCCGGCCATCCGCGGAGGCGCGCAGCACTTCGAACGCGTACTTGTACAGCGCGACCCAGATCGCAACGTTGACCAGCCAGCCGACGCCCGGCAGGAAGGCGAGCAGGCGCAGGGCGGCGAGCAGCAGCACAGTCATCAGCGCGGCCGGCTTCGCCGGATAAAGGGTGATTTCGCGCAGCCGGTGCCAGAACGGCACGATGGCTCGCGTGGACAGTTCATTCATGATTTCCCCTGGAGTGCCCGCGCAGGGCGGCCGGAACTTTAGCAGGACCGATGTTCCCGAGTGACGCGCAGCGCGGTCGAATCGCGCGCGACGATACGCCAGGCAGCCTGTGGGAGACCCGGGTGTCCATGTGGCCGATCGTCGCAAGCCTGCGGTAATCGCAGGCATCGGGCCGAGGCGCCCGCTGGCGACCGGCTTTGCATCGCAGACGTCGCCGTCGTGGGGCGCAGGTTCGCTGAAACCGGTCGGCGCGCTGCAGGGATTCCCTCACGGAGCGGCGCTTGGCATGGCGGATAGGTTCGCTACGCGCGCAGTCAGTCATTGTGGTTGTGGCCTGTGCGCAGGCTGTGTACCTTTCGCGCCAGCTCGACGATCGCAGGAGGCCGCCATGTCCCGAACCATCCGTGTCGTGGCCTTGACCACCCTGTCGATGCTGGCCGGCTGCGCGGGCACCCCGCACCGTATCGCCGCGGGCAAGTCGTCTGCCGGCAAGGTCGACGAAACGGCCGTGAACGCGCTGTACGCGCGGCTCGATGCCGATGTGAAGCGCTACGAGGCCGGTGTCGAGCTTGGCGACGACGGCAACGAGGGCCGTGGCCGGCGTGAGATCGCCGCCGCGCTCGACGATCTGCGTGCGGCCGCCCTGCAGTGCCATGCCGTGCCCGGCTGCGAGGAGAACCGCTTCCTGTCGGCGTTCGACGGCCTGTTGCGCCGGCGCGATCTCGCTGAGGGCACATCGGCCGGCACGGGACCCGGTAGCGATGCCGGCGAGAACGCTGCGACCGCTGGCGAGACCTCGCCGGTGGTCGCGCATCTGCCCGAGGCCGGACGCTCGGTGACCCTGCTCAAGGGCCGCGAGCTGTCGGACATCCTCGCGCTGAACGGCCCGGTCAAGGCCGCGCTCGAGGAATGGCTCTCGCAATACCGGCCGAACCTGGTCCAGGCCTGGGTCAACTACCAGTACATGCGTTACCGCATGTGGCCGGAGTACCGGAAGGCCGAGCTGCCCGAAGCCCTGCTGTTCGGCATCCTCGCCAAGGAATCCGGCGGCCGCGTGCATGCGGTGTCGCGCTCGGGCGCATCCGGCCCGCTGCAGTTCATGTACACGACCGGCCTGCGCTTCGGCCTCGGCACGGTCAACGGCTTCGACCAGCGCTTCGATCCGGCGCTCGCCGCACGCGCGAACGCGGCCTATCTCAACGAGCAGCTGCGGATCTTCAACAACAATCTCGAGCTGGTGCTCGGCGCCTACAACGGCGGCGAGGGCCGCATGCAGCGCCTTGCCGGCGTGGAGGCGAGCTTCTGGGATGCGCGCGTCTATGCTGCGCTGCCGCCGGAGACACGCGACTACGTACCGATGGTGCTGGCTGCCGCGTGGCTGTTCCTGCATCCGGAGAAATACAACCTGAGTTTCCCGAAGGTCGATGGCCGTCCGGGCAGCATCGTGCTCGGCGAGCCGGCCTCGCTGACCGAGCTGAGCGTCTGCTTCGGCCAGGAAGGCGGCAACGGCGAGGGCTGGTTCCGTACCCTGCGCAATCTCAATCCGGCGCTGGATCCGCAGGAGAAGCAGGCCGCCGGCACGCGTCTCGAGGTGCCCGCCGTACTCGAAGCCGCCTATCCGAAGCTCTGTGCCGGCGGCGCCTGGTTCGCCCTCGCACAGGACCTGCATTCGGCAGTGGTGCCGGTGGTGCCGAACCGTCCGGCCGAGCCCGCGCGCGGTCCGGCCGTGCCGCGCACCTACGTCGTGCGTACCGGCGACACGCTGCACGGCATTGCCCGCAGGCTGAACTGCGCGGACGTCAAAGGTATCGC
>Ga0116193_1003113_pt1 | contig 12127 bp, 8 predicted proteins | sample AD_UKC115_MetaG_FD_89892 | JGI IMG/M metagenome (GOLD analysis project Ga0116193, IMG submission 89892) | Active sludge microbial communities of municipal wastewater-treating anaerobic digesters from Hong Kong - AD_UKC115_MetaG | ecosystem: Engineered > Bioreactor > Anaerobic > Digestate | place...
ACAAGGCCTTTGAAAAGATTGGCTTCAAAGATGCCATCCGCGTTGAGCAGCAGCCTGATGACGCCACCTGGAGCACGAACGAAACTGGCCGCGCGTCGGTGCGCTGGTTCGTCGACTACAACGATGGCGCGCTCGCCGTCGGCACCTCGCGGGTAGATCCGCGCACGGGTGAAATCCTCGACGCCGACATCACCATGGGCAATGGCTGGGTGACGTTGCCGCGACGCCGCTCCGAGGCACAGTATCCGCGCCCGATGCCGACCGCCGCTGGCGACGCAGCGGTAGCCAGCTACCTCCCCGCGAGCCTGACCCAGGCGCGACTGCCGCGCGATCTTGGCAGCGGTGAGGATGTCGCCAATGAGTTGTGCTCGTATGGACAATCGGCCATTGCTGAGGCGAGTTTTGCGCTCGACCTGCTGGCGCTGCGCGGCGCCGAAGCGCTGGATTCAAAAGAGGCCGAGCGCATCGTGCACGCCACCCTGAAAGACGTGACCACGCATGAAGTGGGTCACACGCTGGGTTTCCGCCACAACTTCCGCGCATCGACCATCTATACCCAGGCGCAGATCAACGACCCGGCATTCACCCGCGCCAACGGCATTGGTGGCTCGGTGATGGATTACAACGCGTTCAATGTCGCCCTCGACAAGGAGCCGCAGGGCGAATACGTGATGAGCACGCTTGGCCCATATGACTACTGGGCGGTGGAATATGCCTACAAGGAGCTGCCGGCCGCAAGCGAGAGTGCCGAGCTGCAGAAAATTGCTGCCCGCAGCAGCGAGCCACTGCTCGCCTATGGCACGGACGAGGAAGTGTTTGGTGACCTCGACGGCATGGACCCGGAAGTCAACCAGCGCGACGTCGGCGGTGATCCGCTCGAGTTCGCCCGCCGCCGCGTGCAACTCTCCCGCGAGCTATTCGACCGCCTGCAGGCGCGCACGCTGAAAGCGGGCGAAGACTACGACGTGCTTACCCGCAACTTCCAGAGTGGGCTGGCGCAACTGGGCCTCGCCTTCGACCTGGCGGCCAAGCACGTCGGTGGTGTGGTGTATCGCCGTGATCAGGCCGGCAGTGGTCGCGCACCGCTGACGCCGGTGGCTGCCGACAAGCAGCGCGCGGCGCTGAAACTGATCAATGACAATCTGTTCGCTGCCGACGGGTTCAACATCAAGCCGGAGTTCGCCAGCCGCCTGGTTGAAAGAGCGCTGGAGCGGGGGTACACGCCACCGCTGGACCGCTCGCTTGATGCCACGCTGCTTGGTTTGCAGACGGCGGCGATGGATCGCCTGTTGTCGCCACGGGTCGCCGAACGCCTGCAGAACGCCCGCAACAAGGTGAACCAGGGCACACCGGTACTCGGCCTGGATGAACTGTATGGCAACCTGACCCGCGCCGTATGGGGTGACGGTACAGCCATCGCGGACAGCACACCGGCCCGCCGCGCTCTGCAGCGCGAACACGCCCGCCGGCTCGCCGCCATGATCACCCGTCCGGGTGTTGGTACTGCCGCCGGAGACGCCCGTGCGCTGCACCGCCTGACCGCCAAGACCCTGCTCGCCCGCGCCCAGCAGGCCAGGGGTAACGGCAAACTTGGTAACCAGACCCGCGCCCATCTCGATGAAATCGTTGACACGCTCGACGCGGCGCTCAAAGCACAGGCGACGCGTACTGTTGGCTAGCGAGAAATCCGCGAAGCCGGGGCGTTGCGTTGCGGCGACCGCGCCGGTCTGGCCCCGCAAATAAAAAAGCCACGACATCGTTGATGTCGTGGCAGCGGGGAGTAATCGAAACGTCCGGCACGCTGGCCGGGCAAATGGTGCCTGACTAGGCAGGCACCCGGTGGTTGCGCATCGGCGCGGGCGCCGGATCGAGCCAGTCCGCCAGACGGCGCAGGCTGCGCACCACTGGCACCAGCACGGACACGTGCAGCGCATGGGCGAATGACTGCGCGTCAGCCCCGACTGGCGTATTGTCGACGGCCTGCCCGATGCGCAGGGTCGCTGCACCCGAAGTCGCCTCGACCACCACCTGGCCGTGACTGCATGGAATCTGGATACGCTCGCCGGAACTGACGAAAAAGTCCTGCGCGCTGCCGGATACGGTGACCCAGAGCGCCCCGGACAGCGCTTCGATCGAATTCACCTGCGCCGCCTGAAGGGCCAGTGCACGGCCCTTGCCGAGCGTCCAGTCCTGCGTTGCGAGAGGGAATTGAAGGCTGTTCATGACTGTACTCCTTGCGGTCTAAAAAGAAACAAAAAACTGTTTCTAGGATGGTATTTAAGAACGATAATTCCGTGCCGTCCAACGAATTGATTGCAGACGAGACTGAGTAAAGCGCATGCATAACCTTCCGATGCTTTCCGGTAATCCACGCAGTCGGCCGCTTACGCTGGCTGGCCTGCGCGGTTTCGAGTCGGCCGCGCGAAACCTGAGCCTGACCAAGGCGGCGAACGAGTTGAGCCTGACTCAATCGGCGGTAAGCCGCCAGGTGCAAGGGCTGGAGGACGAACTCGGGGTGACGCTGTTCGTGCGCAAGGCGCGCGAGATTGCGCTGACGCCTGCCGCGCGGGAGTTTTTGCCATTGGTTCAGAGGGTGCTGGCCGAGCTCGATGGCGGCGTGGACCGGTTACGGCGCGACGTCAACTCGCCGCGCGTTTCGGTCACGACATTCGCATCGTTCGCCTCGCTGTGGCTGATTCCCCGCCTGCCGGGCTTTCGGGTGCTGCGCCCCAACGCCGATCTCGACATTGGCGCAACCGATCGCCTGATTGATCTGGCGGTGGACGACGTGGACGTTGCCATTCGCTATCTCGCGGCTGATGGTGCGCCACCGGAAGCCACATTGCTGATCGACGAGCTGCTGTTTCCGCTGGTGAGCCCGGACTATCTGCGCTCGGCACCACCCCTGCGCTCGCTGGCTGACCTCAAGGCGCACACGCTGATCGAATCGACCTACGGCGGGCGCGCCGAGTATCGCTCTACGTGGCCGGGATTTTTCGAAGCGATTGGCCAACCCGAGGTCAAGGGGCGGTCCAAGCTCAAATTCGACTTCATTGCGCAGACCTTTCTGGCCGCGCAGAGCGGGCAGGGCGTCGCGCTAGGTCGTACCTATGGCGCCGATGTGTTTATGTCGGGCGACCTCGTACGGCCACTGGACGTGGCGGTGGCCACGGGTGCGGGCTGTTACATGGTGGTGTCGGAGCGTTCGATGGCACGCAGTGAAGTGCGCGCGTTTGTCGACTGGTTGCTGGCCGAAACCCGCAAGTTCAACGCCGAACTTGATGGCTGGCTGAAGCGCAGCGGAGCCGTGCCAGCACGCCGTTCGTCACGGCGGTAGAAGCCCCCGTCGCCACGGCGGCGCTGCCGCCGGTTCGCCGTTCGCGCTGGAAATTCTGCGCTTTGTCGCAGCAGCGGTTGCGGCCAGTAGACGCCGGTGGCAGAGCCTCTACACTGGCGTGTTGCCAACTGTGTTCCGGGCAGCAGCTTTCCGCTAGAACCGCGTACCGACCGGGGGTAGAGCTTGTTTTGCGCCAATATCGACTTTGGCGGAAATCGTGCGTTTAGCCCACGGCCAATGCGAGTTTCGATGAGAAGCTGACCCGCGCTCTCCGAGGATCCAATGAACTTTCGACTCCGCCTTTTGCCCGCCGCGTTGCTCGTCGCGGGGCTCGCCTCTTGCGCCACCGTCGCGCCACCCGCCGCATCAACGACAGCCAGCACCACCAGTGCCGCGGCCGCTTCGACCCCTGCCACTGGCGACGCCAAGGCCGCGGCACCCGCAGCTGGCGCCCGCCCGGCGGCTGCTCCGGCTGCTGCTGGGGCGCCGCCCGCGCCGAAGCCGTTTGCCGATGTGATCAAGGATGCCAAAGAAGAAAAGGGTTTCTTCAGCACCTGGCGCAAGGATGACAAGGTGTGGATCGAGATCCCGGAAGCGATGTGGGATCGGCCGTTCTTTTTCTCGGTCAACGTCACCCACAACATCGGTGACGCGGGTCTCTATGGCAACCAGATGGGCGGCTTCCTGGCCGCCGGTCGTGGTCAGTACGTTGCCAGTTTCCGCAAGTTTGGGCCCAACGGCGTGCAGCTGATTGCCCGCAATATCGGACACACCGCTGCGAAGGACGCACCGATTCGCCACGCCGTCGAACGCAGCTTCTCCGACAGCCTGATTGGCAGTGCCGCGGTTGCCAGCGCGCCGCACCCGGATCGCAAGAGCGTGCTGATCGAGGCCAATGCGCTGTTCATTAACGATTTCCCGATGGCGGCGCAGCAGCTGGAGCAAACCTTCCGCCAGCCCTACGCCTTCGACGACAAGAACTCGAGCATTGAGAAGGTGCGCAACAGCGAGACCGAGACTGGCTTCAATGTGCGCGCCCACTACCGGCTGGGCCGCGTGTCGCTGCCGCCGCCAACGCCGGCCCCTGGTCAGCCACTGCCGAAATACCCGGCGACGCTGCCGGATATCCGCTCGCTGTTCATGGGCTATTACTACGGCTTCTCGCAGTTGCCGCAAAACCCCATGCGGCCGCGCGAAGCCGACCCACGGGTGGGCTATTTCACGGCCAATGTGAATGACTTCAGCAACCCCGACAAGCGCGAGCCGCGCAGTCGCTACATCATCCGCTGGCGTCTCGAAAAGAAGGACCCGACCGCCGCGCTCTCCGAGCCGAAGCAGCCCATCGTCTACTGGCTCGACAAGAACATCCCCACGGCTTACCGCAAGGCCGTGTCTGATGGCATCCTCGAGTGGAACAAGGCCTACGAGAAGATCGGGTTCAGGAACGCGGTTGTCGTCAAGCAGCAGGGTGAAGACGATGACTTCGATACCTCGGCGACGCGCTTTGCGTCGATCCGCTGGGTGGCCGGTAACAACATCCAGTTCGGTGCCCGTGGCCCGAGCAAGGTGGATCCGCGCACCGGCGAGATTCTTGACGCCGACATCGAGATGAACGAGGACATCACGCGGCTGTATTCGGCACGGGTCGCGGAGGATCCGCCGCGACCGGTCGGCAGTGCCCTGGCTGCCGGTTTGATCCGCAATTCGGGTGAGCTCTGCACCTACGCCGACAACAAACTCTCCGAGGCCGCTTTCGCGCTCGACCTTCTGGTCGCTCGTGGTGACTTTGAGTACGGCTCACCGCAGGCGGAGGCGTGGATCATGGACGCGATCAAGGACATCACGGCGCACGAAGTGGGCCACACGCTCGGCCTGCGTCACAACTTCAAGGCATCGATGGCGGTGACGCCGGAGCAGCTGCGTGATCCGAAGTTTGGCGCCGAGGTTGGCGTGTCCGCGTCGGTGATGGATTACAACGCGCTCAATATCGCCACCAAGGACGAGCGTCAGGGTCAGTATTCGATGGTCACTGTCGGCCCCTACGACATCTGGGCCATTGAGTACGGCTACAAGGAAACCACGCCGGAGACCGAGAAGGCCGAACTGGCCAAGACCCTGTCGCGCGCACTGGAGCCGCAGCTTGCCTACGCAACCGATGAAGACGCCGGCTTCATGCCGATTGTCGAAGGCATCGACCCGGAGGTGAACCGCAGCGATTTGTCGAGCGATCCGCTGGGCTTCTACGAGAAGCGCTTCACGGTGATCCGCGAGCTGTGGGATCGCGTGCAGGCGAAAGAGCTGCCGGCCGGAACCAAGTACGAACAACTGCGCCGCAACTTCCAGCGCGGCTTCCTGCTGATGGGGCAGATCAGCGAGCTGGCCGCCAAGTACGTCGGTGGCGTCACCGTGCTGCGCGATGTGGCGGGTAGCGGTCGGCAGCCGATTACGCCGGTTGATGCCGACAAACAGCGCCGCGCGCTGAACCTGCTGGCGAAGAACCTGTTCGCCGTCGATTCGTTCAAGTTCAAGCCTGAGTTCCTCGGCAAGCTGACCCCGGACTTTGACGCCCGCTGGGATTCGGTGTCCGAAGAAGATGTCGGCATTCCGTCGGTCGCGCCGATTGATCAGTCCGTCGCCGGCCGCGTGTTTGCGCTGCAACGCGCCACGCTGGGCCAGTTGATGCGCGACAGCGTGTCGGCGCGGCTGGTGGTGGCGCCGGAGAAGCTGGCTGACAGCAGCAAGGCGCTGGGCCTGCCCGAGCTTTACAGCACGTTGCAGAAAGCGATCTGGAGCGAGCTGGCGTCGGGCGCGTCGATCAGCATGATGCGGCGCAACCTGCAACGCGAGCATGTTCGCCTGCTGGCGGAAGCGGTGTCGAAGCCGAGCCCGGCCGCGCCGGCTGACGCCCGCAGCCTGCGTCGCGAGTTCGCCGTCGATTTGCTGGCGCAGTTGCGCAAGGCCGCCGCAAAGCCAGGCCTTTCCATCGAGAACCGTGCTCATCTGAACGAGTCGATCGCACTGCTGGACGGTGCCTTGAAGGCGCAGATCGCCAAGGTGATTGGTTAACCGTTGTCACCTGTTTAACCGCACCAGATCGGGTGCGGGATGAGAAAATCAGGCGGATGAAAGTCCGCCTGTTTTTTTTTGCCCTGCTTTCTGTAGTGATGAGTGCCGCTGCACGTGCGCAGGCGCCCGTGGCGCCCACCGCGCCCGCGGTGCCGTCCACGGTCGCGGCACCGGGTGCAAGCACCACGGCATTGACGCAGCCACCGGCAGCGCCATCAGCGTCGGAGGACAAAGAGGCCGCACCGTCTGCGGCTCCGGCAGAGGCGCCGAGACCCGTTACGCCGCCGTCCGTGGTGGCACCGACCGCAGACCAGTTCGCCCGGCTCTGTGCAAATACCCATGATCCGGCCGACTGTGGCAAGAAGATTGAGGCGAGTCAATTCGCGAAACAGCCGAGCGGCATTGGGAGCGTGGTCAAGCGCGACGGCAGCCTGCTCGCCGTGATGGTGCCGGGAGAGCCGCCGTTTCTGTTCGAAGACAAACCCGGCGAGGCTGGGCCGAACTACAGCTTTTACGGCTACTACGCGCCGTCCGATTCCGTCGTGCTTTATCGCGCGCAGGCGGACAAACTTGATTTTGTGCTGGTGCACCGCGAGACGAAGAGCACGACCGAGTTGCCGAATGAGCCGTTTTTCAACAGCGATGGTCGCTATTTCGCCACCATCGACTTTTGCAAGGAAGGCTGTGAAAACCGGTTGGCAGTGTGGCGCTTCGAGCGGCGTGGCCCGGCGCGCGAGCGCGTGTTCGCGCCGCGCAACCCCTGGACCGATGCCAGCGTGGGCTGGGGGGCGCCTCGTCGCTTGATCGTCGACTACACGGAGAACGGCCGTAATGGTTCAATGAACCTGGACGTCGGCGACGCGCGGTGGACAGTATTGTTGCCTTGAGTCGTGAACAGTGAGCGGTGAACAGAGAGTCGTGATTGGTGGGCGGTCGAATGGATGAAACGGGTGCTGTGGGTGAAAGCGATGTGACGGACTCGTCAGCAACGCATCGCCCGATTCGCAGCTTCGTGGTGCGGGCAGGGCGCATGTCGCCGCGGCAGGAACGCGGCCTCACCGATGGCATGTCGCGCCACGGCATCGCGTTCTCGCCGGCGTTTCTGGATATTGCGGACGCGTTTGGCCGACCGGCACCGACTGTGCTTGAGATTGGTTTTGGCATGGGCATCGCCACCGCCGAGATCGCCGCTGCGCATCCTCACATCAACTATCTGGCGGTGGAGGTGCATCCACCTGGCGTTGGCAATTTGTGCAATCTGCTCGATGAGCAGCGCTTGAGCAACGTTCGCGTCATCCAGCACGACGCGGTGCAAGTGCTCAACCAGATGATTGCGCCTGGCACGCTGTCCGGCGCGCACATTTACTTTCCCGATCCGTGGCACAAGAAGCGGCACAACAAGCGCCGCCTGGTGCAGCCGCCGCTGGTCGCATTGCTCGCGTCGCGCCTCGCGCCGGATGGCTATCTGCATCTGGCGACCGACTGGGTGCCGTATGCCGAGCAGATGCTCGAAGTGCTCTCGGCAGAGCCCGCTCTCGTAAACACCGCTCGCGACTACGCGCCGCGTCCGGCGTGGCGACCGGAGACCAAGTTCGAGCGGCGCGGCCTCAAGCTGGGCCACGAGGTACGTGATCTGCTCTTCCGCCGGCGCGCCGACGCCAGCTGACCCCACCTACCGGAATGCTCGCAAGCTGTGGGCGTCGCTCGGCATCGACGCTGCGCGCAGCGGGCGGGTGGGTGTCGGCAAACCATCGAATACAGCGTCGGGCGGCAGCTCGCGCGCTCGCGCGCTGATCCACGCGGCGCGTTCGCTATCGCCCGCCCGTTCGAGCGCGCGTGCCCACGCCACCAGCAGGCGCTCGTCGAGCACGTTACGCACCGGCCGCGCGAACCAGTCAAGCGTTGCATTGTCACCCGCGAGCATGATGGCGGCGTAATCGCCGTATTGTCCGTACAACGGACTGTCGCGGGCGACGTCGACCGCGTGTGCGAGCGTGCGCCGGTCCGTCGCATGAATCGCTGCGGCCTTGCCATATTCGCGCGCTCCCCAGAGCGTTGCGGTCACGCCCAGCAAAGCGGGCGCCAGCAGCCACCATGCCGGCTGGCCGCCTGTGCTGGCTGTGCGCGGTGCAGCTGCGTCCGCGGCCGCGGACGCAGCGCGCAGCGCGAGAAGGCGCGCAAGCGCTGCCATCGCGAACGCAGAGGGCAACAGGAAATAGCTAAACCACAGCGGGTACTCGAACAGACTGTGCAGCCCGATGGTGGCGAGAAGTGCAGTCGCGCTGAGCACCGTTGCCCGCTCCGGGCCAGCGAGGGCGCCCCGCCATGCATTCGGGCGCAGCAGTGCCGCGCAGAGCAATGCCAGGGTGCCCAGCGTGACGGGCACACCCAACTCCACCGCGAGGTGCAACAGCACATTGTGGGCGTGATCGAACACATCAGGCGCACGGTCGGTAAACGGCGTCAGCGTCCAGGCGAAGTTGAGCTGTGACCAGCCAACCCCCGTCAGCGGATACTCACGGATGAGTGCAAGCGTCTGCTGCCAGAGTGCCACGCGCTGGGCCAGCGACGCGTCCGCCGTGCTGCGATTGAAGGCGTGTGTCGCAGCCCACCCCAGAGCGAGCGCGGCCATCGCGAGGCACAAAAGTACCAGCGCCCACTGGCGGGCCGAACGCTTGCTGGTCTCTGCGTCGGCGCGCGCTCGCGACCAGGCGATCCACGCCAGCGGCAGCAGTGCGACCAGACTGAGCACGCCTGCACGCGAACCGCTGGCCCACAGCGCGGCAGTCAGTGCCGCACACACAGCGAGCCAGAGAACGCGCTGCTTCCACAGCAGCCGCGTTGCGGCCACGACACCCCAGACCATCAGCGAAGCCAGTTGATTGGGCTGTCGCAGATTGCCGCCCGGTCGCTCGGTCGGCGTACCCAGCGAGGCCACGAGCACGTCGTTGGTCCAGCCCGGCGCTACCGTTTGCAACAAAACCACCAGCGCGTTGATGAGTGCTGCGAGCAGCACGCCCGTAAGAAGCCAGTTCATCCACTGGGTCAGGGCGGCTGCGTTGCGTTGCGCGCTAATCCACAAGCCGATTAACACGGCGAGCAACAGGTTCAGAAGGATTGGCGCAATCAGGAAACCCGGCGTCCAGCCAGCCGCCGCATGACCAACCGCGGAGGTGAGGAGCAGCCCCCAGAGGCCGGTGATCGGTGTGGCGACGCTGTCGCGCCAACGGTTGTTGCGAACCTGCAACGCGGCCGTCGCCAGCGTGAGACCCCACAGCGCGCAGGCCCAAGCCTGACTGAAGAACGCCGGCAGCGGCGGCCGCTGAGCAGCCCAGACCAGAGGCAGCGCAGCCGCCACCAAGAGCAGCGGCCGAAGCAGGTGCTCACTAGACTCTTGCCGCGTCGGTGTTGCACCTGCACCAGAATCAGCTTTTGACCGTGAGGCTTTACCCGCTTGGGCTGTGGCAGATTTTTTTGCCAAAGTCGACTTTTTCAATATTGCCCCTGCAGGCCCAGTGAAATATCCGTTGACGATAAAAGTTGATTGTCACTTCCGTCACCGGTGAGCCCGCACCAAAGCGGGGATATTTTGTCTCCAATCGACGACACTATAGGGTGTCCGTGAGTGTGAGTGTTTGCTAACAAAGCGCCACCCAGTTTGCGAACTCGCGCCAGAACTGTCACAATTTTGAAAACAGTCAGGATATTTCGCGTGCAATTCATTCTACGGGCGCTGATCCGCGGGGGTATCGTCGCCACATTGGCGACCTCGCTCGTTGCATCGTTTGCCGGACCGATCGGCTATTCGGTTCGCAGCGACGTAGATCGTCATCTCTACCGCATTGACCTCGCCACCGGCGCGGCGTCGGATATTGGTGCGACTGGTTTCAGCAAGATTGAAGGGCTCGCCATCGACAGTAACGGCGAGCTCTACGGCGTCAATCCGTCGACCGCGCAACTGGTGAAATGCTCGGCGGCGACGGGTGCGTGCACTGCCGTTGGCACGCTCAGTGGTTTGCCGCAGAGCCAGACCAACGCGGGTCTCGCTTTTGCCGCGAACGGCTCGCTGTACCTCGCGATGAATGCGGTCGTCTACCGCGTTGACCCGGCAACCGCCACGACCGCCGCGCTGGGTGGCACCGGGCCGGCTCTGTCTGGTCTCGCGGGTGTTGCGCCGACCACTGCCTGCCAGTCCGGCCTCTTTGGCATGGGTGGCAATGGCGACCGTGGCAAGTTTTATTGCATCAACGTCAGCAACGGCAGCGCAACCTTGCTGGGTTCGCTGAACGGCATTTCGCCGCTCGATGTGGGGCTTGATGGAGACCCGGTGACCGGCATGGTCTGGGGTGTGACCAACGACGCGACCGGTCAGGTGTTCTCAGTCGATCCGGCAACGCTTGCCGTCAGCGACGTGAACCCGGTAACGGTCGACGGCAAGGCTGTTGGCGGTTTTGAAAGCCTCGCCGTCGCGCGCACCGGCACGACCGCAGTCAATGACCCAACCGCGGTGGCCGCGCCTGGCCCGGTCGTCGTATCTACGCTCGACGGACATTCGCTCGCGCTGCTGCTATTCGGCGTCCTGGCTGTTGCAGTCATGTCACTGCGTCAGCGCAGCCACGCTACGCTACGCCGCGAATAAATTCGCCAGCGCCGCGCCAGGGTCCGGCGCGCGCATGAATGCCTCCCCAACCAGATAACCGTGCACGCCATGCGCACGCATGCGTGCCACGTCTTCACGCGTCAGAATGCCGCTTTCGGTGATGACTCGCTTGCCCGCCGGGATGCGCGGGAGCAAGTCAATCGTGGTGTCGAGTGACACGTTGAATGAGCGCAGGTCACGGTTGTTGATGCCGATCAGTGACGTTTGCAATGTCAATGCCGCTTCAAGCTCTGCGGCGTCGTGTGATTCGACCAGCACCGCGAGCCCCAGCTCCGACGCCAATGCCTCCAGCGCGAGCATCTGGTTCCACTCCAGCGCGCCAACAATCAGCAGGATGCAATCGGCCCCCATCGCCGCGGCCTCGTACACCTGATAGGCATCAACGATGAAATCCTTGCGAATGACCGGCAGGCTGCAGGCGGCGCGGGCCTGCTGCAAAAACTCGGTCGCGCCCTGAAAATAGCTGCGATCCGTTAGCACCGACAGGCAGGCGGCGCCGCCTGCCTCGTAGCTGCGGGCGATGTCAGCGGGCACGAAGTGCTCGCGCAGCACACCCTTGCTCGGGCTGGCTTTCTTGATTTCGGCGATGACGCCGCTGCGACCAGCTGCGATCTTCGCCTCGATCGCACCGGCGAAATCGCGAATGTCACCGCCACGCTGCCGCGCCTCGGCCTCGGCCCGAACCGTGGCCAGCGGCCTGACGCGCATCGCGGCGGCGATCTCGTCATGCTTGGTGGCGATGATCTTGTTGAGGATGTCGCTCATGACGTCACGCTGCTCAGGCAACGAAGGGCTTGGTCTTGAACGACTGCGTTAACGCAGCCAGCTCATCTACCTTCTTGCGCGCTGCGCCGCTGGCGATGGTGGCGCGGGCCAGCTCTATGCCATCGCGCAGCGTCTTCGCCACGTTGGCCGTGTACAAAGCAGCGCCTGCGTTGAGTATGACCACATTCTGGGCCGGGCCAGGCTCTCCACCGAGTGCGCCCAGCAACACCGCCTTCGACTGCTCGGGGGTGTCGACACGGAGATTGCGTGTGGCACTCATGGTGAAGCCGAAGTCTTCG
>Ga0116193_1003114_pt1 | contig 12126 bp, 9 predicted proteins | sample AD_UKC115_MetaG_FD_89892 | JGI IMG/M metagenome (GOLD analysis project Ga0116193, IMG submission 89892) | Active sludge microbial communities of municipal wastewater-treating anaerobic digesters from Hong Kong - AD_UKC115_MetaG | ecosystem: Engineered > Bioreactor > Anaerobic > Digestate | place...
CTTCACTTAGCGTTATACTTGCCAACGATGCTCCTCCGTTTCGCTCGCTTGTTTATTTGCCAAACCAAGTCTACGAAACGGGGAGCATCTTTGCAAATCTACACACTCAAGACATAGGCCACCCCAGCGCTCATCACGCTTGCGGGAGCGCTCTCCGTGACATCATTCTCCGCCGATGCTCGCTTGCCCTGCGCTTGTCCCTCCGACGGGCCTCTGGTATAATCGCCCCGAGGTGAAGACATGGATAGACCGATCGGTGGTTCGTTGAGCAGGAAATGGTTTGGGACCGCGCCGTTGTTCGATCCCACGACGGCGGTGGTCGTGAGGGAGGCGCCCGGTCCCGGCGCGGGCAACTGGGTCGGCGCGTGCTCGGCGGTCTATGACGACGCGACCGACAAGTTCTACATCTACTTCCGCTACCGAAGGCCGCGCGGCGTCGAGCCCGACCGAGGGTTCAAGTGCTGCATCGCGGAGAGCAGCGACGGCATCGAGTTCACCGATATTTGGTCGGCGTCCAAGGATGAGTTCGACACCACTTCCATGGAACGCGCAAGCCTCACCAAGTGTCTCGACGGCATATGGCGCCTTTACATCAGCTATGTAGATCCCGCCGACAGCCGCTGGAGGATCGACGTGATGGAGGCCGATTCGCCCGCGGGCTTCGATCCCGCGAGCCGGCGCAAGGTGATAACCGCCGGCGACGTCGGTCTCGAGGGCGTGAAAGACCCTTACGTGGTCACGATCGGCCGCAAGTACTACATGCTAATCTCCTACGCTGCGGTGACTCCCGAGGGCGCTTCGGCGGGCGCGGCGAAGCTGCACGGCACGTCCGATGCTTACAACACCGGCCTCGTGAAGTCGTACACCGGACTCGCCACCAGCAACGACGGCCTGAACTTCGAGTGGCAGGGATGCGCGCTCGACATCGGGACCGGCTGGGACGCGTATGAGAGCCGGATCACGTCGGTCGTCTATCTCCCGCCTGCGTTCAATGCATTCTATGACGGCACGCCGAACGTCGAGGGAAACTACGAGGAGAAGACGGGGCTCGCGGTGAGCACGGACCTGCGCGCGTTCGACCGCATCACGCCGGATGGCCCGGCGATCGTCTCGCCGCACGCATCGGGCGCGCTGAGGTACGTCGATGCAGTGCAGATGGACAGCCGGATCCTCTACTACTTCGAGATGGCCCGCCCCGACGGCGCGCACGACCTGGTGGTCAGCGTCGTCGACTGATCTGTCAGCGGGAATCGAACCGACCACGACGGCACAAAAGGAAAAGGAACGCCGAGGGCCGCCCACGTGAAGTGAGCGGCCCTCGTATTGTTGCCGTGAGTGACGGAGACCCCACCCTTACGGGTAGATCGTCGCGTCGGCGTCGGACCGGGCTCTGAGCACGGGGATGTAGTTCGTGCCGAGCCTCATCAGGCTGCTGACGCCGGTGACCGTCGCCTGCTTGCCGGCCTCGAATACCTTGGTCAGCGCGCTGATGTCTACGCGGACTCCCGGGTATCCGGAGCCGTCTCGGACGCCTGCTCCGTCATCTATGTAGACGAACGCGCCGTCCACGTGGGTGATCGTGCCCGCTATCCTCACCAGCAGGCCTATGTTATTCACGCCGAGCGCTCCGGTCACTCCGCGGGTCAGCGGATTGAGGTCCGCTCCGCCGAGATCGCTGGTCCTGAGCAGCGGGATGAACGGCATGCTCGCAGTGCCGACGGCCTTCACCGTCGGGCTATCCACATAGCGCTCTCCGTCGCTGTTCGTGCCCATGATCCCGGACACGTTGACAAGTGTGCCTTGCGCGGGCCCGCCGGCGCCCACTTTGATGCCGGACGAGCCGTCCAACTCCTCGATATACACCGACGTGCCGAAGTCGGCGGTGAGCACCTTGTCGGAGAGTCCGACGATCTGCCCGTCGGCCAGCGCCTTCGCTGCGGCGATGGTCCCGCTCGGCGCTGCGACCGTGATGCCGTCGGAGCTCATCGGCTCACTCCAGGAGCCGGCGCCGTTCTTCGCCTTCACCGAGAAGTAGTACGTGGTCCCGGCAGAGAGGCTCAGACCGGTCTTCGTGACCGATGCCTCAGCAGTCGTCGTCCAGTCGACGACGTCATTTCCGCCGGCTGTCGTACCGATGGCGTACTGGTACTCGACGACGCCGGACTCGGAGTCGGATGCGCTCCAGGCCGCGGACAGCTCGGTGCTCGACGGCGTGTACGCGCCCTCGTCGGTCACGGAGCCCATCGTCGGAGCGGTCGAATCGTAGCAGTACGGACCGAGATCGAGTGTGCCGTTTGCGACGCCGTCCGCATTGTACCCCCGGACGTGCAGGTACCAGCTACCGGATGCGGTGGCGGTAACGGCGAGGACGCCGGAGTCCCACTGGGCCTCGGAGCCTGACCACGTATGGGTCGGACTTTGATCCCAGGCGTAGCGGTAATACTGCACCTTGCCCGCGCCGAAGCCGCCGACAGCCGTGAAGTTGAACTCTCCCGTGTCGTACCAGGTGGATGTCGTCCGGTCGCAGGTGACGTTGGCGGACGTCGGAGGAACGGACAGCGTGCATGCAGAGACGGCGGCCGAGGGCGGGCTTTCGATGCTGCCGTTCTTCGCGTGGATGTGCCTCGTGTACAGAGTGTTCGCGGCCAGGCCGGTCTCATCGACGTACGAGGAGTTCTTCCCTGCCGACGCCTTCACCGCGTTGGAAGCGTCCTGTACCGTGAAGGCCGACTCACAGTCCGAGGCGTCCGTGAAGTTCCAGCGGATGCCGGAAGCCGTCACATTGCTCGGGACGCCCGCGACCGGGGCTTTCGGCACGGGGACCGAGAACCGCAGATCATCGAACCACCCCTGCTGGTTGACGCCGTAGTTGTGGCCGATGTTGCTTCTGGAGATGCCGTAGGTATCCAGGTTGGTGAAGCGGTCCTGGCTGGCCTTCAGGACATCATCGATGTAGAACTTGATGCCGCCGGATGCGTAGGGCATGACCTCGATCTTGTACTTGCGCCAGCCGACGCTTCTCGCCTGGATCTGGCCGTTCCACACCCACGCGGACCCGTTGAAGACTCCGGCGGAATATGTGCTGAAGCTGCCGGGCGCTGCGGAATAGGTACCCAGGTAGATCGAGAAGGCCATCGTGGAGCCGTTGTAGCCTCTCAGGAACATGCCCTGCCGGCTGTTGTTGTTTTCAGATGTGTCGTTGAACCAGCCTTCGAACCTGCCTGAGGTAAACGGCTCCGCGAAGCCCCGATAGCTCAGACAGCCGTTGGTCGTGCCGCTGCCGACCGTGGCGGTCGCGCTGCCGGCGCCGGAGTAGGAGCCGTGGTTCTTGCCGCCGTCATAGGCCAGCCCGCGAGTCGTGCCGTCTGCGACGACATCTGCCGTCCAGCCGTTCATGTTCCCGATGCCGTCCTCATAGATCAGCGCCCAGGTAGTGGCCTGCGCCGGCGCGCTCTGGCCCGACTCGTTGCCCGAACCGTCGTATGCCGAGACGGTGTAGGTATAGGTAGTATTGTTCGAAAGACCGGTGTTCGAGTAGCTCGTGCCGGTGACGCTGGTCAGATATGAGCCGTTGCGGTAGATCTTGTAACCGGCGACGGCGACGTTGTCGGTGGAAGCCGACCATGTGAGATCGATCTGGCTCGTGTTGGGCGAATTCGCCTGCAGGTTCGCCGGCACGCTCGGGGGATCGTTGTCTTCGATCGGACTGGTAACCATGACGGTCTTCGTCCGTGTCGGTCCGAACCATGCGACGCCGTCGCGCACCATGCGCCAGTCGGTGGTATACGATCCCGGCGTTGCCGGAGCGGTCATCGTGAAGTTGAAAGTATAGGTGCTGCCGGGGCGCACGTCGCCCGATATGGTTCGACGGTTGGTGCTCGTGAACGGATCGCTGTCGCCGACCGCTCCGAGTCGGAACCCGCGCGCCTCGCGCCAGAGCACGCCCCGGTTTCGGAAGGTGATGCTGACGTTGTAGCTCTGTCCGGCGACCATCGTGGTGGGGATCGTGTCACTCACGAACTCGCAGGAGTACTTGTCCCACGTGGGAGAGGCGCCGAAGTACGAGCAGATGCCCTTGTACATGCCCCACATGGCGACCGAGCGGAAGAAGTCGTCCTTCAGATAGAGGGCGTCCTTGTCGCACTTGTCGTGGAAGGCAAGCTCCACGAGACAGGCGGGCCTGTTCGGTATTCGGATCTCTCCGAAGCCACCGGCCGAGTCCTTTACTCCCCTGTTGGCAAAGGAGCTGTCGTACATCTCCCGGATTGCGTCGATGGTGTTGTTGTGCACCGAGAGCGCCAGGTTGTAGCTGGCGGTTTCGTGCGCCGGGTACTGCATCGCGGTGTCGCGGAAGGTCTCCATACCCGTGCCGCCGCCGGCGTTGGTGTGGTGAGCGATGTAGATATCGGAGCCACGGTAATCAGCGAACTTGGGCCGGGCCCGGATGTCGTCGCTGTTGCGGTTGACGGCGGTCTCCTCACCGCAGTTGCCGGATGAGTTGGCCCAGACCGAGCAGGGCAGGCCGTTCGCGCGCAGCCAGGAGTATGCGGCCATCTTCCACCACGGCAGCCCGGTGTAGCCATTGCAGCAGTGAGACTCATCCAACTGGCGGGGAACGTGTACCGTTGCTCCATCCTGGGTGAGATACTGGTAGAGGAACTGCATCAGCCGGATGCTGTTGGTATCCTCGAGAACAGCTTCCCCGTAGCCACAGGGGTCGGAACGCTGCCAGTACCAGCCCGAGCCGTTCCAGAACCGGCCGTGCGACGGACCGATCGTGATGTTCCGGCCGCCCAGGCCCATGGCGCCGACGGTCCCATCGACGGGCTTCGCCGGCACGCCCACCTCGGGCCCGGGATCCAGATAGTCGCAGAGCAGCTTGCCCTTGTGCATCAGCGCGATCCTGGTGATCTTCGGGAAATCGCCCAGGGTGACCGAGAACTGCTTGAATATCGCCTCGAGCTTGTACTCCTCGAAATCTTTCAGCACTTCCGCTGAGAGGCCCACCTCGACGCTGTCGGGCTTCACGACCAGTGTCTCCACTGTGGTGCCGGCCGGTATGACGGAGGTGTAGCCCAGCGCCCTCTCGGCAGCCGTCGGCCCTGCGACGAGCTGTCGTATCGCTGACTCGATCGGCGAGATCCCGGCAGGCACCGAGCGCTGCACAACCGATAGCTGATCGTCGAAATAGAAGCGCACGCCCACTTCATCCGCCGACGCGCAGATGCACAACTGTGCGCACAGGCAGATGAGCAGGAGCAGGGACATCGGGTGAAGTGTTCTCATGTGAAGAAAGACCTCCTCTGAGGCTGCATCGGAGGGGCGGCGTCCGATGGGTAGCCGGGCGCCGATCTGGTCATCAGGTCAGTGTGGACAGGCAGTAATGGCGTAGAAGATCGCTTGCCGAAGCAACAACCGGAACCCCTGGAGACAGCCTGATCCCAGTATATGTCCGGCTGCGCAAGCTGTCAAGGAGAAGAGACACAAAACCGGTACTTTTACCAGCATGCGGAGGCTTAGTATGGCGAGAGGCATCAGGCGCTCGTTCACCGTGACTGAAGAGACTCCCGGCGCGATCGGTCCTCCTCAGGACGCTCCATCGCTGTCGTGTCCTCGCGGTCAGGATGGCGGCTACCGTCATCGGGGCCGGCGGGGATCTGTCGCTCCATGCAGGGCACACGAACAAAAGGAGCAGCAGGCACGAGCCGCCTGCTGCTCCTTGATCTCATCTCCGCACGAGGATTACTGGCCCATCGCCTTCTTGCCTTCCTCGATCAGCTTCTTGACCTTCTGGCCACCCTTGTGGCCGATCTCCTCGTAGAACTCGTGGCCGTACCTCTGCGCGGTAGTCTCTCCGCCCTTCTCGCCGCCCTTGCGGCCGGCTTCGCGGACGGTCATGTCGCCCTTCTTCTGTGCCACGGTGGTCACCTCCTCTCCATGAATCCGCGTCGGGCGAAAGCGCCGTCTGACGGTGTTTCCTGTCCGGATCCGAACCGTGGGCGTCTTCTGCGGCACTCCGCCTGCGGTCCGACATCACGGCCTGAAAGCTCGGTGAAGAGGGACGCTCCCTACCACACCGAGCGCTAGAGTGATCCCAGTCTATTTCTCACCGAGGGCCTTCTTGCCCGCATTGATCAGATCTCTGACCTTGGGACCGCCCTTGATTCCACCCTTGTGCCCGATTTCTTCGTAGAAATCGCGTCCGTGAGTCTCGGAGGTGCGCATTCCGCCCTTGCGCCCGGCCTCACGAACGGTCATCGGGTTCGATTCGCGTTTTCGCACGGCAGTCCACCTCCTTTTGTGCTGCTTTCGTGGTTACGATTCCCCTTCCCGAAGCCCACTAAACCCCGAACGTGCACCCCGTCCAGAGGCCCGAAGGTAGTGAATCGAGCGTAATGCGGACCGTGAGAAACCGCGGAACCAGGCGCGCGAAATGGTCAGTCCGTCGGTGTGAGTAGGGAGGAAAGTGAACTCGCGGCAGGGAGGTGGATCCATGGTCCGCGCCGGAGTGGCGGGCATGTAATCGCCCACCACTCCGGTGCTGTGTCAGTCTGACTGGCGGAGGATAACCTGCTGGTTCTGCGCCTGGATGATGTCCTCGTGGAACTTGCGAACCTCGGCATACCGGCTGACGGGCACCACGGCATCCTGGCGCACGAGCTTGTCCGTGATCGTCAGCGTGCGTCCCTCGACGATGCACTTCCGCTCGTACGAGGCGAAGTCGGATTTCAGAGACTGATCGGACGGCAGTTCCTCTACGGTGAAGCCGTACGGGATGTTCACTACCATCTCAGATGCGTTGGTAGACGCGCCCGCGAACCACATGTCGTGCTTGCGGTTCGACTTCGAGAACGGCGTCTGGACGGATGCATTCTGGTCCAGGTTGGGCCTGAACATCAGAAACTTGCCGGTGCGACTCGCCCACTTCCCCGCCTTGAGTTCGTAGCTGACGGTCATGGGCGTCTCCCTGTCTGAGTGATCGGAGATCGAGAACGGCCCCAACTGAGCATCGGGAGCGATGGCGGCCACGACGGCCTCGAAGCTCTCCTTGTACCTGCTGGGCTTCAGGTACTTGTAGGTGGCTCGGGTGGATAGGTCCGGCCCGCCGACCGTCGTCCACTTGACAGAGGCCGAGATCCCTCCGTCCGCGTTCAGATCCACCTTGATCGTCTGAGTCACGCTGTTGGTCTCCGTGGTGTAGGCGGGAGTCCGTACGAACTCACCCTTGCCGTCGCGGATGACCATCACGTCACGCCCCCGGTCCTGCTCTGGCAGGTCGCCGAACGGACATACCTCGGCAGTCGGGTCGAGCCAGTATTGCTTGCCGTCGATCTCTGCCAGGGCGATGGCATGGTCGAACTGCCCCGGCGAGGGGAGCCGCCGGTTCATGTCACCACGATAGGAGACAGACAGCAGCACCGGATAGGCCTTGATGCCGGCCTGCCTGAGCATCGTGATGAGAAGCGTTGCCTGGTCCTTGCAGTCGCCGTACTTGTTGGCGAAGACGTCCACGGCGCTGTGAGGCTCATACGCGGATGCGCCGAACTCCAGGCCGACGTACCGGATGTTGTCCTCGACCCAGTAGTAGATCGCCCTGGCCTTCTCCTCGTCGGTCTGCTTGCCCTTGATCAGCGCCTCGACCTGCCGCTCGACCTCCGGGGAGGACTTCATCTGCGGCTCGACGAGCTTCCAGTACCAGGCGGCGACGTCGTCCCACGAGGTGACCGAGGATATCTCGAACCAGGGGCTGAACTCGCTGCGCGGGGGCATGTACGGCTCGACCTCGATCTCGCTGAAGTTGCGGCCCTCCCAGACGTAGGTCTTGGTCTTGCCGTCCTTCGAGGTCGTCACGACGGGCTTGATGTCGGTGTTGTACGGTTGGCTGCCGAAACCCATCGTTGCGGGGGTCTGCAGGGTGAATCGTGAGAGGAGGCTCGGCTCGCCGGACTGGTAGTACCAACCATTCCAGAAATGCGGGGCCATGAGCGATTTCCTGCCGCTGACCTCCCATTCGTAGTCTATGATGCAGTCATCCTCGACCGCCGGCATGATGAGCACCTTGGCCTTGACTGACGAGTACATCGCGTAGCCGGAGTATGGGGTGACTTCCTGAATCTCCGAGGGCTTGACGTTGATGACCGTTCCGTCCTTCTTGATGGTGCGGGCGCGGATGATCTTGAACTTCTCGAAGGCCGAGTTGTAGCCGATGTGAACGTTCGCAGCGGACCGGCCGCGCTCGTTGCAGATCTTCTGCGTCAGCCTCGTTCTGCAGGACCAGCTTCCATCCTCGCGGACGGTGTACCACGCCTCGTCAATGAGGTTAATGTAACCCGCGTTCGGGTAGTCAGATGAGGGCGGCGCGCTCTGCAGCAGCTCCTTCGCATCGTCCTTGGCGGCCGAGACGGCGCCGGCCATGCAGAGGGCGCATATCAGCGCTATGGTAAGGGATCGTAATCGGTTCTTCATGCAGTTCCCCCGCTACGTGGATTGCCTTGCGGCAAGTGCAGCAGGTGCATTATACCAGATGCACGGCGTTGCATCTATTGCTGCAAGCAACAACACGTCCGGAAGCCGGCCTGGACCTTCCGTAACCGCTGATAGGCAACAGCATGCCTATGTGGTAGAATGGAACGGTTGTCTTCTTGGTCAGGGAGGCTTCGGTGTCTGGGGAACAGATAGTCCATTACTGCATAGATGAAGCTGGTGACAGTTCGTTGTGGAACCGTCGTGGGAAGCTGCTGGTGGGAACCCAAGGCTGTTCGCGTTTCTTCATGATGGGACTGGTGCGCGTGGCCGATCAGGAATTGCTCGATCGTGAGATGAATGAGCTCAGACAATCGCTATTGGCTGATCCGTACTTCAAGAATGTGCCTTCGATGCAACCTGCTGCGGGAAAGACTGCTCTGCATTTTCACGCCAAAGACGATCCGCCTGAGGTCCGACGGGAGGTGTTCCGACTACTCCTCAAACATGACATAACCTTCGATGCGGTAGTTCGCGACAAGCTTGTCGCCGCACGGATCAGCCGCCTACAGCATCACCTTTGCGCAGAGAGGCACATCCGACCGTACGCAGGCGCTGATGCAGGCATTGGAGAAAAGCCACAAGCAGTGGTGCGAGATGTGCGGCATCACACTCGCCGCCTCCGCCCATCACCGTGCAGACGCAGCGAATGCATGAGAACGTTGGACTGCAGGCGGTAGACTACTTCCTGTGGGCATTGCAGCGTTGCTACGAGAGACATGAGGACCGGTTTGTGCAGTTGATATGGCCGAAGACCGAATGTGTATGGGACTGCGACAGTAGAGGTGACGGAGAAGGGACCTATTACACAAAAGAAAAGCCGCTTAGCGCGGCGATGCTAGGGATATAGGGTCTCCTGAGCAGCTAGTCAGGACCTCACGGCATGCAGCCGAGTTTTGTCCCTAGCAATGTGATTATACCCCATCTGCTCCTGCTTGTCAAAAAGGAATTTCGAAGAAACTCTGAAAGAGTGCTTGACAAGCGCAGACGCATGCATAGGGATAGGCCGATCGAACGTGCTCCCAGAGCGGCCAACTGGGGATAGTCTCTCCCATCGCAGAATTCTTCAGCAGACCCCTTGACAAAGCATACCGACGTGGGTATATTGGGTTCTCGGACTTAGCACTCTCGATGTCTGAGTGCTAGCACTCTTGAGTTCACATCACTAAACCGAGGAGGTGACACGTTCAATGCTCAAGCCGATTGGTGATAAGGTCATCGTCAAGGCAAAGGCTGAGGAGGAGAAGACCTCCGGCGGCATCATTCTTCCGGACACCGCCAAGGAGAAGCCCCAGGAAGGCACAGTCATCGCGGTCGGTCCCGGCAAGGTACTCGAGAATGGTGAGCGCAAGCCCATGACCGTCAAGGAAGGCGACACCGTCATCTATTCGAAGTACGGTGGCACCGAGGTCACCGTGGAGGGCGAGGAGTACATCATCCTCGACGAGGACTCCATCTACGCAATCCGCGCCTAGTTCAACTATTATTTCACAGCAGAGGAGGATTAGCTCATGCCTGCTAAGATCATCGCATACGATGAAGAAGCCCGACGTGCGCTCGAGCGCGGCGCAAACGCAGTCGCCAACGCCGTCAAGGTAACGCTCGGCCCGAAGGGTCGCAACGTAGTTCTCGATAAGAAGTGGGGCGCCCCCACCATAACCAAGGACGGCGTCACCGTAGCGAAGGAGATCGAGCTCGAGGATCCCTATGAGAACATGGGCGCTCAGCTCGTCCGCGAAGTAGCTTCGAAGACCAACGACGTCGCCGGCGACGGCACCACCACCGCCACAGTACTCGCCCAAGCCATCGTGAACGAGGGTCTGCGCTACGTGGCCGCCGGTGGAAACCCGATGGTCGTCAAGAAGGGCATCGACCTCGCGGTAGACAAGGCCGTCGAGGAGATCAAGAAGCTCAGCACTCCCGTCACCGACAAGGAGTCCGTTGCCAGCGTCGCAGCGATCGCCGGTAACGACAAGGAGATCGGCGACCTGATCGCCGACGCGATGGAGAAGGTCGGCAAGGACGGCGTCATCACCGTCGAGGAGTCGAAGGGCACCGCGACCGCTCTCGAAGTCGTCGAGGGCATGCAGTTCGACAAGGGCTACATCTCGCCCTACATGGTGACCGACCCTGAGCGGATGGAGGCGGTCCTCGAGGACCCGATCATCCTCATCCACGAGAAGAAGATCAGCGCCGCCGCGGACCTGATCCCGGTCCTCGAGAAGGTTGCGAGTTCCCGCCGGCCGTTCGTGATCATCGCCGAGGACGTCGACGGTGATGCGCTGGCGACCCTGGTCGTCAACAAGATCCGCGGCACCCTGCAGGCCGTCGCGGTCAAGGCCCCGGGCTTCGGTGACAGACGCAAGGCCATGATGGAGGACATCGCCATCCTGACCAACGGCAAGTTCATCTCCGAGGACCTCGGCATCAAGCTGGAGAACGTCGACCTGACCATGATGGGCCAGGCGAAGAAGGTCATCGTCTCGAAGGAAGAGACCACGATCGTCGAGGGCGCAGGGAGCGCCGACGCGGTCAAGGGTCGCATCGAGATGATCCGCCGCCAGATCGAAACCACCGATTCGTCCTACGACCGCGAGAAGCTCCAGGAGCGGCTTGCGAAGCTCGCGGGCGGCGTGGCGGTCATCAAGGTCGGCGCGGCAACCGAGACCGAGTTGAAGGAAAAGAAGCACCGCTTCGAGGATGCTCTCTCCGCGACCCGCGCGGCCGTTGAGGAAGGCATCGTCCCCGGCGGCGGCGAGACTCTGATCAAGGTCATCCCCGCTCTCGAGGGACTCGGTGAGTCCCCTGACGAGAAGGTCGGCGTCTCGATCGTGCGCAGAGCGCTCGAAGAGCCGCTCCGCCAGATCGCATCGAACGCCGGGCTCGAGGGCTCCGTCGTCGTCGAGAAGGTGAAGAGCCTGCCTCAGGGCCAGGGTCTGAACGCGGCGACCGAGGAGTACGTCGACCTGGTGAAGTCCGGAATCGTCGATCCCGTGAAGGTCACCCGTTCTGCCCTGCAGAACGCGGCGAGCATCGCATCGCTGGTGCTGACGACCGAGGGTCTCGTCGCCGAGAAGCCCGAGAAGAAGCCGGCTGCGCCGGCCGGACCGGGCGGCGGCTACGGCGAGGATATGTACTAAGATAGTTGGTAGTCAGTAGCCAGTAGTTGGTAGTTGGTAGTTGGTAGTTGGTAGAGGGGCAGTCGGAGATCCGGCTGCCCCTTTTTCGTCGCCTTCGCCCACACCGCTGGCTCGGCAGGCAGGTTGCTGATTTGGCAACCGGGCAATTTGTGGAATGATCATTGATAGCGGGATGTACGCTTTTATCTTCTCTGGAGGCTGATATGAGCAGGACTATCATCGTTTCGGATCTGCACATCGACACATGGGATGGCCGCGAGATCGGCAAGACGGGGAAGAAGAAGCACGAGCACTTCCTGGAGTTCCTCGACCGGTGTGAGCGGGCCGGAATCCGCGAGTTTGCGGATTTCGGCGATGTCGACCGGTTGTTTCGGCGGATGCCTTCCAGGCGTTTCGGCGATGCCGACCACCTGATCGGAGCGCAGCGACGCTGGTTGCCTCTATGTTAGCTTAGCCCTCGTCC
>Ga0116193_1003120_pt1 | contig 12116 bp, 20 predicted proteins | sample AD_UKC115_MetaG_FD_89892 | JGI IMG/M metagenome (GOLD analysis project Ga0116193, IMG submission 89892) | Active sludge microbial communities of municipal wastewater-treating anaerobic digesters from Hong Kong - AD_UKC115_MetaG | ecosystem: Engineered > Bioreactor > Anaerobic > Digestate...
TATTGCCACCTGGTTCACCATTACCATTATCCGGTTGTCCTTCCCCGGCATTACTTTGCGCAGACATTTGATTCATTTGATCGTAAGAAAATCGCTCTACGCCTCCTAATGATGCTGGTGTTTCAGTTGCTGTTTCTGACATAAAAAAGTAATTTAATTAAGTTAAGTAAACATAAAAGTAGAAACGATTTGGATTAATAAATACCGTTTGGTACCTTTGATACCAAACTATTTTTACTTATGACGCCAAAACGTTCTTCTGACAATTATCTTAGAATAAGAAAAACTATTACAAACAAAGAAATTTTAAATATTGTCGGAATTTTAAGCCGTGATCTGCTTTTAAAGCCACACCAAATAATAGATATGTTTATAGCAGTAGGGGCTAAATTAGAAATTGAAAAAAGAAGTAAAAAGCATCCAGTTTAATGCAACAGCAAGAGCCATTAGAATCAATAATTTATATCTTTGATGATAAAGGTCATGATGCTGAATTAGCGGCAATATTCACTGCTCTTTGGTGCCACTTAGGTAAATCTCCAACAAAATACGATCAAGCATTATGCACACAATTACCAAAAGTAAATAACGCTAATGACTATACGTTAATATACAATAAAAAGGCATTAGGAATAATAAGAAGAAAGTATAGATTTAATAATGATAAACCTTTTAAGGTTTCATTTACTCCATTGGAAATATTAAATTAATTTTTGGGGTTTTAAGCAGAATATTTATCTTTATAAAACTAAAGCCGGACATCGGTAATTTAATTTCATCAAAAGCAAGTGATGGAAATTCGTTTTTAAATAGAAGAAATCATTATGTTAAATAGGCCCACACGATGTTTTCTTTTATTTTAATGCAGCCCACGCCACCTTAGAGCGTAGATTGTAGCGAAGATCGCAGCGATATTTATAAAATGAGTGGTCTTTTAAATAATGGATGCTGCTAATTCCAGATTAAAATTTAGTGAAGAAATTTCCAAAAACGTTGACGCAATTAATGACCTTATAAAAAAGTATAACATTGTTGAGCCTTCAAAAAATGTATGCACAATGTGGGAAGATGGTAAATTAGTTATTTGCTTCTCTCAATCATTTTGGCCTGATTCTGATAAGTAATTGTAAAGGTTATACTCATATCTTCCATTCCTGTCCTCTGCAATTATGTACACATCTAAATTATCATTTAGATAACCCATTTCACTTAATGCACGTTCATTACTTATCCCTGTGTTTACTTTCTCAAGTATTTTAATCCTTTCGCTAAAACTTAAATTCTTGGGTGCAATTAAAAATTGCCTTATTGTATAAGGGAAATTCTTTAATTCTGATTTCTGCCCTACCACAAAAATATTATCTTGTTTATACTTTTCTGATTCTTGATATGTCATACTGCTAATCTAAGCGAATATGAGGGTTTTTCCAAAACCCGCCTCCGGCAGCTTCGCATTAAAACAAGAAGAAAACATCTCGCCACGCCAGAACAGCCTCGCTTCATGAAATTTTGTTTCCAGAAGACCTTACAAAATTTCCCCAACACCCGGCTAACCTAAGTAACATAATATTGTCTTATATTCAAAAAACGAATTGTATAGTAGTGTCAACTACGCTCCGCTTCGTTGGATAGCACTTGCTGTTGCGATCCGTCCTTTAAAAGACACAGTTAGTCACGGACGGATCGCAAGCCCATTCTCACTTCATAACTTTAATGAATATGGGTAAATAAAAAAGCACCCACTACATTATGTAAGGATGCCTTTGAAGGATACAACCATTTGCAATTAATCGTATCCAGTTCCATCAAAAAATATCATATTTTTTTCAAACTGACTGTAATCCATTGACTTTCTCATGTTATCTGAATAGCTTCCGGATTGTTTGCATATAAATTTAGGGCAAACATAATATTCGTTTTCATGCGCTGTCATGCCTAATGCTCTATCCAAATGAAGATCATTTTGAATTGCCAAAAATTTATCGTAAAACCTGCTATTTACACAGTATAACGTAAGTCCGCTAAACCCATTTACTATTTTATTATCCTGAATTTCTCCGGCATAAATCATACCCATGAATAAATCATAATTGCCAGGGATATTAGATAAAAAATATTGGTAACTTTTATGGTGCGAAAATAAAATATCATCTTCAGCAATTACAACCCTCTCAATATTATTTTCTTTTGCCCAACTTACAATTTGTTTATGTGCTGCGTTAATGTTTTGTGCGGTTGTTAACTTATCAGTAACGCCATTCCATATACGAAATGGCGCTTGTTGTATTCTCATTTCATTGCATACACTTAAAATTCTGTCTTGACGAGTGGCAATATTTATAACGTTGATAACATCCATTAGTTCAAAACATCTTCTTTTGTCATATCCTGAATTGCCAATTCTTCTTCAATATTACAATCACATGGATGTAACACTAAAATATCTTCCTCAATCATATCTCCGGAATCTTCTTCTCCAATTTCAATTACAATTTCTTCAACCTTTGATTTTGACTTGTAAACTGTTATTAATCCTTCTTCATGAAATGGCATCATAACAACCATATCTTCTGGCAAACCATCAATCAATTCTTTTAACTCTTTTACAGTCATTTTTTATTTTTTATTTACCTGCAAATTAACCCAATTATAAAGTACAGTCATACCTTCTCTTAAACTTTTAGATGGCTTCCACCCTAGAACTTTTTCAATAAGTTCATTATTGCTATTTCGACCTCTTACACCAGTTGCATTTGATGGAACATTTTTTATTGTAAGATTCTTAGCTGAAATATCAATTACCATTTGAGCAAGGTCATTAATTGATATTTGTTCATCTGATCCAATGTTAACGGGAAAACAGTAATCGGAAGCAATTAATCTTTTAACACATTCCCACGCTTCGTCTATATGTAAGAATGACCTTGTTTGTTTTCCATCACCAAATATTTCGATACTTGTTCCATCAACCGCTTCTGCTATTTTACGGCAAACGGCGGATGGGAATTTTTCCAACCCGCCTTTATAAACACCTTCTTCTGAAAATATGTTATGGAAGCGACCTATTCTTACATTTAACCCATTGTTACGTCTAAAAGAGTCATATATTTCTTCTGAACAAAGTTTTTCAATGCCATATACACTGTCAGGTTTACCGCTTCTCCAAGCTACATCCTCCCGAAGTTCAATATTATTTACGTCCATTTGAAAATCTTCTCCATAACAACAGGCACTGGAAGAAAAATATAATGTACCAACCCCAATTTCGGAAGCAGCTTTGGCAACATTAAGATTCATCATTAAATTATCATAAATAATTTCAGAATCATTTTCCTTAGAAAAAATAAATAAAGCACCGCCCATCCGAGCTTGAAGGGCAAAGCACAAATCAAAACCTCCTTCAATAGTCAATGCTTTTTTTACATTATCTAATACACGCAAATCAGAATTAATAAATTCGTCTGCTGAAGTTTTAGAAAATTCCGGCTCTTTAATGTCAACACTTCTAACCCAATAACCTTCTTGTTTTAGTTTCTTGCAAAATTGATGTCCTATTGTACCAGACCCCCCAAGAACACATGCTTTTTTTTGTTTAATCATATTTTAATTATTTATTTTACAATACTTTAGTCAGAAAGCAATCTCCCCACGTCCAATTATTAGATGGCCAAAATGTTTCCTTTAATTCAAATCCGTATGCGTTTAAAAATTTCTCCATTTGATCAAGTTCCATATTACCTTCATAGGTTTGCCCATTGTTACATTCTGTGTAAATGGAATCAATAGTTGCCAATGTTTCTACTGCTCCACGTAACACCAAACCCTCTGCTCCCTGCGTATCCATAACAAGTAAGTCATAATCACTTCTATCAAATGGCAATTTATCTAATGGTATAACCTTTACCATTTCTGTTTCTGTAAATTGAACCTCTGGATGTTGTTCTAAATGAAGCAATGGCTTTAATAAAGAATTTGATTGTCCCTGGTTGTTTGGAGATACGTACATTTCCATTTCTGTTTCAATTTCACCACAGGCGCAATTGAATAATATAACATCCGGATTATTATCAAATTTGTTTTTAAGAACTTCAAAGGCATCTTTGCATGGTTCTATGTAAACAAATTTCTTGATACCGATTTCCAATAATACATCGTGTTCTTCAGCCCAATGTGATCCAACCTGAATAACACCCTTTGGTGTTATATTATATTTAGGAAATAATTCTCTAAAGTCAATCAGCATAAATTATTTTTTTTCTTCTACTTTTTGTGATGCCATTTCTGGCGGTTTTGTTTCCGATAATTCAACATCTTTTTTATTGTAAGATGCCATTGTTTTACCATTTACTTCTACCTGATGATAACCGGATACAGTTATAACTTTGGCATTTCTCCATTGCTGAATATTTCTTTCAGATTCAAGTGTTTCTTTTAAAGAAACTGTTCTTCTCGTTTTGTCTTGTACTAAATATTGCATAAAATTTATTTTAAGTGATTTATTAATTTTTAGCTTCTCCAAAATCAAAAGTTTCAGGATTGAAATTTTCTAACCTTTCCTGATACCAATATTCTCCCAATTTAGAAAATCCTGAAAAAATTGTCCAACCAGAACCAATATCACTTTGGTTGTCCATCTGTTTTACGCTTCCGGGCAAAAGCATGTATGTTTTTAATTGCGGTTGAATCTTTATCATATTCCAGTCAATTCCCATACTTAGATGAACATTTTCTTCAAGTAAATCTAATACTTTTCTTATTGAGTTTTTATTAACGATATATGCAAAAGTACAAAATGCTCCATACGTTCTTATAATTCGTGGATCATTTGTACATTCAGCATCTCTTGTTAATATTGTGTCTGGTAAATCGCTATTTGCGCCGCCTATATGCCACCAACTTGGATTGATGTGCGTGGTTCCTCCAAGCCAAAAAATATCAAATGACGGATCTTGTGTATTTATAAAGTTTTCAATATATTCAATTCTTTTTTGCCAATCTTCGCACAGTATCGCATCATCCTCAAAAACGACTGCGCTTTTATTTTGAGCTAATGCTTTTTCCATTATTTCACATTGCCCATAGTGACAGGCTAAAGCCCCTTTGGTACGTTTCCACATCACCTGATATCTTGGATTAGTGCCGTCATCTATTTCTTCCGGTCTTTTTCCCCTTGTTCTTTCAGCATTTATTCCAACTCTTTTAAATTGATTAGTTATACTTTCCAACCGATCTAAACGATGATCCATGTTCAGAAAACCAATGTAGCAATCCTTTAAACTAAACATTATTTTTAATTTTATAATCTTTCAAAGCATCCTCAAAGGACATTTTTTTAACCTTGATCCTTTTTCGCATAGGAAAATATTTAATGCCCAATTGTTCGCAAGCCGCCGTTAAACACATTGTTTCGCCATTAATTGTTACACGTATAGAATTTCTCCTATTGCCTGCCTGTGTTTTTCCTGTAGCCCAAATACAATTACTAGGTTCATAATTGCCATCATTATTAACTCTTTCAATTTTAAGACCTTTTCTATACCCTTCTATCATGTCATCATAAAAATTACTGAAATTATACAGCCATCTTTCGCAAATAATTATGCCCCTACCGCCGTAATTTTTATAAGAATCAACTGTAACATCATAACACCTCTCTTTCATTGAGTTCCAAACAATATACAAAGGGTGTTTGCTTAATCCGTGAGTAGTCTGATCTGTGTTTATTATTGCCTGTTCCCTAGTTAAACAACCACAACTTTTGCAATCTCCATTCCTAACCATTATAAGTCTGGTTTGGGTTATATTTCCACATTCACACAAGCATTCCACTCTACGTATTTTTTGCACCCTGTCATGTGAATATTGTACCTCTGGTTCAATCTCTCTTAAAATAGTTAATCTATTAAACTTCTCTCCTATTACTAATGGAAATTTAACGGCTTCGGCTGCACAAGGCTTACTGCAATACTTAGCCTTCCCAACTCTAGAAGGAATTACATCAAATTCCTTTTCACATATTATACATTTTATTATTTGTGGCATAAAAAACAAAATCCACCCAACCAGAAGGATAACCGACCTTAGCCAATAAAGGCGAGATCGCATCTGTTTGAGTGGAATTTGAATTGAATAATTTCATTGTACTAAGTATCGGTTATCAATACAAATATAATAAATTAATCATTAAGATATTTAAAAACGGATTTCCAGACAAGTTTACCGGCAGACTTTAATTTATGTTCATCTGATGGATACCTTAATGAAAAGTTTTTACTCCATTCTTCGTCAAAAATATCTTTAATTCTGTCTGGGTATGAAATTATGTAATCATCTCTTAATGTATGAATATTATTTTCAAAATTCTTATTCAATACATCAAATATTTGCTGAATAGTAGGCCATTCTCTAGGATCGCAGGGCCACGGAGTAGGCCCAATAAAAAGACGAGCATCATCAATAATAACAATGGCATCATCCTTATATTTCTCTAGTGCGTAAAGTTCTTCTAACAGATAACATTCTTTATATTCAGATGTATTGGGAGTTGGATCAGAGTAGTGTGCGTCTAAAAAGAATATTGCATACTGTGGCTTCTCTTTTTGTTTTGTGGAAAGTAATTCTGAAATTATGTTTGGCAATATTGCTGCACTATTTCCAGTAAGCCATTTTATATTAGTGAGAGATTCATCAATATTTGCCCTACCTTCTATAAGTTCTATTGTCCATAATTTTTTAAAAAGTGGAGCAACTTGTCTTATAGTACTTCCTCCTGCGGTGCCACTTTCTATAAAATAATCAACACCTAGTTTATGAATAAGCGGTTCTACAAGGTGCATTGGCAATCCGCCACTTTTAACGACTTCTGATGTTATATATCCCATTTATTTTTTTATTTGATTATACTTGAATCCATTTTTTATTAGAAACTTTTTCGTGTGCAATGATTGGTTTTGGCAATAATTCATCCAATGAAGGTGCAATATAATCTTTACTCACTAAATCTTTTCTGATAAAAATTGCATCCAACTGATCTACTACACATACCAAAACATAACCTTTCCTTTCTCCTAGTTTTTTTAATGCTAAAAGGCTTGCGCTGTAATAATCATCACCTTCCCATTTATGACTTGTATTATATTCAATCGCAACACTTACATCGTTTGTAAATTTTGAGTTATACTCTATTGAAACAACTTTTGGCATTACTTCCAATGCTTTCCAAATCCAGTAGTCATTACCATCCACATCTATTGACAAATATTCTACCTGCATTTTATCAAATCCATAATCAGAAAATATCTCATTAATATTTTCTGCATTAATATTTTTTTTATCTACAAATTTACTTTTCGGTTTTGCATCCATAAGGATTCTACACCAGTCCTTCGATTCAAGGTAAGCTGTATTAGATAGATGATAGCCATCATCTGCGCCAAATTCTATTGCCATTTTCCCATCTTCTCCAATTTGATTAAATATTTTTTCCAACACTCCATCCTGCCATGATTGGCTATACACTTGTTTTTTATCTTGCTTTAACTGATCGAATGTTAAATTAAATTGTTTCATGTTTCAAATTTTAATCCATTCTGAAGGGATAATACCTGAAGTATCAGCGCCGTCCCATCCCATCCGGAACCAGTCACGTTGAGTAACAATTATTTTATCAGGATTTTTATTTAGATATGCACCCCACCAAGAAAATGTGCTACTGCTGTTAATGTGGCTTGCACAGCAACTAATTTCAATTAAATCATCAACTTCATTATCATTGGTACTGTATTCAAAAGGATATAGGCTTCCATGCCGATTCTTAAAAAGGTTAATATCATCTGAAAATACTTTAAATCGCTTAATCCCTGTTTTATCCTGTATTAAATCAATTGCATTTTTCAAATAATCATCATCAATTATAATGTGCTTTCCGGGTATAGTTAAATAATCTCCATACCTTGCGTGAATACTACAAATATCCGGCTTATGGTTCCAAGGTAAATTAAAGGCTGCAATTACCTCATCTTTGTAATCTTTGAAATAACGTTGATCTTGCCAATATCCACGCAACACCACTTGTAAGTCATTCCAACTTTTATCATATTCCAAGGGCACATAATGAAACTGTTTTTCATCAATAATCATATCAACTCTACCTTCTTGCCATTTTGGATTGTGAAGATACGGGAAATAAATGGGACTCCAAACGCTAGAAGACGTTTGTCTTGGCATCGAGTATTCTGTACCGTTACGTAAAGCTGTGGCAATCATCATAGCACTCTGGAAAAGTGCGTTACCCATTCTACCACCAGGTAAATAAGAGATCATGCAAGGTGTTTTATTTTATCAATTATTTCGTTGTAAAGATTTCCTGTTTCTTTATTTTTCATCTTATAATGACTGTCTTCAGAAATAACATGCTGATAAAAAAGGTTCGGCACGACATACATTTTATTTCCTGCTGCAAACCAAAGATAGTTAAACCAGATGCTATCGGCAGTTATTGGATTAATTTCATTACTGAAAACTCTTAAATATTCATCCCTATTAATGAAAAAATTAAAACAGTTAAGCATAGTATCAAACAACCTTTCACTTAAAAAGTTGGCAACATTAGTTTTGGAAAATGTCATTCCGGCGAAATGAGTATAAATAAAGTTTGGTGCTGCGGCAGAAGGCATATAAGAAGTGTTCTTATCCCAATTTTCAATTTCAAATATCCTATCCAAATAACTTTTATCTATAACATTATCCGAATCTAAAATTATAACAAAATCTGAAGTTGATAAAGATATTGCTTTATGTTTATTCAAAAAACAATCAAGATTAATTTCATTACGATACAGTTTTACCTTATCGCAAAATGATACTGCTGTTTCCAATTGCTTATATATTGCCTGATCACTACAATCATCAACAATAATTATTTCTGCTAAACGATCATCATTGGCAACCTGTACAAAAGATTCAAGAGTACATTGAAATCTTTGGAATGTGGTAATACATAAACTGATCTTCCTGTTATCCATGATAATAAATTATTGGTTTTGCTTTTGGGTGAAAATTATTGTTTATTTGCATCATACGCATCCTGTTCCAGTATTTTTCTTCAAGGTGCGGCTTCCAATTTTGCTCTGGCTCTCTTGTGTAAATATCTGAATGAGAAATTACCTGAGATGCTAAGATAGGATAAACTGCAAATGTTTTTCCGTCCGGCTGTATTTGCTGAACAAGTGTATTGTCTATTGGTTGAAACATTGGCAATCCACGATTAATTATTTTTTTTATACCTCCAAATGAATACATTACCGCATGGGTAGCATAAGCCGATTGAACTTTTAATAAATGTTCGTTATACCATTCGGTAGGAACCTGACACAACTGACAACCCAATAAAATCATGTCATAATCCGGAACATCTATTAAAACATTTTCCATTACCTGATTTATACTTGGCTCTATAATATCAATATCATCTTCAAATACAAGTATATTTCTAAAATCATTAGCAATAGATTCGTTGAAAATGCCTTCCATTGTTAATCTTAATCCATCTGCTCCATTTTCATGTTCTATCGCTTCTATTCTTTCAAATGGAATATTATAACGATTTAGCTGTTCAGTCGCTTGCTCCAACCGATCCTTACGCTTGGCAAGATTAATAAGGTATATTTTATCAAAAAAATCTGTCCACATAATTTATTTGTATAATGGCGCTGTTGAACACCATGAACTATTAACAATAGCCAAAGCCAATAATGAACATATAATAAATGCAATAATTCTACAAGTCCAGTCTTCACAAGTATTATCCCACCACCTTTGCAAACTATTATCCCCTTCAAATTTTTCTTCCCATAAAATGTCACTATTAAACATAGCTTTAAAAACAAAACGTAAACACTTAAAAAGTTTTACAATACCAGAAGGTATAGATTTTATATCATAAAATATTTGACGCATTACCTTAATTTATTTTGCTTTTTGTTTGAATGAATCCAATCCCTTAATGGCATCGCATCATTACGCATCCATTTTATAATATCACAAATATCTTTTGAAGTTTGCGAATCCGGTATTTTTTCTGCAATTACATCAACCTTGTCAATTAGTTTAATAATATTTTGTATCTGCTTTATTTCCTCCCTGGATTCATCGTATTTTTTCTCTCCTTTTTCTGATCTTTGTTCGGATTGATCAGAAACAGTATTACCAACTAAATTTAAAGGCTGACCATTTTCTTTTTCATCATCTGGATTGTGATTAGAAAACCGAACATCCTCATCTTTTGATAATGCAATATCTTTTTCCAAAGAATTTAAACTTGCCAATTCGTCTGCATTAACATCCTTTACATCAGCAGTAATAGATAAAGATGATTGAGCATGTTTTTTTTCTTCCCGGAAACACTGCTCCTTTAGTTTTTTTTCATTATGAATTAATTCCAGTGCTTTAGTAATTTTTAAATCCTGAACAAGAATTTGATTTTTTAAATCATCGCCAGCCATAGCAATTGTAATATAATTGTCCACTTGCTGACGTGATACCCCCATTTTTTCTGCTATTTCTTCATTTGAAAGCTCTTTACCGTAATTAAACTTTAAAGCATACGCAACTTCCGCCGCCTCAACAGGCTTTAATTTACGTTGATTATTATTTGAAGTATATTGGGCAAGCATACGATCAAATTCAGTAACACTTTTCTGATTTACAAAACATTCTACAAAATCAAAGCATTCTCCTTGCTCCCTTAACATCACTAAGGCTTTATATCTTCTGTGTCCTCTTTCAACATACACGGTTCCATCTAACATTACATCAACGGTAAGTGGCTCAATAAGGCCATTAACTTTTATTGATGCACACAATTCATCCATATCCTCATATACAACCCTACGGTTAAATCCATCACGGATTTTTATATCTTCAAATGGAATTTTATAAGCTACTCTTGTGCTGACAGTATAATTTTCTCTTAAAAAACTTCTTCCCGCAGTTTGATCTGGTGTAATTTCAAAATAATCTAAGGATAATTGCTCTGGCATAACGGTTATTTTTTTGATATTTTGTAAATGTATTTTTTGTTTTGATATAATGTACCAACAAAATAATTGGCAATATCAGTAAGAGTAAAATTCTCCCACCCCTTCTTATAAACCTCTTTGTTTATGTTTGAAAATATTACATTAAGGTCTGCTTCTGTAAATTGATAAACAATCACACTATCAATCTTTGCGCTGTCTTTTTTCTGCTGAGAAAAAGAATTTAATGATGCTAATAATAGCAATAAGAATAATATTTTTTTCATATTTTTTGTTATAGTTGGTTTGATAAAATTTCAGGAATATATTTATGCTCATTAATAGAAATAAATGGATACAATACCTTAAATCTTCTTACGACTTCCGGCCAAATTTTCATAGTTGAAACATACTCCCATCCTTTATTATCGTAATTATCGTGGCACCAGCACAAACCTGAATAACCACTACCCAATACCATTCTATTTAAAGGATGCGATTCAATACTTGTAAATAATTTTTTTGGAAATAAATGCGCTTGGCATGAATGCCATTGTTTGTTTAAATAAGCACTTCTTTTTAATTCAGGTTTAAAAGCGCCGCAATTTTCGCAAATAGGCTCACTGATTGTCATACCATCGTAATACCATTGAAATAATTGCAGCTTTCGCTTACCTTCTTCAGTTAAAACCTTATTATTTACACTATGTAATTTCCTAGACAACTTTGTTTTTTCTGACTGAGTTCGTAGGCGTACCGATTTCTTCTTAAATTTTTCCGGATACCTGTCTTTTAACTCTTGTGGAACGTGAGCAAAATTATATCCCATACAACCGATAGTAGGAAATAGTTTGCAATATTCACTACACTTGCAATTTTTCTTTTTAATACTGCTGTATGCCATAATTGTTTGCAATACTATGAAATGTTTTTGAAATAAAAAATAAATAAAAAATAAAAAGTTTTGGAATTTTGGAATAGTATTTTTAATATTGCAATTAATTAAACATGAGGATATGTCAAAAAACGGAAGTGTGGTAATTCTTACTGATAAAGAAAAACAGGATTTAAAAGAAAAAATAAATTCATTTCCTAATGTAA
>Ga0116193_1003122_pt1 | contig 12112 bp, 10 predicted proteins | sample AD_UKC115_MetaG_FD_89892 | JGI IMG/M metagenome (GOLD analysis project Ga0116193, IMG submission 89892) | Active sludge microbial communities of municipal wastewater-treating anaerobic digesters from Hong Kong - AD_UKC115_MetaG | ecosystem: Engineered > Bioreactor > Anaerobic > Digestate...
CTGCTCTACGGGCCACCGGGCACGGGCAAGACCCTGCTCGCCAAAGCGGTGGCTACGGAGAGCCAGGCCAACTTCATCAGCATCAAGGGCCCGGAGTTCCTTAGCAAGTGGGTGGGCGAGTCGGAGAAGGCAGTGAGAGAGACCTTCCGCAAGGCCAGGCAGGCGGCACCATCGGTGGTCTTCCTGGATGAGATCGACTCCATCGCTCCATCCCGAGGAGGGATGAGCAGCGACTCGCATGTCACCGAGAGGGTGATCTCTCAGATCCTGACCGAGCTGGATGGTCTGGAGTCGCTGAATGACGTGATAGTGATCGCCGCCACCAACCGGCCGGATATCATCGATGCCGCCCTGCTCCGCCCGGGCAGGTTTGACCGGCTGATCGAGATCGGTATGCCGGATGAGGAGGCGAGAAAGGAGATCCTCAAGATCCATACCGCCAAGAAGCCTCTGGCGGATGATGTGGATATCGAGGACATGGCCAGGAGGACGGACAAGTTCTCCGGCGCTGATCTGAGCGCGGTGGTCAATGAGGCGGTAATGCTCGCCATCCGGGAGTACGTCCTGAGCGGCCAGTGCAAGGCAGATGAGGAGATCTGCGAGTACAAGATCTCCAAGAAGCACTTCGAGGAGGCCTTAAAGAAGATACAGCCTACGGCTTCGGAGACGGAGCTGTACAAGAGATTCTCTAAGGCCAGGGCGGCATAAACGCTCTGCTGGAAGATGAGGCCGGAGTGTGGTCCGGCCTTGCCACTTTTTTTTGGCTTTCCTTAAAATTGTGTGGATGATGTGTTGCAGAGAATTCTATTGGCTCTTCGCTAAACTGTGTGGGTAATGTATTGAATAGAATTTTTCTCTGTGCCTTGCTATGAAAATGATTCGATTATCGATATCCATAGACTATTTTCATTCCACGGGCGCGATTCCCCCATCTGCCTCAAAAAAAGGGAATCATGCTGTTTCGTGCCTTTGAGGTGAGGCCCATGCATCCCGATTTCACCACACAGGCACAAAGACACGAAGACGAGAGATAGATTGTAGCCAAGGATTACCCATGAAAAACAGCGACAAACCATTTTATTTTCATAATCATCATCGCTCTAAAATTTCCCATGGCAGCGATCTTCAGTTAGCGTTTGGTGCTGTCTGAATACTATGCGGCTCAGGTCTGATCAAGCTGCAGCAGCAGGGCTGGCTGCTCTCCAATATATTGCAGCTTTTTGTCTGCTTTTCGCTTCTGGCCAGGATAGCTGGCCAGGATAGCTCTTGGTGGAAATTTAGCCGCAGTAGCCATCGAGGTCGTCATTGCTGGGGCCATATTGATTTATCTGAATATGCCGGCCATAAAGAGGATCTTCGTATAGGAACATTTTCATAATGAGAAGATAAGAAGATCTGAGAAGCGAAGTCTATTGGAGGAGTCAATCATATTCGATAAACAGAGCGGTGCTTATGCCAAAATAGTTCCCTGCCTGGATGTCAAGGTGGTAGATGGCCAGCCATCGGTGGTCAAGGGAGTGAAGTTCGTCGACCTGAAAAGGCAGGGCGATCCGGTGGAGTTTGCCCGGCGCTACCAGGATCAGGGGGCTGATGAGCTGGTTTTCCTGGATATCACCGCCTCTCATGAGGGCAGAAAGACCATGGTGGATGTGGCTCGCAGGGTGGCAGATACAATCGATATTCCCTTTGCCGTGGGCGGGGGCATATCCAGCCTGGAGGGCATCAAGCAGATCCTGGATGCTGGAGCGGATAAGGTGGGAATCAATACCGCTGCGGTGAAAAATCCCGATTTCGTGAGAGAGGCTTCCAGAGCCTTTGGATCGGACCGGATAACTGTGGCTGTGGACGCCCGCCGCAATCCAAACATCGTGCCGGGGGTCAATGTCTACCAGATGGAGGACGGCACTGATGCCTGGTTTGAGCTGGTGATCTACGGCGGCAGAGAGCCAGTAGGAATGGATGCCATCGAATGGTGCCGAAAGATGGAGAGCTTTGGCGCAGGCGAACTCCTGCCTACCAGCATGGACCGGGACGGAACGAATATCGGCTACGATCTGCCTCTGACAAAAGCCATATGCGAGGCGGTCTCTATCCCGGTTATCGCCAGCGGCGGGGCTTCCAATCCCCAGCATATTCTGGAGGCCTTCACCGTGGCCAAGGCCGATTCCGCTTTAGCGGCGGGGATGTTCCACCGCGGAGAGTACACTGTTGGCCAGGTCAAGGACTATTTGGAGAGCAAAGGTATCCGGGTAAGACGATAGTCTATGAATGGCAAATAAATAGATAATAGAAGGGAAGAGAGAGGCCCCAATTCGGCCCTTCTCCCCTACCGGATTCACTGCGAGATGCTGTCTATGGTTGCCCAGTTTATATAAAAACCGCGCGAAGCGTTTTTAAAATGGATTGTCAGTTCCTCTCCCGTTTCTGGCTTGATTTTAATTTGATATAATTATATATGTCGTCCTCTTCTTTTTCAGCAACGACTGTAAAGGAGGCAACCTTATCGTCGTCCTTAAAAAGCTCGTGATATCCCTTGTTCCCATCAATGTCTACTGATTGGACTGGTAATTCGTATCCTTCCTCAAACATCAAGGATGTTCCGGATGCAACTCTCCAGTAAGAATTTACTAGATCTCGTCCTCATTAATTCATTGTCTTTCAATCACCCTATTCAATCACTTAGACCAGGCCAAGAATCTGCAAAAAAAAGCAAAGGATCTCTCAGATCCTTCTTCTTTTCCATGCTCTGCTCACGTCTTTATCGGCTCGGAGGAAACGGCCCTGAACTACACTGCTTCCACGTATATCTTCTTGGGCACTCCCGCCTGGAAGTATATATTGTTCTCATACATCCAGAAGCCATCCCAGATGCTTATCACATGATACTTGCCGCCTTCAACGCTGAGGTTGAATATACCATTCTGCCCTATGCCCACCAGCGCTCCGTCGACATATACCTGGAAAGCGGATTTGCCGGGATACAGGATTGATACTGGGGTATTGCCTGAGGAGGTGGGAGCAGAAGGTAGGGGTGCTGTGGCTGCGGGTGCGTACTGTCCTCCTGCAATAGGATAGCTGCCAGGCTGGGCCAGTGGAGCCTGGGCGAAGACATCGATTATGATAACGTTGCTCGGCTGGTTATCCACCACAAAGTAGAGCATATGTCTTCCTATCTCATCTGCTCGGTACTTCATGCTGTTGTAGCCCGCATGGAACTGATAGATCCCGGACCTCTGGAAGGTCGTTCCATTTGATATGCTCTCGAAGAATTCGCCCCTTCCTCCCAGGGGAACGCGGGCAACCAGATCAAGGGTCGTTCCCACGGGGCTTATAATGTACTGAGTCCAGTTCTGTCTGCCCTGGATCCAGAGATCATTTCCCTGAGGAGGGGTTATGGATAGATACTGAGCATAAGACAGTCCTTGGCCACTTCCATAGAAGAGATAAAACGGTGGGGACTGGGTTATTACAAATGGAACCGGATTGCTGACGACCTCGCTGCTCATAGGTATAGACTGAGTGGAATAATACTCCCTGTATGGATCGAATGCGGATGGAGGCATCGTCTGTCTGGTGAAAATCTGGTCGGAGCTGTACCAGAAATAGGATGGAACTGGAGAATCCAGCCAGCGAACCATGCCTGCAATCCCCGGGTCCATCAGCGAGGCCCGGTCAATGGGAGTGACATATGTGCCCCCCAGCCAGTCCACTGGATATAGCTGGCCTACCTCCGGGACTGATTGGCCATCGGTCGACAGTGCCGGTGGTGTTGTCATGGCAAAGAACAAGGCCAGTAACATCAATTTCATTAAGATCAATTTCATATCATAACCTCATTTGCATTTCCCTGGCTATTGCTAATTAATGCTCAAATATTGCCAGTTATTTAGGACAACTTCTAATTTAAAACTAACCCCGATAGTAGGCGAGCCTCTCTGCATGGGGCCGGAATAGCTCCATAAGCCCTTCTTCCTCTGACCTATCCAGGGGCTGGTCATCCTTGCCCATTTGGGCCAGCAACTGCACCTCCTTGGGGCTGGAGCATCCCACAATAGCAGTGGTGACATCCCTGGAGAGGGCGAAACGAATCAGTAGCTCGGGAGTGATTCCCAGTCTGGGTGCGATATAGTTCCGCGCCCCCAGCACCTTCATTCCTATCACGGCCATCCCTCTATCCAGGGCAGCAGTCATGACCCGGTCCATGAATCCGCCGATTATAGCCTCTGCCGGGTTGACCGGCAAGAGGACGGCATCCAATGGCCAGCTTTCTATAGCCTCGAGCAGGACCTCTGGATCGTGGTGACCGGTAACGCCGATATGCTTTGTCAGGCCGGCGTCCCTTGCCTCGATGAAGGCCTGCAGGGAGCCACCTTTCGACTGGATCTTCTCCAGCTCTTCCCTGGTGCGGAGGTCATGGATCTGCCACAGGTCCAGGCTCTTCAGTCCCATAACCTCCAGGGTTTCCATCAGATCGGATTGGGCCTCATGATACCCGCGGGCGGCGGACTTGCTGGTCTGGAATATGCTTGATCGGATCTCTTGATGCTCTCTCCAGAAGCTGCCGTAATAACCCTGGCTGCCGGAGTAGGCTTTGGCGGAGTCGAAATAAGTTATGCCACTGGCTGCAGCCTCCTCAATCAATCGCAGTGCTTCCTTTTCCCTGCCGTAGGTGCGGAGCACTCCCTCTCCCCCCAGGCCCACGCGGGTGACGGATGGGCCAGTCCTGCCAAATAGCCTGGTGGTAATCGCCATCGAGATCCATCATCTTGATTTGTACTATGCTAATCATGCTTGTCGATGCTCTTAATGGTATCGTTCGAGAGGATGAGGGAGGGATAGATTAATTCTTGTCAGATTGCCATCGGCTGCTAATTCCATCGGCTGCTAATTCCATCGGCTGCTAATTGCTTGTCCATTCTCTTTCATCATAATAATTCTATATATTTCCTCCATTTTGACAGATAATATACTTATAATTAATATTGATAATTATCCAATGCATTCATCCACCACATGCATCGATTGATATAGTTTTCTGAGTTCTTAATGGACCAATGAATGCACCCTTTCTTAAGCAAATTATCATGCTTACTATTGATTGTTATTGATCAATCTTATTCTTTAAAGCAATAATTTAAATTATATATTCGTTTTCAGCCAATAGAATTAAAAATCATGAGAACATATGACGGACAAAGTAATCCTAGAGGTAATCATTTGCAGCTTGTGGTCAATAGCTATGGATCGTATCTTCGCAAGAATGGCAATTGCTTTCTGGTGAAGAGGGAGGATAGAAGCTTTGAGGTTGCCGTCGGCAAGGTAAATAGCATACTGATCACCACGGCGGCGTACATCACCACCGATGCCATCAAGCTCGCGGTGGATAACAACATAGATATCGTTTTTCTCGATTCCCATGGGGATCCTTACGGAAGGATTTGGCATCCCAAGCTGGGAAGTACAACCCTGATCCGAAGAAAGCAGCTTGAGATCTACGACAGCCTGGAGGGCCTGAATCTGGCAAAAGAGTGGGGCTTAAGGAAGCTGGAGAACCAGATAGACCTCCTGGTACGGCTGAGAAAGAGCAGAGGGGAAAAGCGGGAACTTCTGGACGGATACATACGGGAGATTGAAAACTCGCAGGAGCGGATGAAGAGGCTCCGGGGCACAGTAGACTCCCGGAGGCAGGATGTGCTCAGCCTGGAGGGCAAGGCTGCCAGAGCTTACTTCGAGGCCATCTCTTCCATCATGCCGGAAAGGTACAGGTTTTCAGGACGGAGCAGAAATCCAGCCAAGGATGAGTTCAATGCTCTTCTCAACTACGGATACGGCATTCTCTATTCCCTGGTGGAGAAGGGCTGCATAATAGCTGGTCTTGACCCGTATCTGGGATTTCTGCACAGCGACTCATACAATAAGAAGTCGCTGGTCTTCGATATCATAGAGATGTTCCGCATATACGTGGATGAGACTGTGGTCTTTCTCTTTTCCAGGAGGATGGTGAAAGATGAGTTCTTCGAGCCTTTGGAGCAGGGGATTGGCCTGAGCAGAGAAGGAAAAGCAGCCCTTATCGAAGCTCTCAATAAGTCACTGGAGGAGACTGTGCCTTATCGGGGGCGTAATGTGAAGAGGAGGAACACCATTCAGATGGAGTGCCACAGGATAGCCAATGGGCTTATCCGGCCCGGTCAGGAGATCCCGGAGGACTATGATCTGGATGTCCTGGAGCAGGAGGTATGCCAGGGATCGGATGGCGAAGGCAACGAAGGGAGAAGAGAGCAAGGAGAGCGAGAAGTGAAAGAAGAGCGAGAAGAGGATAAGGCCCAGATGGGCGAGAGCGAAGATGCACGGGAGTGCAATCGAGGCGGATCATGCTGGTCTGGGTGATCTACGACATATCCGAGAACAGATATCGCAGCCGGGTGGCGAAAATCTGCAAGAACTACGGCCTGTTTCGGGTGCAGAAGAGCGCATTTCTGGGTGACCTGAACCGGAATGAGTCCGACTCCCTGGCATTGGAGTGCGAGGCGGTAATCGATGAATCGGATTCCGTCTACATCTTCCCCATGTGCGAGGACTGCTTTGATAAGATCAAGCTGATTGGAGCTGGCTTCGATAGAGAGCTGGTGAGCGGGATGACCATAACCAAGGTGTTCTGAGGTGGGATGGATTTGGATCTGGAGACGAAAGCAGATGATATTCGGGCTGCTGGGGCCTCGCGCGCTTCTGCACAGGAGAACGAACTCTTGCCGACCCCCGAGCAGGAGGTATTCATCACAGTATCCGATGCTCTGGAGTACCTGTTCTGTCCCAGGTTCATATTCTTCATGCATTGCCTGGGGATTGCCCAGAAAGAGGAACGACGCTACAAAGTGTTGAAGGGCAGAGAGCTGCACGAGGCTCGAGAAAAGGCGAATAGAGATTATGTGAGAAAGAGGCTCAATTGTGTGCGAAAAGAGTCATCGGTCTATCTGACCTCCCATAGATATCATTTCAAGGGAGAGGTGGATGAAGTCTTATTTTTGGATGATGGAACGGCGGCACCGATGGACTACAAGTATGCGGAGTTCAAGGATACCGTCTACAGGACGCATAAATATCAGTCTGTTCTTTATGGGCTTCTCATCATGGAGAACTTTGGAGTCGAGGTGAATAGAGGATTTGTATGCTATACCAGAAGCGACAATCGCGTCGTGGAAATAGAATTTCGGCAGAAGGATTTTGAGAAAACCCGGCGGATGTTGTATGAGATATTCATGATAATCCAGAGGGGATACTATCCGGACGGGACGAAACAGAAGGCCAGATGTATTGATTGCACTTATAGGAACATTTGCGTTTAAGATGATGGTGATTCGAGTTGATTGAGGCAGTAAGTAGAATCGGAGATTACATCCAGGAGAAAAATGGGAGAGAAGATTCACTTTCAACTTATATTGAAAATCCAAATAGTAATGGAAGATACAGTTTTGTCTTATTGGTCTTGCTTAAGGAGGTAGATGGCGATTATTGTTTCAGCCGCGTAATAATGGATGAGTTCAAGAAGGATCTTAATTTGTATCTATACAAGAAAGGTCCTTCGAATGGTACTGATATTACTCCTACAAGCAAACTGGCAGGCAGCCTGGATAAGACCTTCCGCAACAGATTCCTAAAATGGTTTGAGAATTATGATAGTTATGATATATCCGATGAAGAAAAAATCATCCTGAAGAGGATGAATGATGCCATCAATGCGCAGAAAGATAGAATACTGATGGAACTGCAGGATAGGTACTCGGAAAGGAACTCAAAAGACAACGCCATCATCACACTTGGATTTGAAAATAAGGAAGGCTATTCATATCTTGGAGAGAGCCCAAGAGAGTGCCCAATTTTCAAGAAGATATTGATACAAAAAGGAAAGGAAAAATACTACCTTAAAGCTTCTCAGGGAGAGTCACGTGGAAGCTCTTCTCCTTGCTCAGTCTGCAAGGAAACAAAGGATGAGGTTTACGGCTTCGCAATTCCCTGGACATTTCATACCTTTGACAAGCCCGGGTTCATTGCCGGCGGCTTTAAAGTAAACGAATCCTGGAAGAATACACCAGTATGCTTTGATTGTGCAACGCGGCTGGAAGTGGGCAAAAAATACATTGAGGAAAACCTGGATTTTGGATTCTATAGCTTCAGGTACCTTCTCGTCCCGAAGCTGGTTTTTGCAGGAGACGATAATGAGACGCTCAAAGAGGTTCTTACTATTTTAGGAAATAAGAACGGAAACGGAAAGAGAAATTTAAAAATAAGTCGAGAGATCAGGAACAGAATAACATCCGATGAAAATGAGGTTTTAGAATTCGTCAAGGATCAGAAGGATTTCTTCAGCAACAGCCTCTTATTTTATAAAAAAGAGCAATCATCCTACAGGATACAGCTCTTGATCGATGGCATCCTTCCCTCACGTCTCAGGGCTCTATTCGATGCCAAGGAGAAGGTCGACGAGAGGTTCAAGATCTATAATGATTTGCTATTGAGCGAAGATCAAAAAGAGAAAAATCATCTGCAGTTCAACTTCGGGGTCCTGAGAAGGTTCTTCCCATCGGAGTCGAAGAATAGGACTTTCGATAAGATATTTCTGGAGATCGTGGGTAAGATCTTTGTGGGGGAAATGATCAGCTATCATTTGCTCATGGATTTCATAATGAATGAGGTGAGAGGTGCTTTCATCAAAGACTTTCCCACCAATATCTCCATTCTAAATGGTTTCCTACTTCTTCATTTTGCAAAAGAGCTTGATCTATTAAACTCAGATATGACGGAGATGAAAAAGATGAATGAACAGAGCAATAAACTTCTTCGCATCGAGGAGCTGGAGAGTCTGCCGCTAGAGCAACGCATTGAAAGGTTCTTTGAAGCAAACCGGGCTTTCTTCAATAGCGATGCTAAGAAGGCGACTTTTCTGGAGGGAGCATTGACTCAAATGCTGCTGAACATACAATACAATGACAAGAAGGCAACTCCTTTTCGCACCAAGCTGCATGGCTTGAAGCTGAACGAAGCCCTTATAAAAAGGCTTCTTCCGGAAATTCAAAATAAGCTGGAAGAGTATGAGAAAAATTATTATCGGGATCTTGAAATGCTCATTGCAGAGCATTTCGTCTCAGCTGGAACCAACTGGAAAGAGACGGATAACGAACTGAGCTTCTACTTTGTATTGGGAATGAATATGCATAAACTATTCAGAAATGCTAAAGAAGAAAAACAGGCTATTGAGGAGGCATGAATATGAGTGAGGTAGTAAAGGGCAGATCAGAGATTCTATTCCTATATGATATTAGAGATGGGAATCCGAATGGCGATCCGATGGACGAGAACAAGCCCAGGATCGACGAGGAGACTGGGGTGAATATTGTCACAGATGTGAGGCTTAAGAGGACCATAAGAGACTACCTTCATGATTTCAAAGGTCTTGAGATATTCGTGAGAGAGATAGTTTATGATAAAGAGCATGGCTACATTCAGGATGGAAAGAGAAGAGCCAGGGATTTTAATGATGAGGCAGAGAGGATTCTAAAGGAATGCATAGATGTACGCCTCTTTGGTGGAGTGATTCCTTTAAAGGACGACTCCATAACTTATACCGGTCCGGTCCAGTTCAAGATGGGCAGGTCTCTTCATCGTGTAGCCATGATGCATATCAGGGGAACCGGAGCTTTCGCATCCAAAGAGGGTTCAAAGCAGGCTACTTTCAGAGAGGAGGACTTTCTGCCATATTCGCTTATCTCTTTCTATGGCATCATAAATGAGAATGCTGCCAAACACACTAATCTTACTGACGAAGATACGAAGCTATTGCTTGAGGGGATCTGGAATGGTACAAAGAGCCTGATTTCCAGATCAAAAGCGGGCCAGGTTCCCAGGCTGCTTCTCAAGGTGAATTATAGCAAAGAGAACTACCATATTGGGGACCTGGAGAGGATGATAAAGCTGGTAACAGAGATGCCTCATGAGAATATTCGCGATACCGCAGACTACCAGATAGACTTATCTGAACTGATAGAGCGGCTTGCCGCTGATAAGGGATCAATCAGGGATATCGAGCTTTGTGCGGACAAGAGAATTCGGTTCTGCAAGGATAAAGCTCCATTCCAGATTGAAGGACTGGAAGAGGCCACTGGCATTTCGGTGAAGCCAATTGCTTTTTGAGGTCAAGATGCCGGAGAGGATGATAGTATTCGATGTGTGGGGGGACTATGCCCACTTCAGGAAGAATTACTCTACAAGCTCTCCTCTAACCTACTCATTTCCACCACGAACGGCTCTTTCAGGGATGCTTGGAGCTATTGCTGGCCTGGACAAAGAAGAATATTTCAGGCATTTTTCCAAAGATCAGGCCAGTATTGGATGCCGGATTCTTCAGCCGGTAAAAAAAGTCCGGATCGGGGAGAATCTGATTGATACCAAGAGTGCTTCAGGAATGCACTTGATCAAGAACAGAACCCAGATACGGTTTGAAATGGTCAAGGATCCCAGATATAGGATTTATTTCTCTCACACTGATGGGCCGTTGTATGAACGGATCAAAGAATTGCTCATGAGCCATCAGTCAGTTTATACACCATGTCTTGGACTGAGCGAGCTGGTCTGCAACTTTGAGTATAGAGGAGAGTTCCGGCTGAAGAATTCTGGTGGAGACTTTCAGGAAATTAGAAGTGTGATTCCGGGAAAAAATCTTCTTGAGCCGCCGGATTTCGAGGAAGGAAAAGAGTACTTTTCAGAGGTTATGCCCGGCGAGATGGGAGAAAGAAGAGCGGTAACAGAATACAATGAGATTTTATTTGAAAGAAATGGAAAGTGCATAAAGGGAAAAGCCAGGGAGCTTTGGGAGGTTGAGAATGGGGAGAATGGAGAAGATGGATTGAATGGCGAGCGAATTTCATTCCTTTAGGCTCTGGTCTCATCCTGACAAGCTCCTGGTCGATCATTTGAAAAGAGCAGGGCAATCGTGCAGGAGTACAGTTGAAGATAAAGCTCTCAATATGGATACCTGTGAGAAGGCTCTCTTGATGGATGTGGCTTACCTCATGGGCGTGACTCACGACCTGGGGAAAGCCACCCGTTTTTTCCAGGAGTATTTAAGAGAGGAGGACGAGAAGAAAAAGAGATCGCTCCGGTCCAAGGAAACCACCCATCATGGCCTCCTATCTGCCTTTTTCACATATGCTACAGTTAAAAATTACCTGAAAGAATCAGAGACGGAATCAAGTGCTAAACCGCAGATTGAATCAAGTGCTCAATCACAGATGAATGGTATAGTGGCAGATTACCTGCCGATCCTATCTTTCCTGGCAGTTAAAAGACATCATGGGAACCTCATCAACGCCATGGATGAGATAAGCGAGATAGATGGTGAAAAGGAAAGGATTCTAAAGGTGGCAGAAGAGCAGATCCGGTCGATGGATGACGATAGAGCGGAGCTGGACGAAATCCTCAGAATTCTCATCTCTGACGGGTTCTTAAATTTAAAGAATTTTAAAATGGAATTTGATCATATAACTTCTTATATTTTAAATGAAGCTCCAAGGGATATCGGCAGAAAAGAGAAACGACTGTTGAGGGGGCTTAAGGAGAAGATGGATCTGCAACTCTATTTCACATTTCAGTTTCTCTACTCTGCACTTCTGGATGCAGACAAGACAGATGCGGGCTTGACAGATGCGGGATCAGGCAAAAAGTATCCAAATTCGGACCGGCTGGATGTTCCGGCAGATCTGGTAGATCTGTATAGAGAGCGGAAGGGATTTGACTCGAATACGAATAGCATCAACGATCTGCGGAATCAGATCTATGAGGATGCTATGGCAGGAATTGCAGTTTGGAACCTGGATGATAGAATACTCTCGTTGAATGTCCCAACTGGAACCGGTAAGACATTGACATCACTATCCTTTGCCCTGAAGCTCAGAAAAAGATTGAAGAACGAGAAAAAATTCATTCCAAGGATAATCTATGCCCTGCCATTTTTGAGCATAATAGATCAGAACTACAGCGTCTTTGAGGATGTGCTGTCTCAGGGGGGGCTAGTGGATTCGAGGATTCTTCTCAAGCATCATCATCTGGCAGAGATCAGCTA
>Ga0116193_1003124_pt1 | contig 12109 bp, 9 predicted proteins | sample AD_UKC115_MetaG_FD_89892 | JGI IMG/M metagenome (GOLD analysis project Ga0116193, IMG submission 89892) | Active sludge microbial communities of municipal wastewater-treating anaerobic digesters from Hong Kong - AD_UKC115_MetaG | ecosystem: Engineered > Bioreactor > Anaerobic > Digestate | place...
GAAAATTGCAGTATTGCCGAGTGCCGGCATCGGACCTGAAATCTCGGTTCAGGGAGTGAATGTAATGAATGCCGTATGCGAAAAATTCGGTCATAACGTAAGCTATCAGTATGCCATTTGCGGAGCTGATGCGATTGACAAAATTGGAGATCCGTTCTCAGAAGAAACCTATCAGATATGCAAGAATGCCGATGCAGTGCTATTCTCTGCAGTGGGTGACCCGAAATTTGATAATAATCCTACAGCCAAGGTTCGTCCGGAACAGGGGCTTCTTGCCATGCGTAAGAAACTGGGACTTTATGCCAATATACGTCCGGTGCAGACTTTCAAATGCCTGCTGCACAAGTCACCGCTTCGTTCCGAACTTGTGGATGGAGCCGATTTTATCTGTATTCGTGAGTTGACAGGAGGAATGTATTTCGGCGAAAAATACCAGGACAACGACAAAGCTTATGATACCAATTTCTACAGCCGTCCCGAAATTGAACGTATATTAAAGGTAGGTTTCGAATATGCCATGAAGCGTAACAAGCATCTGACAGTGGTCGATAAAGCTAATGTTCTTGCTTCGAGCCGCTTGTGGAGACAGATAGCACAGGAAATGGCTCCGAAATATCCTGAAGTGAAAACTGATTATATGTATGTGGACAATGCTTCCATGAGAATGATTACCGAACCCCGTTTTTTTGATGTAATGGTTACTGAAAATACATTCGGCGATATTCTTACTGATGAAGGTTCCTGCATCAGTGGTTCTATGGGCTTGCTTCCGTCGGCATCAACAGGTGAGAGCACTCCGGTATTCGAACCGGTGCATGGTTCCTGGCCTCAGGCAAAAGGCTTGAACATTGCCAATCCGATTGCACAGGTACTTTCTGCAGCCATGCTTTTCGAATATTTCGACCTGAAGGAGGAAGGAAATTTGATTCGTAAGGCAGTGGACGCTTCTCTCGATGCAAATGTCCGCACGCCCGAAATACAGGTGGAAAATGGAGCCAAGTACGGGACAAAAGAAGTGGGAGCCTGGATTGTGGATTATATCAAAAAAGCTTGAGAGATGAGAATGCGAATGACACTTCTGGCCCTGGCTTGTGGATGCTGCTCTCTGTTATCAGCTCAGCAGTCTACCTATCAGTCTTTGTTCGACAAAGCTATGAAATACGTGAGTAAAGACAGCCTTCAGCAAGCCGAATCGTATTTCATGAAAGCCATGAAACTGGAACCTACCAATCCGCATAATGCTTTGATTTTTTCGAATATCGGAAACATTCAGATTCGTGCGGGAGAGAGAAAAAAAGCCATTGAATCCTATTCCATGGCCCTCAACACCATGCCCGATCTTGCAGAAGCCATCCGGCAAAGAGCAACACTTTATATGCAGGAAAATGACTACAACAAGGCTTATATTGATTACAGTCATTTACTGGATATTGATGCGAATGACACCACCGCTATGTTGTACAGGGCTTTTATCAGCAAGACAAGGCGTGATTATAAACAGGCGCGCAATGATTATGAAAATCTCATACGTCTGGCTCCCGGCCATCTGGAAGGAAATCTGGGTCTCGCTTTGCTGGATCAGAAAGAAAAACGTTATCGCGAGTCCATGGATATCATGAATCGCTTGATAGAGAGAAATCCGAGCAATTCAGTTTTGTATTCGGCTAGAGCCGATATCGAAGTGGATATGGGTAATCCCGATTTAGCCCTTTTGGACTTGGAGTCTGCCATCAAATGGAATGGAAAGAATCCTGACAATTACATTGCCAGAGCCCAGATATATGTAGCTCAAAAGAAGAAAACTTTTGCGAAGAAAGATTTGGACAAGGCCGTTACATTGGGAGTACCTCGTCCTTCTCTAAAAGAATTGTATGATGCCTGCAAATAACAGGCATCATTTTTCTTTTATGAAACTGCGGATGAGGTAAACAAAATCTTTTCCGTATTTTTCTTTTTTGAAATCACCTATTCCGCTGATATTGCCGAATTCTTCGATATTCGTAGGCCGGATGCTGCTCAGCAGATGGAGAACTTTGTCTGAAAGGACAATATAGGCAGGATAACCCTGTTCGTCGGCAAGGCGTTTGCGAAGGATGCGCAAAGCTTCGAATAGATTTTCATCTTCTTTTCCTTGTGTGACGTCGGCAATAGGAAACATAGACTGCGGAATATCTTTCTTTTTCCTTCCTTTAGGCCTGGCTTCTTCTCTTTTTATTATTACAAGTTGGGCTGTTGATTTGCCATACAAAACCTTTTTTCCGCTTTCTGTTATTTTCAGATGGTTGTTTTCGTTGTAGGCAATTTCAAAATAACCGAGTTGCAGCATTTGCAGCAAGTAGTCCTGCCAGTCACGAATGGGCACGTCTCTTCCCGCACCGAAAGTCTTGAGCTTTTCAAAGTGCCTGCTTGTTATTTCGGGAGAATAAATACCCCGAAGAATATCTATGAGCTGGTATGTGGTTACTTGTTCTTCCGTCCTTATGATTGCGCTGAGAGCCTTCTGTACAAGTATGGTTCCGTCAAATCTCTGAGGGGGATTCTTGCATACATCGCAATTTCCGCAATCATGTTCAGCGGCTTCTCCGAAATAATTCAGTAGGATTCTTCTGCGGCAGATATCAGCTTCGGCATATTGCTGCATGCGTCGCAGTTTGTCCATATTGGTCTGCTGCTGGCCGCTGTCCATGGCAAACTTGCTCAGCATGACAATGTCTCCCAAGGAGTAATATAGAACCGTATCGCTGTCCAGACCGTCACGTCCGGCACGTCCTATTTCCTGATAGAAATTTTCGATGCTCTTGGGCATATTGTAGTGAATGACCCATCTGACGTTGGATTTGTCAATTCCCATGCCGAAGGCAACCGTTGCACAAACCACTTGCACTCGGTCATTGATGAAGTCTTCTTGAGTCTTGTCACGTTGCGGATTACTCAAGCCGGCATGATATACGGCAGATGGTATCCCGTTCTTGACAAGCATGGCATTTACGCTTTCGGTTGTTTTCCTGCTCATGCAGTAAATGATTCCGCATTGCCGGTAGTGCTTGTGAATGAAATCAAGAATGGAACGGTCCTTTTCTTTTTTTTGATATCCTCTTTTCACAGTCAGGCTCAAGTTGGGACGATCGAAAGATGTTATGAATATCTGAGGATCTTTCAATTCCAGTTGTTCGATGATATCATTTCGGGTGATTTTGTCGGCTGTGGCGGTAAGAGCCATAATGGGTATTTGGGGAAACTCTTGTCTGAGAAGGCGCAGTTGTGTATATTCCGGGCGGAAATCATGTCCCCATTGGGAAATACAGTGAGCTTCATCGATGGCAAAGAGTGAGATGCGGATATCCTTCAAGAGAAAATTGATTTCTCCCATCAGTCTTTCCGGTGAAATATACAGAAGTTTGATGTTTCCTCTGATACATTCTCTTTTTATGATTTCGTTTTTTGTTTCATCATTGCCGCTGTTCAGTGCTTCGGCTTTCACGCCATTGGCTTTCAGGGATTCTACCTGATCTTTCATCAGAGAGATGAGCGGGGATATGACGATGGCCGTTCCTTCCATAAGGATAGCCGGCAACTGATAGCAGATGGATTTGCCTCCCCCTGTGGGCATGAGAACTACTGTATCCTTTTTGGCCAGTGTGTTTTTTATGATTTCTTCTTGTTGCGGACGAAAAGAGTCGTATCCGAAAACAGTTTTCAGAGTCTGTAACATAACGTGCTTTTGTAAATTATGTCGTAAAGATAATCAATATTGGGATTGGGACATTAAAAAAAGGGCAAATAAGTTGCCAAATAAAAAAAATAGTGTGTATTTTTGTAAAATAAGAGTGGAGTTAAGAATATCAGTTAAGAATTTCATTAGAAAACTATGAACAAGAAGACGAAGACACAGCTTTTTCCGGATTCTTATCCTAAGAAAATAGGCAAGGAAATGACAGAAGAACTTTATGGAGGAGTCATTGATATTATTGTAAATAAGAAGAAATATAAAGACCCTAACTATTCTGCACTACAATTGACTAAGGATTTGAATACTAATTCGCGTTATATTTCTGCAGTATTCCATTATTGCATGGGTAAGAATTATAACCGTTTTTTAAATGAATATAGGATAGAAGACGCCAAGAAAATGTTGGTCGATTCCAAATACAGTCAGTACACTGCCGAGGAAATTGGTCTCATGGTGGGATTTGCCAACAGACAGTGCTTCTATTTGGCTTTCGGCCTTTTGGTGGGAGAGACCCCCAGAGCATATCGCTTGCGGCATTCTGCCCCTAAAAAGAAGTGAATAATTTTATGAAGAAAGGATTTTTAGTAATGATGATGACAGCTGCTGCGTTTTGTTGCGGCCAAACTACAGGCACAGCAAAAACAGTCGGGAATGATTTTAATTATGTGGTTGAGCAATTTGCCGATTTGCAGATTCTGCGATACCAAGTGAAGGATTTTGAGACTTTGACCGTCAAGCAAAAAGAACTTGTGTATTATTTGTCGCAAGCGGCTTTGGAGGGACGGGACATCTTGTTCGACCAGAACGGAAAGTATAATCTCATTATTCGCAAGATGCTCGAGGCGGTTTACACGGATTATAAAGGTGACCGAAGCGGGAAGGATTTCCGTGCCATGGAAGTTTACCTGAAAAGGGTCTGGTTTTCCAATGGTATCCATCATCATTATGGAGCCGATAAGTTTATTGCCGGCTTTACCCCGGATTTTTTCAGAAAGGCGCTTAAAAGCGTGGATCCTAAGAAACTTCCTTTGGTCAAGGGACAGACGGTGGACCAACTTTGCAAAGCAATATTCCCCGTTATCTTCGATCCGTCTGTAACGCCGAAAAGGGTGAACCAGGCAGCCGGAGTGGATTTGATAAAGACATCTGCCTGTAATTATTATGAAGGTGTAACCCAACAGGAAGCCGAAGATTTTTATAATGCGATGAAAAATACCACGGATGCGGAACCTGTGATGTACGGAATGAACAGCCGTCTGGTGAAAGAAAACGGAAAGATTTTCGAAAAGGTTTGGAAAGTAGGCGGTTTGTATTCTCCGGCTATCGAAAAAATAATTTATTGGCTGAATAAGGCTGAAGCAGTTGCTGAAAATAATCAGCAGAAAGCTGTCATTCGCAAATTGGTGGAGTTCTATAGAAACGGAAACTTGAAGACTTTTGACGATTATACGATATTATGGGTGAAGGACCTTGCATCAAGAGTGGATTTTACAAATTGCTTTACAGAAAGTTATGGCGATCCTCTAGGCTTGAAAGCCAGTTGGGAATCTATTGTCAACTTCAAGGATATGGAAGCAACGAAGCGGACTGAACTGATCAGCGGGGCTGCGCAATGGTTCGAAGATCATTCACCGGTAGATGCCCGTTTTAAGAAAGAAAATGTAAAGGGCGTTTCGGCAAAAGTGATAACAGCCGCTATTTTGGGAGGTGATCTTTATCCTTCCACTGCAATCGGCATCAATCTTCCGAATTCCGATTGGGTTCGCAAGGAGCATGGATCCAAATCCGTGACTATAGGTAATCTGACCGAAGCGTATAACAAAGCTGCTCAGGGAAACGGATTTTTGGATGAGTTCGTTTACAGTCCGGCAGAAAAAGATTTGATTGATAAATACTCGGATATCACAAATGATTTGCATACGGATTTGCATGAATGTTTGGGGCATGGATCGGGCAAGCTATTGCCCGGTGTAGATCCCGATACACTCAAGGCATACGGTTCAACCATAGAGGAAGCCCGTGCTGACTTGTTCGGATTGTATTACCTTCCGGATGCGAAATTATTGGAAATGAAACTGACTCCTTCACCGGATGCCTATAAAGCTGAGTACTATTCTTATATGATGAATGGATTGATGACTCAATTGGTAAGAATAGAACCTGGAAAAAACATTGAAGAAGCTCACATGCGTAATCGCTCCTTGATAGCACATTGGGCATACGAACAAGGGAAAGCAGACAATGTGGTAGAGCTGGTCAAAAGAGAGGGAAAGACATACGTGAAGATCAATGATTATGAAAAGCTCCGCCTTTTGTTCGGACAATTGTTGGCAGAGATACAACGGGTGAAATCGGAAGGTGATTTTAATGCAGCCCGTGACTTGATCGAAAAATATGCCGTTAAGGTAGATCCGGAATTGCATCAGGAGGTCTTGGCTCGTTATGAGAAGCTCCATTTGGCGCCTTACAAAGGATTTATCAATCCTGTATATAAAGCAGTAACTGACAAAAAAGGTCAGATACTCGATGTGAAGATATCTTACACGGAAGGTTATGCCGAACAGATGCTGAGATATAGTAAAGAATATTCAACCTTGCCTTTTGTGAATGAATGATGAATCTTCAGGAAAAAATTAAAGAAATCAAGACTAATTTCAGATTATCCATGAACGGGGAGGCATCCCGCTCCATGAGAGAAAAGGGACTGGTCTATAAAATGAATTTCGGTGTGGAGATACCTCGTCTGAAGATGATGGCATCTGAGATGGGTAAAGACCATGAACTGGCACAGGCTTTATGGAAAGAGGACGTGAGAGAATGCAAGATACTGGCTACTATGATTCAGCCGGTTGATTCATTCTATCCCGAAATAGCTGATATATGGGTGGACGACATTCATACTATGGAAATGGCGGAGCAGGTCTGCATGAATCTGTTCCAGTATGTGCCTTATGCTTCCGAAAAAGCGTTCCAGTGGATTGCCGGTGAGGCGGAGTTTGTTCAAGTGTGCGGCTTTCTGCTGCTGGCCAGAATTTTCATGAAAGGAGCTGAACTCAATGAGAGATCCGAAAATGAATATATGGATCAGTTGGCGGTGTCGTTAAGTCAGAATAATGTGAGAGTGAAACAGGCTGCATTGGTATCTGCAAAGAAGTATGTAGCTCATGATACCCTCAGGAGAGCAAAAAAAATTCTCGACAGCATAGCATCGTTCAAACATTCTGAAGATTCCGATAAAAAAGCCATCTATATAGAAATTAAAGAAGAAACGGAAGATTTTGTATAATTCTTTTCGCACTTCGGCAAAAAAACGTAACTTTGTTCGCTGAAGCGGTTAATTATGGAAGTTCAAGAACTTGACAAATTAAGAGAAAAGGTAAAACAGATTTTTACTGAATATCTGACTATTAAAGGGCATAGAAAGACACCAGAAAGATATGCCATACTGGATACTATATATTCTCTGAACGGACATTTCGACATCGACGAGCTGTATGACTTGATGATGAATGAAGAGCGGTTCCGTGTCAGCAAGGCTACTTTATACAACACCATCATCCTGTTGATGGATGCCAAATTGGTTATCAAGCATCAATTCGGAACCTCTTCACAATACGAGAAATGTTATAACATGGAGACTCATCATCACCTGATTTGTACCAATTGCGGTGCAGTGAAGGAATTCTACGATGATGATTTGGAGAAAGCTGTCTCGAAAGTCAACATGCGCCGTTTCCAGATGTCGCACTATGCGCTCTATATTTATGGATTGTGCAGCAAATGTGCGGCAAAGCAAAAACGAGAAATGAAAAAGAAAACAAAATCTATAAAACCAAAAAGAAATGAAAGTTGATGTATTATTAGGTCTTCAATGGGGAGACGAGGGCAAAGGCAAGGTTGTCGATGTGCTCACTCCCAAATATGATGTGGTAGCTCGTTTCCAAGGTGGTCCTAATGCGGGCCATACGTTGGAATTTGAAGGACAGAAATATGTACTTCGTTCCATCCCTTCCGGAATATTCCAAGGGAATAAAATCAATATTATCGGTAACGGAGTCGTGCTGGATCCCGCTTTGTTCAAGGCCGAAGCAGAAGCTTTGGAAGCATCCGGACATCCTTTGAAAGAGAGATTGCATATATCTAAGAAAGCTCATCTCATTTTGCCGACCCATCGCTTGCTCGATGCTGCCTATGAAGCAGCAAAGGGATCTTCAAAAGTCGGAACAACCGGAAAAGGTATCGGCCCTACCTATACGGATAAGGTCAGCCGTAACGGTGTGCGTGTCGGGGACATCCTTTATGGCTTTGAAGAGAAATACCAGAAGGCTAAGGCGCGTCATGAGCAGATTCTGAAGAGTCTGAATTATTCATACGATTTGACGGAAATGGAAAAAGCCTTCTTTGAAGGCATCGACTATATGAAGAAGTTCCAGTTCTCGGACAGCGAGCATGAAATCAATAATCTGCTGAAAGATGGCAAGAATGTGCTTTGCGAAGGTGCTCAGGGAACCATGCTGGATGTGGATTTCGGTTCTTATCCGTTCGTCACTTCATCCAATACCATTTGTGCAGGAGCTTGTAGCGGTTTGGGCGTTGGTCCTAACAAGATAGGTGAAGTTTTCGGTATTATCAAAGCCTATTGCACCCGTGTGGGAAGCGGACCTTTCCCAACGGAACTGTTTGATGAAACAGGGAAGCGAATCCGTGACCTGGGACATGAATATGGTGCCGTAACCGGACGTGAGCGTCGTTGCGGATGGATTGACCTGGTAGCATTGAAATATGCAGTTATGATAAACGGCGTAACCCAGCTGATCATGATGAAAAGTGATGTCCTTGATGATTTCGATACAGTAAAGGCTTGCGTAGCTTATCGTCAGAATGGTGAAGAGATTGACTATTTCCCATTTGATATTACTGAGGGCGTGGAACCGGTTTATGCTGAATTGCCCGGATGGAAATGTGATCTGACCAAGATGAAGAACGAAGATGAGTTTCCGGAAGAGTTCAACGGTTACATCTCATTCCTCGAGGATTTCCTGGAAACTCCGATAAAGATTGTTTCCGTAGGGCCCGACCGTGAGCAGACCATTGAGCGTTATACAGAAGAATAATAAAAGTTATAGTATCCAAAAAAACGGTGAATGGTCATGCTGTTCACCGCTTTTTGTTGAACTTGGCAAATAATTTGTATCATTGTTCTTGTATTAACCATTAAAAAGACAAATATATGTATTGGATTTTATTTATAGGCATAGCAGTCATCAGCTATATTGTTCAGGCTCGTCTGAAGAATAAATTTGAGAAATATTCCCAGATTCCTCTTGATAACGGAATGACGGGACGGGATGTGGCTATCCAGATGCTACGCGAGAATGGCATCAATGACGTGACAGTCACCAACACTCCAGGTATGCTGACCGACCATTACAATCCGGCCAACAAGACCGTAAATCTGAGTGATGGAGTATATGCCTCTTCCAGTGTGGCTGCTGCAGCAGTGGCAGCTCATGAATGCGGACATGCCGTTCAGCACGCTTGTGCCTACGCACCTTTGAAAATGCGCTCGGCACTTGTCCCGGTAGTGCAGTTTTCTTCCAGCATCGTCACTTGGATTCTGCTGGCAGGAATCTTTATGGTGAACACCTTCCCATCATTACTTCTGATAGGAATCATCTTGTTCGCCACGACCACCCTGTTCAGCTTTATCACCTTGCCGGTGGAGATTGACGCCAGTCGCAGGGCTTTGGTTTGGTTGAACCGCTCGGGTATCACCAATTCCTATAATCACGACCAGGCAAAGGATGCTTTGACTTCCGCAGCCTATACATACGTTGTGGCAGCATTGAGCTCTTTGGCCACACTCATTTATTACATTATGATTTTTATGAATCGCAGAGACTAGAAGATAAAAAATGACAGCAAAACCAAGTATTCCAAAAGGAACAAGAGACTTTTCGCCGGTGGAAATGGCGAAGAGAAACTATATTTTCAATACCATACGGGATGTGTTCTATCTGTTCGGATTCCAGCAGATAGAGACTCCCTCCATGGAAAACCTTTCGACTTTGATGGGTAAATACGGAGAGGAAGGGGACAAACTTTTGTTTAGAATCCAGAACTCAGGTGATTGCTTCAGTTCTCTGACTGATGAAGAGTTACTGTCGCGCAATTCTGTCAAACTGGCAAGCAAAACTTGCGAGAAAGGACTTCGTTATGACCTGACAGTTCCTTTTGCCCGTTATGTGGTGATGCATCGCGATGAATTGAGCTTTCCTTTCAAGCGTTTCCAGATTCAGCCCGTGTGGAGAGCCGATCGTCCGCAGAAAGGACGGTACCGCGAATTCTACCAGTGCGATGCGGATGTGGTGGGAAGTGATTCCTTGCTCAATGAAGTAGAGCTGGTTCAGATGGTCGATGCTGTGTTTACGAAATTTGGAGTGAGGGTCAGCATCAAAATCAATAACCGGAAGATTCTTTCCGGTATAGCAGAGATTATAGGCGAGGCAGACAAGATTGTGGACATCACTGTGGCTATAGACAAGTTGGACAAGATAGGACTGGACAATGTGAATGAGGAGTTGGCTTCGAAAGGCATTCCTCAGGAGGCTATTGACAAGTTGCAGCCCATCATCATGCTGAGCGGAAGCAATGAAGACAAGCTCCGGACATTGAAGACCGTACTGGCTGCCAGCGAAGTGGGAATGAAAGGCGTGGAAGAGAGTGAGTATATTCTGTCTCATCTGAAGTCGTTGGGCGTGAAGAGCGAGGTGGAACTGGACCTGACTTTGGCCCGCGGACTTAATTATTATACCGGAGCCATTTTTGAAGTCAAGGCGTTGGATGTCCAGATTGGGAGTATCAGCGGCGGTGGTCGTTATGATAACCTGACGGGCGTGTTTGGCATGCCGGGCGTTTCGGGAGTGGGAATTTCTTTTGGCGCTGACAGAATATACGATGTTTTGAACCAGTTGGATTTGTATCCTAAAGAGGCTGTGAACGGCACCCAACTGCTTTTTGTGAACTTCGGTGAGGCCGAGGCCGCTTATTGTCTGCCATTTCTGGCAAAGGTAAGAGCTGCCGGCATTCGTGCGGAAATATTCCCGGATTCTTCGAAAATGAAGAAACAGATGGGATATGCCAATGACAAGCAGATTCCTTATGTGGCCATCGTGGGAGAAAACGAAGTGAAAGAGAATAAGATTTCATTGAAGAATATGACTACCGGTGAACAAACGCTGGTTGACTCTGACAAGTTGGCTGAGATGATAAAATAAAGACCACATGATGTGGTGATGTTACATGAGTGAATAACTGTGTAACAAATGAGAAACAAAAATACTTGGGACTTTCAGTCCGTTATGGTATTTTTGTTTCTTGTTTTTAATACGCTTGCCATGAAAAACTTTATCAATGTGTTCGTGATGGCAGGACTGCTGTTGGCAGGACCTGTTGCGGGACAAAAGAAAATTCCTTTGGTCTATGGTGTGGAAAATTCGGGCGCTAAGTATGCGGCTCCGACCATGCCCGAATTGAATAATCTGCCGGTAATCAAGACTCTTCCGGACCCGTTTGCCTGGGCCGATGGCAAAGGACGCTCCGTGAAGTTCAAGGATTGGGAGAAGCATCGGACGGAAATCATCAGCCGGTTGCAGCATTATGAATTGGGACCGAAACCGATAGTGGATAAGAAGAATATCGAAGCCAGCCTGAAGAAAGACTCCCTTATCGTGATTGTCCATGCCGGCGGACAGGCTTTGAGATTATCGGCTTCCATCAAATACCCCTCCATCGGTGAGGGGCCGTTTCCTGCCATCATCGGCATTGGATTCGGGACGGGGTCATTGCCTCCCGATATCTTCAATGACAGGAACATCGCACAAATTGCATTCAACTTTACTCAGGTGATGGCACATACACAGAAACGTGGCCAGGAACCGATAAACCGTCTGTATCCGGATCTGGTGGAAATGGGGGCTTATAGCGCATGGCCGTGGGGAATCAGCCGAATCATCGACGGGCTGGAGATCCTTGGGGAGAAAAGCCGGATCGATTTGAAGCATCTGGCTGTTTCAGGATGTTCGTTTGCCGGGAAGATGGCGCTTTTTGCCGGGGCGTTCGATGAACGAATCGCTTTGGTCATTGCCCAGGAACCGGGAGGCGGCGGAGCGGATGCCTGGCGCGTTTCTGAAACTTTGGGAAAGGTGGAGACTTTGGGAAATACCAGTCACCAGTGGTTCAAGGAGAGTATGTTCCGGTTTGCCGGCGAGAATGTGTCGCGTCTGCCCATTGACCACCATGAGTTGGCGGCGCTAGTTGCTCCGCGGGCTCTGCTTGTTCTGGGGAATACCGATTATGAATGGCTGGCAGAACAATCCA
>Ga0116193_1003130_pt1 | contig 12092 bp, 10 predicted proteins | sample AD_UKC115_MetaG_FD_89892 | JGI IMG/M metagenome (GOLD analysis project Ga0116193, IMG submission 89892) | Active sludge microbial communities of municipal wastewater-treating anaerobic digesters from Hong Kong - AD_UKC115_MetaG | ecosystem: Engineered > Bioreactor > Anaerobic > Digestate...
CGAGATGACGCGCGCCGCCGCGATGCCCGAACCGCCGGCCGAAAGCATCGCTTCCGCCCGCGCCAGCGCTTCGGCGCGCACCCGCTTGAGGATCGCGACCGCCGCCTTGCGCAGATCGTCGCGCCCCTCCGCGCCGTGGGCGGCTGCGGTGAGGTCGCGGCGCAGCGCCTGCCCGTCGATGGGCGGCGCGGCGTCGGTGACGGGCTGGGGCGCATTCATGCCGGCGAAGATAATGCGGTAACGGCCGGAAGCCTACCCGGACGCTGCGTCAGCCCTTGGCCGGCTTCCTGTCGGCGGGGCGGGGCTCGCCGGGCAGGTAGACCTTTTCGCCCAGCGCATCGCGCAGATAGAGGCTCTTCACCAGCACCAGCGCGACCAGCGTCAGCGGGGTCGCGAGGATGACGCCGAGCGGGCCGAAGAGGATGCCGAAGGCGACGATGGAGAAGAGCGCGAGCGCCATGGGGATGCCGGCGATGTGCTTCTGCACATAGGGCGTCACGAGGTTGCCCTCGATCTGCTGCACGCCGACATAGACGAGCGCGGCCCAGCCGAACGTGCTCCAGTCGGTCGTGGCGGAGATCATCAGGCCCGGGATCGCCGAGACGACCGGACCCACAACGGGAATGAACTGCGCGAGACCTGCAAAGAGGCCAAGGCCCAGCGCGGAGGGCACGCCGGCGATCCACAGGCCCAATCCGGTGAGCGTGCCGATGACGATCATCGAGATGAGCTGCGCAGCCAGCCAGCCGGTGAGGGCATGGCCCGTGGCGTCGACCGCCCGGGCGGCGTTGGCGCGGGCCGGCCTGGGCACCAGCAGCAGCGTGCCGTCGCGATAGGCCCTGGGCTCCATCGCCAGCATCACGCCGCCGACGAGGGCGAGGCCGACATTGACGATGACGCCCGCGATGCCCAGCGCGACCAGCGGCACCTGCGCGGCGAACTGTCCGGCATAGGCGCCGAGCCCTTCGATCTGCTTCAGGATGTCCTCGCCCCAGCCATAGCCGGCGAGCAGATTTTTGACGCCCGCCCAGGCGGCTGGAAGGCGGCCGATCAGCTCGGAGGTCTGGGCCGCCAGCGTCGCGCCGAACAGGAAGATGACGAGGCCGAGCAGCACCAGGATCGAGACGAGCGCCAGAACGACCGCCAGGCTGTCGCCGACGGGCAGCGCGCGGCGGATCAGATTGCCGACGGCCCGCAGCACCACCGCCACGATGACCGAGGCGAAGATCAGCAGCAGCAGATCGCTGAGCGTCCAGGCGAGCGCGGCGAGCCCCGCCAGGGCGAAGACGATGAGGACCTTGCGGATGAAAGGGCCGTCGCTCGCCTGTGAAGTCGCCATTTCCGTGGGTCCCGGGATGTTGGCGTGCATTGTCGCCGCGATGATCCGGTCGCGCCAGTAGGTGCGCGGCGCAGTTTGTGGCATATAACATGCCATAATATCGGGAGGATCGGATGATTCAGAATGTCGTGCGTGGACTTGTGGCCGTGGTGGGCGTGTTCGGGCTTTTCGTTGCGGTTCGGTTCTGGATGGACCCGGTCGGGCCGGGGGCGCAGCTGGGCCTCGCGGCCCTGAACGAGCTCGGCTATTCATCGCTGCGGGCCGATCTGGGCAGTTTCTTCGGCGTCGGCGGGCTCTTCGCCCTGACGGCGGCGATAAGGAACGACCGCCGCTGGGCGCTGGTGCCGCTCGCCATGTTCGGCTTCGCTCTGACGGCGCGGCTGGCGACGGCGGCGGGCCACGGCTTCGGCGAGGTGATCCAGCCGATCGCCGTGGAGGCGGCCTTCACCGCGCTGATGGCCCTCGCCGCGCGGGTGCTCGGGCGCGGCTAGCGCAGCTGCGCCAGCAGCATGATCGTGCCCGAAAGCGCGGCGAGCGCGAACGGCACGGTGATGAGGAATGCCTTCACCCAGCCCAGTAGGCCGCGATAGGCATAGAGGCTGCCGGCGACGAACATGGCGCCGGCGGCCGCGCCGGGCGCCGTGAGCTTGAGGAAGCCAGGCAGGACATCGGCGAAGGCCGTTGCGGCCTGCATGCGCCCGGCGCCCGAAAGGGCGATCAGCGCCTGCAGCATCTGGTCGCCGTCGCGGAAGAAGAGGATGGCGAGGGACGCGGTGCCGCCGGCGATCGCCATCGCCGCCGCGCCGGTGAACCAGGCGGAGCGGAACATCGGCCCGCCTCGCGTCAGCCCGCCGCCGAACGCCATCAGCAGCAGGCCGAGCAGCAGCCCGCCCGCCAGCGCCATCACGAACACCAGCCCCAGCGTGACGAGAAGATACTCGCCCAGCTCGTCCATCCTCACGGCCGGTTCGCCATACGTTGCGACAAACGCCGCCGCCGCGCCGAACAGCAGCATCGGAACGATCAGAACCGCGAGGGCGGCGGCGAGCGCGCGCAGGAAGCCGAGCCCGCCGGCATAGGGGCGGCCGATCCTTTTTCCCAGCACGACCGCAAAGGCCACAATGCCGGGGGTGAGGATCATCAGCGCGCCGGTCGCGGCCGAAGTCAGCTCCCTGGCGGAAAGCGTCGCGACATCGATGCCGCCGGTCAGCACGTACACGGCGATCGCCACCGGCGTCATGAAGGGCAGCCAGCCTTCCAGCACCGCCAGCACGACCGCCATGCAGAGCCCGGTGGCGATGACGAGGCCGAGAAAGCTCGTCTTGTAGGCTTCGGTGAAGCCGGGGCGATGGCCGCCGGTGAAGAGCGCGGTGATCGCGATCAGCAGATAGGCCGCCGGCAGCGCCAGCACGGCCGAGACGGCGGCGGCGGCCGCGATGGCGACGATGGCGGCGAGGGCGAGACCCAGCAACACGAGCGCGGCTCCGCCGCCGGGGCCGGAATTATTACTGTTGTTGCCGAACGCGGTGTCGCGGCCCGCCTGCTCGCCCCATGTGTAGTACATCCCGTTGCGCGGCGGCAGGCCGGCGGCGCCGCGATTATAGTCCGACCAGTAATCGTCCCCCGACATGAACCCTCGGCCCCCACCTACGAAAGGCTGAGTTTCTTGAGTTCGTGAATGAGTTCAAGCGCGTCCTTGGGCGTCAACGAGTCTGGGTTGATGTCGCCGAGCCTTGCACTCGCGCGGTGATTTCGGTGCGTCGGACACGGGCCTGTGCCGCAGCATGTCAGGCGCGGTGATGCGCGCGGCCGAGCGCACTCGCATCAGGATATCGGCGCGCATCCGGCCCTGAGCTTTGCATCTGCGGCTTCGCGGTTCTGCCCGTCAGGTAAAGCGATGGGTTCGATTTCGCTGAAATTGTAAGATCCGCTGGACCCGTAAAGTCCCATCTGCAAGGGCGCTTCCTGAAGAGCGAACAAAAGGCTTTCGCTTTTTCCGGCCTGCTCGATGGTCAGGCAAACCTGACCCTCGCGTGTCCAACGAAGCTCGACAGAAAACGGCCGCGCCGGGTCCAGTAGCGTGCGAAACCAGGTCGTTCCGGCGTCTTCATCATCCAGGCCGAGCTGGGCGTAGACTTCAAGCAGCCAGCCGTCGCCTTGAGAGTAGGCCATCAGCCCTACGCTGCGCCGGTCGCCTTCGATGGTGGCAGTTATTCCCGGCGACCATTCGCCATACGGGCCCAGGCTCAAGACAGTGATGCGAGCACGAAGCCCGACATAGCCGGCAGCGCTCGCTTCCCATCCGTCGAACTTGCCTTGCGGCGCATCGACGGTGAACGCAGGGGGGCGATTGCCGTCCGACAACGCCATGAGGCCGAGCGAGGCGATGCCAAGAGCGAGCGCGCGCCAGATCACGGCGCGGCTAGCCGCCGCAATTCGTAAATCATCTCGAGCGCGTCCTTGGGGCTCATCGCGTCGGGATCGGCGGCGAGCAGGCGGGTTATGGCAGGCGGGACTTTGGGCTCCTCTGCCGCGGCCTGCGCCGCGGCGGCGCTGAAGAGGGGGAGATCGTCGATGAGGGTGGCGGCCTTGCGGCCCGTGTCGCCTTTTTCCAGCGCGCGCAGCACCTGTTCGGCGCGCTTCACCAAGGCGGGGGGCAGGCCGGCGAGCTTCGCCACCTGGATGCCGTAGGAGCGGTCGGCTGCGCCCGGCGCGACCTCGTGCAGGAAGATCACGTCGCCCTTCCATTCCTTGACCCGCATGGTGACGCAGGCAAGGCCGTCGAGCTTGGCCGCCAGGCTGGTCAGCTCGTGATAGTGCGTGGCGAAGAGCGCCCGGCAGCGATTGATCTCGTGCAGGTGCTCGATCGCGCCCCAGGCGATGGAGAGGCCGTCGAAGGTGGCGGTGCCGCGCCCGATCTCGTCGAGAATGACGAGCGCCTTGGGCCCCGCCTGATTGAGGATGGCGGCGGTCTCGACCATCTCCACCATGAAGGTCGAACGGCCGCGCGCCAGATCGTCCGCCGCGCCGACGCGGGAGAAGATGCGGTCGGCGATGCCGATATGGGCGCGCGCCGCCGGCACGAACGATCCCATCTGCGCCAGAATGGCGATCAGCGCGTTCTGGCGCAGGAAGGTCGACTTACCCGCCATGTTGGGGCCGGTGACGAGCCAGAGCCGGCCGCGCGCGGCGCCGGACAGGTCGCAATCGTTCGGCGTGAAGCTCTGCCCCTGTTTCTTCAGCGCCGCTTCGACGACCGGGTGACGCCCGCCTTCGAGCGTGAACGCGGCGCTGTCGTCGACGCGGGGGCGTGTCCAGCCTTCGCGCGATGCGAGATCGGCCAGCGCGGCGTGGACGTCGAGCGCGGCGAGGGCCGCGGCGCTGGCGGCGATGCGCTCGCCGGAGGCTTTGGCGGCCTCGGTCATCTCGTCGAACAGCTTCAGTTCGATTTCGAGCGCCCGGGCGCCGGCCTCAAGAATGCGTGTCGCCAACGCCGAAAGTTCGGCGGTGGTGAAGCGGGCGGCGTTGGGCAGCGTCTGGCGATGGATGAAGCGGGCCTTCATCGCGTCGGTCAGCAGTTTCTGCGCATGCGCGGCGCTGACCTCGACATGATAGCCGACGACATTGTTGTGGCGGATCTTGAGGCCGCTGATGCCGGTCTCGGCCTTGAGGTCGGCCTCCAGGCCAAGGATCACGCGGCGGGCGTCGTCGCGCAGTTCGCGCGCGGCATCGAGCCCGCCATCCGCGCCGGCCCGAATGAACCCGCCGTCGCGCGCCTGCAGCGGCAGGCTGTCGCCGAGTTCGGCGGCGAGTCGTGCGGCGAGGGGGTGAAGCGCCGCCGTATGGACCACGAGCGCCTCGCGCAGGGGCACCAGATCGCCCGACAGATCGGCATCCTTCAGCCGCGCGGCGAGCGCGGCGGCGGCGGCGAGGCCGTCGCGCAGGCTGGCGAGATCGCGCGGGCCGCCGCGTCCGAGCACCAGCCGCGACAGGGCGCGGGCCATGTCGGGCGCGGCGCGGAGCGCGGAGCGGATGTCGCTGCGCAGATCGCGCGCGTCGACGAGCGTCGCGACGGCATCGAGGCGCGGGGCGATGAGCGCGGCGTCGGTGGAGGGGCTGGAGAGGCGGTCGGCCAGCGCCCGCGCGCCGGCGGCGGTGACCGTGCGGTCGATGGCGGCAAGCAGCGAGCCCTCGCGCTCGCCGCTGAGCGTCTCCATCAGCTCCAGATTGCGCCGTGTCGCCGGGTCGATCTGGACGATGTCGCCCCCCGCGCCGCTTTTCAGCGGACTGAGGCGGGGCGCGCGGCCCTTCTGCGTCACCTCGATATAGTCGGCGACCGCGCCCGCCGCGGCGCATTCGGCGCGCGAGAAAGTGCCGAAGGCGTCGAGCGTCGCGACGCCGTAGAGCCGCTTCAGCGCCGCTTCGCCGTTCGCGCTGTCGAAGCGGGCGGGGCTAAGGATGGTGACGCGGCGGCCGAGTTCGGCGACGGCGGGCTCTGCGGCGAGCGCCTCGGTGACGAGGAGTTCGGCCGGGTCGATGCGGGCGAGCGCCGCGCCGATGGCGGATGGCTCAAGCCGGGCGACGGCGAAGGCGCCGTCGGTCAGGTCGGCATAGGCGAGCGCGAGATCGCCGCCGGTGCGGGCGAGGCAGGCGAGATAGTTGCGGCGGCGGGCATCGAGCAGCGCGTCTTCGGTGAGCGTGCCGGGGGTGACGAGGCGGACGACATCGCGCGCCACGACGGATTTCGCGCCGCGTTTCTTGGCGGCGGCCGGATCCTCGGTCTGTTCGCAGACGGCGACCTTGAAGCCCTTGCGGATGAGCTTTTCCAGATATGGCTCGGCCCCGACGGCGGGCACGCCGCACATCGCGATGTCCTGCCCCAGATGCTGGCCGCGCTTGGTGAGCGCGATGTCGAGCGCCGCCGAGGCCGCGACCGCGTCCTCGAAGAACAGCTCGTAGAAATCGCCCATCCGGTAGAACAGCAGCGCGTCGGGATAGGACGCCTTCAGCGCCAGGTACTGCGCCATCATGGGCGTCACCTTGGCGTCGGCGGCAGAGGGGGGCGTGAGCTCGTTCATATCTGCCGTCTCATAGCGGCGCGGGGCGGCCGCGTCACGCGGGCAAGCCGTAACGTCACCCTGCGACATGGTGTTTTGCGGGCCCGGCCCGACATGAAACTTGTGTTGAGCGGCCCCTGAGGATCGGGCAAAACCCCGGTCTCATGTCAAAACGCCGCCCCTTTACCGACCAGGACGCCCTGGATTTCCACAAGCTCGGCAAGCCCGGGAAGATCGAGATCATCGCGTCCAAGCCGATGACCACCCAGCGCGATCTGAGCCTCGCCTATTCGCCGGGCGTCGCGGTGCCGGTCAGGGCCATCGCCGAAGACCCCTCGACCGCCTACGACTACACCTCGAAGGGCAACCTGGTGGCCGTGATCTCGAACGGCACGGCGATCCTGGGGCTGGGCGACCTCGGCGCGTTGGCGTCGAAGCCGGTGATGGAGGGCAAGTCGGTGCTCTTCAAGCGCTTTGCGGATGTGGACTCGATCGACCTTGAGCTCGACGCCTATGAGGTCGACGCCTTCATCAATGCGGTGCGCTATCTCGGGCCGTCTTTCGGCGGCATCAACCTGGAAGACATCAAGGCCCCGGACTGCTTCATCATCGAGCAGCGGCTGCGTGAACTCCTCAACATTCCCGTCTTCCACGACGACCAGCACGGCACGGCGATCATCACCGCCGCGGCGCTGCTGAATGCGCTGCACCTCACCGGCCGCGACATCAAGACTGCAACCATGGTGGTGAACGGCGCGGGCTCGGCCGGCATCGCCTGCCTTGAGCTGATCAAGGCGATGGGCATGCCGCACGAGAACGCCATTCTCTGCGACACCAAGGGCGTGATCTATCGCGGCCGCGCCGAGGGCATGAACCAGTGGAAGTCGGCGCACGCGGTGGAGACCAAGGCGCGCACGCTGGAAGAGGCGCTGAAGGGCGCCGACATCTTCCTCGGCCTTTCCGCCGCCGGCGCGATGACCAAGGAGATGGTCAAGGCGATGGCCGACAAGCCCATCATCTTCGCCTGCGCCAATCCCGACCCCGAGATCACGCCGGAAGACGTGGCGAGCGTGCGCTCGGACGCCATCGTCGCGACGGGCCGCAGCGACTATCCCAACCAGGTCAATAACGTCCTCGGCTTCCCCTATATCTTCCGCGGCGCGCTGGATGTGCGCGCCTCGACCATCAACGAAGAGATGAAGATCGCGGCGGCCGAGGCGCTCGCCGAACTCGCGCGCGAGGATGTGCCGGACGAAGTGGCGGCCGCCTATGCCGGCCCGCGTCCGTCCTATGGGCCGAGCTATATCATTCCGGTGCCGTTCGACCCGCGCCTCATCAGCCGCATTCCGGTGGCGGTGGCCAAGGCCGCGATGGAGAGCGGCGTCGCGCAGAAGCCGATCGGCGATCTTGAGGCCTATGGCCATTCGCTGTCGGCGCGTCTCGATCCGATGGCGAGCGTCATCCAGCGCCTCGTCTCGGTGGTGCGCGCCAACCCCAAGCGCATCGTCTTCGCCGAGGGCGAGGAAGAGACGATCATCCGCGCCGCCATGGCCTATGAAGGCAACGGCCTGGGGCAGGCGACGCTGATCGGCCGGCCCGAGCGCATCCACAACACGATGCGCCTGGCGGGCATCGAGGATACCGGCATCCAGATCGTGAACCCGCAGGATTCGCATCTGACGGCGGGCTATACCGACCGCCTTTATGCGCGCCTGCAGCGCCGGGGCCTGCTGCATCGCGACTGCCAGCGTCTGGTCACCTATGACCGCAATGTCTTCGCGGCCTCGATGGTGGCGGCGGGCGACGCCGACACGATGCTGACCGGCTATACCCGCAACTACTCGGTCGCGCTGGACGGCGTGCGTCAGGTGTTCGCGACGCGGCGCGGGGCGCGGGTCATCGGCCTGTCGATGATCCTGGCGCGCGGGCGCACGGTGTTCGTGGCGGATACCAACGTGCACGATATGCCGACGGCGGAAGAAACCGCCGATATCGCGATCATGGCGGCGGGCGTGGCGCGCCGCATGGGCTTCGAGCCGCGCGTCGCGCTGCTGGCCTATTCGACCTTCGGCCACCCGACCGGCGAGCGCTCGGCGGTGCAGCGCGAGGCGGTAGAGATTCTCGCCGGGCGCGACGAGGTGGATTTCGAGTTCGACGGCGAGATGGCGGCCGACGTGGCGCTGAATCCGGCGGCGATGGCGCTCTACCCGTTCTGCCGTCTGACCGGCCCCGCCAATGTGCTGGTGATGCCGGCGATCCACTCGGCCTCGATCTCCACCAAGCTGCTGCAGGAGATCGGCGGCGCGACGGTGATCGGCCCGCTGCTGGTGGGTCTGGAGAAATCGGTGCAGATCTGCCCGATCGGCGCCAAGATGTCGGACATCGTCAACATGGCGGCGCTGGCGGCGTACGACATCAATTCCTAGGCGGCGGTCGGTCCGCCCCGGACATCAGGGCGTGCCCGGTCCCGCAGACGCCATGGCCCAGCCGCGAAAGGCGGCGAGCGCGGGGTCGGCGGCCGCTTCCGGGCGGTGGATGAGCCACCAGCCGCGCTCCTGCGGCACGGAAAGATCGAACAGGCGCACCAGGCGCCCGGCTTTGAGATCGTCGGCGACGAACGGTGCGCGCGCCATGGCGACGCCGAGCCCGTCGATCGCCGCCTGAAGGGCGAAGGCGGGATAGTCGAAGGTGGTGGCGCGGCCGAGCGTCACGCGCTCCAGCAGCCCGGCGGCCTTCAGCCAGAGCGGCCAGTCGCCCTTGGCGCTGGCGGCATCCAGCAGCGTCGCCTGCACCAGATCTTCCGGCGATTTCAGCAATGCTGCGAGCCCCGGAGCGGCGACGGGGAAGAGGTCGGCGGTGAAGAGGAAATCGGCCTTCAGGCCCGGCCAGCGCCCGTCGCCGAGGCGGATCGCCGCGTGCCAGCCCGGCCGCATCGGATCGGCCCCGGCGATCTGGGTGGAGAGCTGCACATCGATATCGCCATGGGCGGCGTGGAATCCGGGCAGGCGCGGGATCAGCCAGCGCATGGCGAGCGTCGGCCCGGCCCCGACCACCAATGTCCGCCGCCCGCCTTCGGCAAGGCGCGCCGTCGCCGCCGCAATGCGCTGAAAGGCGGCGCTGATCTCGCTTAAATAGGCCGTCCCGGCATCGGTGAGGGTGAGCCCGTTGGCGCGGCGGACGAAAAGGGCGACCCCGAGCCGGCCCTCCAGCAGTTTCACCAGGCGGCTGATCGCCGAGGGGGAGACGTTCATCTCGTCCGCCGCCGCGACATAGCTGCCTGAGCGGGCGGCGGCCTCGAACGCTTTCAGACCGTTGAGCGGCGGCAGTTTCACCCGGACAAACCCTCAGTTTTCCTGACCCTCACCCTTGCAAAGCTCTGCGTGCGGGGCAAGCGAAATCGGCGTAGGTCTACCGCGCCTTCGGGGATTGCCGTCAGATGTTCGCCGCTCTTCCGCTCAGCCTGCTGCTCTTCGGCGCGGTGCTCGCCACCTCGGTGATCTCGGGCATTTTCGGGATGGCGGGCGGCCTTATCCTGATGCTGATCCTGGCCCAGATGTTCACCGTGCCGGCGGCGATGGTGCTGCACGGCGTGACGCAGTTTTTCTCCAACGGCTGGCGCGCGGTCTTGTGGCGGCGCTGGATCGCCTGGCGGATCGTCGGCCTCTACATGCTGGGCGCGCTGCCCGCGACTCTGGTGCCGTTCGTCGTCGCGTTCGTGCCGGACAAGGCGGTGATGCTGATTCTGCTGGGCCTCGTGCCCTTCGCGGCGCTCGCTTTGCCGGAGGGGGTGAAGTTTGATGTGACGAAGCCCGGTCATGCCGTGCTGTGCGGGTTTCTGGTGGCGGGAACCCAGCTGTTGGCCGGGGTGGCGGGGCCGCTTCTGGATGTGTTTTTCGTGCGTTCCACCACGCTGGACCGGCGTGCCGTGGTGGCGACCAAGGCGGTGACGCAGGCGTTCAGCCACACGCTGAAGATCGGCTATTACGTGACGCTGGCCGCCGCCGGGACGGCGCTGGACTGGGATGTCTACGCCGCCGCCATCGCCGCCGCGACCATCGGCACGACGCTGGCCGGGCCGCTGCTGGAGCGGATTTCCAACGAAAATTTCCGCAAATGGACGCGTGTCATCGTGCGGGCGGTCGGCGCGATCTCGATGATCCAGGGCCTCTGGCTGCTGACGCGCTAGCGCCGCAGGGGCGCCTCCCCATATAAGGCCCCCATGAACGCGCTCAGCTTTCCCGCCCTGACCGAGCCCGACGCCATCCAGGCGGTGATCGGCCTTGCCCGCTGGTGCGGCGCGAAGGGCTGGGTGCCGGCGACGGCGGGGAACTTTTCCGCGCGGATCGACCTCGCCCGCGCCGCCTGCACCGCCTCGGGCGGCGACAAGGGCGCGGTGACCGAACAGGGCGTGATCGTGCTGGATATCGCCGAAAACCTGGACGGGCCGGGCCACCCCCGCATGTCGGCCGAAGCGCCGCTGCATCTTCAGCTCTATCGCGACGATCCCACGATCGGCGCGGTGGCCCATGCCCATCCCCTCGCCGCCGTGCTGCTCTCGCGCCGGCATGTCGGGGCGGGGCGCATCGTCTTCGAAGGCTGGGAGATGCAGAAGGCGATCCGCAGCGTCACCACCCATGAGGGCGCGCTGGAGCTGCCGATTTTCGCCAACGACCAGGACACGCGCCGCCTCGGCTTAAGGGTGTCTCAAGCCCGCGCCGGTTGGAACGGGCCGGTTTTCGGCTATCTGATCGCCGGTCACGGCATCTATGCCTGGGGCAAGGACGCGTTCGAGGCGCGCCGTCACCTGGAAGCCTACGCCCACCTCTTGGATCTCATTCTGGAAGAGGAGCGCCGCGCATGAGCGAGCTCATCATCACCCCCGACAGCAACCCGCGCGAACGCCTGGTGGTCGCGACCGATGCCGATCGCATCGCGGAGGAACTGTCGAAGATCGGCGTCGTGTTCGAACGCTGGAACGCGGGCGTGCAGCTGAACGCCGGGGCCGACCAGGCCGCCGTGCTGGAGGCCTACAAGGCCGATGTCGAGCGTCTGTCGAACGCCCATGGTTATCAGTCGGTCGATGTCGTCCGCATGAAGCCGGACCATCCCGACCGCGCCGCGATGCGCGCGAAATTCCTGGCCGAGCACATCCACGAGGACGACGAGGTGCGCTTCTTCGTGGAAGGTCAGGGCGCGTTCTATCTGCGCGTCGGCGGCAAGGTCTATCGCACGGTCTGCGCGGCGGGAGATCTCATCTCGGTGCCCAAGAACACGACGCACTGGTTCGATGCGGGCGACAAGCCGTTCTTCTGCGCCATCCGCCTGTTCACGACGCCCGACGGCTGGGTCGCCAAATTCACCGGCGACGAGATCGCGAAGTCGTTCCCCGAATTCGTGAACCCGGACACGCTGGCCGCGTGACCATCAAAGCGGTTCTCACAGATATCGAAGGCACGACGGCGCCGGTCACCTTCGTCGCCGACGTGCTGTTCCCCTATGCGGCGGAGCGGTTGGACGCTTTTGTGCGCGCGAACCTCAAGGACCGCGCGGTCGCCGAGGCGCTGGCCGAGACGGCGGAGCTGGAAGGGCGCAAGCTCTCGCTGGACGAGGCCATCGCCACGCTGCTCGGCTGGATCAAGGCCGACCGCAAGGCGACGCCGCTGAAGACGCTGCAGGGCAAGATCTGGCGCGAAGGC
>Ga0116193_1003132_pt1 | contig 12089 bp, 10 predicted proteins | sample AD_UKC115_MetaG_FD_89892 | JGI IMG/M metagenome (GOLD analysis project Ga0116193, IMG submission 89892) | Active sludge microbial communities of municipal wastewater-treating anaerobic digesters from Hong Kong - AD_UKC115_MetaG | ecosystem: Engineered > Bioreactor > Anaerobic > Digestate...
GGATGACCGTTATAAGGCGCTTACCGGCATGGCATGGGCGATGTTGAAAAATGGCGCTGACGCCGGAAGTACTGATACTACTTCTATAATACTTACTCTTGAAAAAATACCGGCGGCAGTTTTATATGATTACAAGACCCAAAATATAAATGACGCGCGTGTCGCTCTTGCGCTCAGTTATGTTTCAAGGTCAAAGAATGCCCAGGATTTTCAAAACGCAGTAGCGCTTCTGGAAAGAATCGATCCGATACTCGTTTCAACTAATAACTATCAGGCTAATAAATTTTTCACTTATGTTCCGACATTGAGCCACGGGCTTACAAACGGCGAAGTACATGGTATGGCGGCTTATTTATATTTTTTGCAGGGAAATAATACGCTCGCTCTTGATCACATAAATTATGCCGTTACTGTTGATCCGCAAAATGCAAAGGTTAACCAGATAAAATCAAATTTAGTGATTCTAGGGCTTTTCAGATAATATTGAAATTTTATCTCATGGTATGGTTTTTAATGCCGATATTAAGACAAGGTAAAAATTTGAAGGTGAGAAAGATTTGAGAAAAATGATTGAAAAAAATTTAAATAAAGCTGATTCTAATTTCTTGTTGTTGATATTTATTTTTTTCGTTCTTATTATGATGCCTGCATATGCCGGCGCATTTGAATACGGCAGTTCAAAACCTTATTATGATGAAAATATCGAACTGAAAATCAGGTCGATTGACGTCTCAAAATTCCCGGTAATAACTACATATGTTTATGTTACTGACGAAGACGGGGCAATTTACAGGAATTTAAAGCCGAACTATTTTAAAGTATCCGAAAATTGTATTAAAATAGACCATGTGAAAGTGGAGACTGACCCGAAAGTTATGAATCTGGTCCTTGCTCTTGATATTTCAGGGTCGATGAAAAGAATGTTAAAGGAATTGAAGCAGGACGCTTTTCAATTTTTAAACGCTCTCGATCCTAACGATAAATGTGCGATAGTAGGTTTTCGCCAGAGTATAAAATTGTTGCAGGATTTTACAAGCGATCAATTTAAGCTTCATAAGGCTTTATTTACGCAGAAAGCCGACTGCGGTACTTATTTATACGATGCGCTTTATCTTGGCATTGACATGCTGAATAAGCGTGACGGCGGCAAGGCGATATTGGTTATAAGCGACGGCAGTGATGAAAGCCCGTCAGGAAAAAAACCGTTTTCGAAACATACAATTGAAGAAGTAATTGATCATGCGAGACGGTCTGGTATTCAAATATATACGATTGGCCTTGGTTATGATGTTCTTGAGGAACCTTTAAGAATGCTTGCTGATAAGACAGGCGGCGTGGCCCAATTCTCGCCGAATCCCTATGAACTTAAATATAACCTGAAAAAGGTATTACAAAGCTTCAAAACTTTTTATAAAATTATGTACATTACCTATAATCCTGAACTTTCTCAAACTCAACGGGCTGTTGAGGTAGAAGTAAGGACACCGCACGGCAAATCATCGGCGTTAACCTCTTATTCAACAAAATAATCAGTCGTAGTTTTTGTAACATTTAATCGTAGTATTTTTTATTGTATTAGCTGTGGAAGGGTGATTTTATGGAAGGTTTATTTAATTATTTCAAGTACTTGAAAATTTATTTTAATTTAAACGATGATTCGTTTACATTTAAACGCTTTAATTTTTTCTCATGGGAATGATAACTTTTTATTATAGTGAGTAAATTTAAACATCATAGCGGCTTAAGTGTTGGGTAAAAAATATCACTGTGGCAATTATAGGATTGAATTTTTGAATTTCTTATTAATAAATTTATAATTAACCGGGAGTCCGGTTAGCCGGAGGTGTTGCATTAAATGTCAAAAAGTAATAATTTAAGAGGTGGTATTGATTTGAACGTTGAATTTTATATTAATGCGCTTGAAAAAGGTGATAAAATAACAAGATCTTTTGCAGCTGAACTTTTAGGCGAAATAGGCGATAGAAAGGCAATAGATCCTTTGAAAAAAGCCCTTACCGATGCTGAGGAAATTGTCAGGGTTTATGCCCAAAAATCGCTTATGCGTTTTGAGAAAAATGATAAAAAGGCGGTATAATAAGAAATTAAAAGGCATTTATCCATTATAAAATTACGTTGAATTTATAAAAATATATTGATTAGTGTTTAATAATTATATCGAAGTATAAATAATAAAAGTATAAATAAAAAACCGGATTCTGAATTAATCAAAATCCGGTTTCTTTATTTAATTAAGACCTTTAGAAATTAAAAGGCTAATTATTTCTTTTCTTCTTTTGGAGCTTCTGGAGCTTTAGGAGCTTCTGCAGCTTTTTCGCCAAATGAAGCGATTACGAACAATTTAGCTTCTACTTCTTTGTCGCCTTCTTTAACTTTTTCTGTAACGAATGTACCTTTGAATTCGAATGTTTTTTCAGCAAATTTTTCTACTTTTTTAACTTCTTCAACTTTTGCGTCAGCTTTAACAGCAACTGGTTCTTTGCCTTCAACAGCTATCATAACTTTGCCGTCTTTTTCTACGAATTTGCCAACGAGAACTTCTTCTGTAACAGCAGCTTTAACTTCTTCTGTTTTAGGAGCTTCTGGAGCTTTTTCAGCTTCAGCTTTAGGAGCTTCTGTTTTAGGAGCTTCTGCAGCAGGTGCCTGCGCATAAGCATAACCCATAACCATTACTGAGAAAACTAATGATAATACTACTGAAAGTGACTTTTTCATTGTAAAGACCACTCCTTTAAATTTTTTAAAATTTTTAGGCTTTACGCCTTTTGGTGATTTTCACCTTTTACATCTTTTTGTTGAGCAAATTGCATGCCAATGTTTTGTAGGATGCGTTGTTTGTTTCAACATGGCGAATTATATCATACTAATTTTAAATTGTCAAGTGTGTCAATAACCTCTTAAATTCGATGTAATTAAAAAACATAAAAAAAATTATGCTTGTTTATTTGTTCTCATTGTTATTATTTGGCTGTGATTCTGAATGCTGCTCTGATATTTGCTGGCCGCTTACTGTAACTTCATGATTGTTATGCTCTTCGTCAATATCCTGGGCGTGTGTGACAAACCTGTAGATCATAAAAATTATTCCGGATATCAAATATGAAAGCGTTGCGAAAAAAATCGCTTTTGGTATTGATATGATATAAATGGTAACAATTAATAACCAGAATCCTATTTGTATCAATACTCTTTTAAATAAAGGCAGTTTATTTTTTTTTGCCTGCTTTAATGCGGGATACGGAATTAATGAAATCATTAGAAGCGAAGTTACGAACATTCCGAATGTTATTATATTTGTATATCTTTCGAGATTATAAATTGTGCCGAGTAAAACCAGTGATGCCGCGAACGCCGCTCCGCCTGGTATCGGTAATCCCTGAAAATACGGCTTATGCGGCATTATGTTAAAACGCGCAAGCCTCAACGCGCCGCAAAGAATAAATAAAAATGAAACAAATATACCTATAACGCCGGTGGATTCCATATAATTATAATAAACCAGCATTGAAGGCGCCACGCCGAATGAAACAAGATCGGCAAGCGAATCGAACTCTGCGCCGAACATTGACGTGCCTGAAGTCATACGCGCTATCCGGCCGTCCATTATGTCAAATACCATAGAAAAGAAAATATACCACGCGGCCCATGTAAAGTCTTTTTTTATTATAAATTGAATCGCCGCAAATCCGCAAAATAAATTTGCCGCCGTAAAAGTGCATGGTATTGCATAAGCATAAACTTTTTTCATTTTATTAATGTTCTCCTGATAATTATTAAGCTGTGATTATTATAACCTTAAAGAGTTTTTATAGGTCCTATTTTTAATGTGTATACATTGAAAATTTAACTCTGTTTCTTTATGTCTGCCATATTGAAAATAATTTAAATTACCGTTTTTTTGTATATTTAACCTGTGAAAAGAAAATATAAATTAATCTACAAACTCAGCAAGTACAGTTTCGCCGGATGTTACGTTTTGCATTAATTCTACATTGACTTTTATTTTTTCGTTTTTAGGCAGGAAAACTTCGACTCTCGATCCGAATTTAATCATACCGAAACGGTCGCCCTGGCCTATCAAGTCGCCGACTGCGACATCGCATACTATTCTGCGCGCTAGCACACCTGCGATTTGTTTTACCAGAAGCTTTGTCGTTTTGCCTTCAAATCCTACCATATTCATTTCATTATCAAATGAAGCCTGCGGATTGAACGCCGCATCGAAATTGCCCGGCCTGTACTTTACAAAACTGACGGTGCCTTCGATTGGCGCGCGGTTGACATGTACGTTAAAAACAGACATAAATATAGCTATTTTTAATGCAGGCCCTTTGATATATTCATTTTCTTCGCATTCTTCGATTGAAACGATAGAGCCGTCGGCCGGTGATACTATCTTATTATCATCCTGCGGAGTTTCACGCTGCGGGTCACGGAAAAAATAAACACAAAATGCCGCGAAAAAATAAGCAAGCCATCCTAAAATTTTACTGAACCTTTTTAGAATTGTTCCGCCTATAATCACTCCGATAATATATGGATAACCGTCTTTTGCAATTTTCATTTTTTATTTTCACCTTCGTTTTATGTAAATTTATTAATATTACTTTATTTTAGAATTTTGGTCCAATAATAATTTATTCGAAATAAATTATTACTTTGATTTTATGGTTTTAATTCCGCCCATATATGGAACTAATACTTCAGGAATCGTTATGGTGCCGTCGGCTTGCTGATAATTTTCAATTACCGCGACAAGCGTTCTTCCAATTGCCAGGCCTGAGCCGTTTAGAGTGTGGACAAATTCAGGTTTGGCTTTAGGGTTTCTTCTGAATCTGATATTTGCGCGGCGCGCCTGGAAGTCCTCAAAATTTGAGCAGGATGAAATTTCGCGGTACATATTGTATGAAGGCAGCCATACTTCGATATCATAGCATTTTGCGGCCGAAAATCCTATATCGCCGGTGGATAATGCCATTACTCTGTAAGGAAGCTTAAGAAGCTGCAATATTTTTTCGGCATCGGCTACGAGTTTTTCATGCTCTTCGTAGCTTTTTTCGGGCAGTGTAAATTTTACAAGCTCGACTTTATTGAATTGGTGCTGCCTGATAAGGCCTTTCATATCCTTGCCGTAAGAGCCTGCTTCAGCCCTGAAACATGGCGTAAAAGCGACGTACTTAACCGGAAGTTCTTCCATTGTGAGCATTTCGTCGCGGTGTATATTGGTTACAGGCACTTCGGCGGTCGGTATCAAATAATAATCCATAGGACGCACTTTGAATAGGTCTTCTTCGAATTTTGGAAGCTGGCCGGTGCCCTGCATTGAATCGCGATTTACCATAAACGGCGGCAACACTTCGGTGTAGCCGTTTTCGTTGGTATGAACATCGATCATAAAGCTTATGAGCGCTCTTTCAAGACGAGCTGCGTCGCCTTTTAATATAGTGAAACGCGTTCCGGTTATTTTAGCTGCCCTGTCAAAATCAAGTATTCCGAGTTTTACGCCAAGGTCGCCGTGCGCAAGCGGCGTGAAATCAAACTTGCGCGGTTCCCCCCATTTGTGGATTTCGGCGTTTGCTGATTCGTCCGCGCCGACCGGCGCTGTTTCATGACATATATTTGGCACAAATAACATTACATTTTTTATTTTTTCTTCAATTTCCGAAAGCTTCGGATCAAGGTTTCTTACGCGTAAAGCTATTTCTTTCATTTCATCGAGTTTTGCCGATACGTCGGTACCGTCTTTTTTAGCTTTCGCGATTTCAGCGTTAGTTTTATTTTGAAGGCATTTTAAATCCTCGACTTCTTTTATTACAAGGCGGCGTTCCTCGTCGAGCTTTAAAAATTCATCGATCGGAGCTATCGTTACCAATGTATGGTTTTCAATAGCGAACTTTCTGCCTTCAGTTGTTTTAAAAAAAGTTTTGATTTCATCATCGGATTGCTTATCTGTAAATTTGGATTTATATGCAGTTGTGAGCGCTTCTGTAACTTCAAAAACGCCGCGCGCTATAAGTCCTTTTTTTATTCTGTCAATATCCGATTTTATTAACTTAGGATCTAACATATAATAATTCCCCCGATTTCTATCTAAACATTATATAAAATAAAACAAAAATATCATGATTACATATAAAAATAATAGTAATTCTAAATAATTGTTTTTATTTTAATTTTAAAAATAAGAAATTATAACAAATTTAATCTTAAAAATCAAATATTTCAATTTATAACAGCCAGCCTGTCTTTTTGAATTGTTCCAGATGCGCTGGCACTTTTTCTTTCAGTTTTTCCGCTTCATTCATGTCAGTTATGGCGGCATTATCTTTCCATTCGTCAGATAAATCTATGCGGTTAAAACAGAAATATAAAAAATTCATTGTTTCGATGTCATAATTTGAATTTATTATACTGATTTCACGCATAAATTTGCCTTCGGGCGAATTAAAACTTTTAAATAATAAGTATGTTTGCGCCGGCGCCGTTGCGCTTGAAATATCTTTACATTCCATTACATTGAAATTAAATTTAAACACCATGAAATTTTTAGCGAAATTTATTTTTATGCCGGATTCCGAAAGTTTTTTAGATAAAGTCAGGTAGCCTTTATATTCGCTTTTTTTAGTGAAATTTTTAAACTTCAAAAAATCAGGCATCGCGAATTTTTTATTTTCGCCTGATATAAAATCATATCTTAATGATTCATAAATGACGGCATAATGAGTTTCATTGATAGGTTTGATATTAATTTCAGCGAAATTTTTTATGTGCATGAATAAGTTCGTGCGCGAAACAGCGGTTTCGGAAATGCCGTTATTTTCAAAATATTCTATTATCTTAAAAAATAATTCGGATGGGCTTTTAAAAATTTGAAATAACATTCCGAGCGTGTTTCTCAGGTGGCCGCTGTTGTAAATTAAATCCAGGAAACGACCGAGCCTTTGCAATTTTAAAATTTCGCCGACACTCATGTTTTGGGTTTTAATAACTGCGTATGGAGGATATTTTTCATATAACAGTCCGAGTTTTTCTGCGTTTTGCCATAATTTGGTGCCGCGAAGTATTTTTAACTGCCAGAATTGAACGCTCGACGGCATTTTTAAAAGCAATTTATCAAAGGAATTCAGGCATTTTTCATACGTGTCGCCCGGCAGGCCGTACATTAAATCGGCGTGCACTTCAACTTTTGTCTCATTTATTAAAATGTCTAAAAGTTTTGACGGCGTTATTTTTTTATTTTCAATTCCATCCTTTCCATCTTTTTGCATTTCATCGCGCCCAACCGATTTTAGCGATTCGTTATCGAAAGATTGTATTCCGATCTCAAATTGAAAATATTTTCTGTTCAGAGATTTTAAAAAATCCAGAATTTCAGCATTAAATTTATAAGGGCTCATTTCAAATTGAAATATCAGGCCTTCCGGAGCTTTCTTTACAATGTGCCTGAAGATGGCCATTGTTCTGCCGCTGTCGTCGTTAAATGTCCGGTCTATGGTTCGCACCGTTTCCAGCCCTTTTATTTTTATTATGCTGTCGATATCCGAAAGCGTTCTTTCTATAGGAAAGTATCTGACTGCCGGCGCGTTCGACGGTTTCAGCGAACTCAGACAGTAATGGCACTGATTCGGGCAGCCGCGCGAAGTTTCAAGGTATACGAATGATTTTTGCTTTATGTCGGCCTGAGAATTATAAAGCGGCGCTATATTCTCAGGATTATTAATTATCACCGGCTCGGCGCAGTTGAATATGAATTCATTTTTGCCGCGGAAACGCGCCGCGAGCCCGTCGATTTTTGAAAGCTCACTTAACTCGCCGGCCGGCCGGCCTTCGCCGCATGCTACATTAATGCTTTTGACATTCGCCTTGAAACATAATATTTGTTTTTCCAAAAATTCGGCGAACGCTTCCTCGCCTTCGCCGCATATTGAAAAATCAGCTCCGCACATGGCCTCGATATCGCCGAGGCATGCCGAAATAACTTCCGGGCCGCCTGTGAGCGTTACCGCTTCGGGATAGGCCGTATTTACGAATTCTATAAGCCTTTTTATCAGTTCGCGGTTCCAGATATATGTGGAAAAGGCATATAACTCGAATTGCCGCTGAAAAAGCATGCGGGACATATATTCGAAGCTGTCGTTTAAGTTAAATTCAAATACGCTGATTTCGTAATCATTTTCGTTGAATGTAAAGCCGCTTTTGGCAGCGCGGTCATTAAAATATTTTAAAAGGTATGAAACCGCTATCGAGCTCTGGCTGAATCTTGTATTTATGGCACAGACTGCGATTTTATATTTTCTGTTTTTGTTTTGCAATTTTATGTTTTACCTGCCGTTCTATGTGTTTTTATTTACGCTATATTTTTACATTAGAGACTATATGAAATTATTTTTTTAAAATAAAACATAATAAAATCATAGTTTATTATGAATTTTTATGCTCGTTCCGCAAGTTCTCTAAAATTAAAAATCAATGTTTAAAATATGATTTTGAAAAATTCTTTTATCAATTCGACCTGGTTTGAATTTAAAATTATATGATGATTGCCGTAAGGATTATTTAAAAAATATTCCACTCCGGTTTCTACAGATACCTCGATCTGAGTCCGGCAGAGATTTTCGCGGTTGAGGCTTCTTAAAATATGCGCTGGCGAAAGAAAGTATTTATCGAGCGTCGGCGATATTTTAAAAATAGTGCATTCGCCCGGAACAAATCTTCCTTTTACGCCGACTCCTATTCCCGATTCGAAATGCGTGTCTAATATATATTCTTCCGTTATTGACGTCGGCACGGTGCAGTGCGCGAATATCGCCGTGTTATTTTGCGGGTCGATTACTGAAGGATTTGCCATAAATGAAGGAAGTTCGGTCAGCGCCCGCAATACGAACATCGACAGCAGTGCCGGAATGTCGCCTTCGCAGCCGGCCGTAATTCCTTCGTCGTTTAACATAGATAATGCAAGACAGCCCGTTGATTTAATTGAGGTTAAAAGATCGAAGCACCTCAATGTAAACCCTGATAATTTATATTTTGCGCAAATATTTTTTAAGCTGTCATATATTATCATCGAATTTTTAGATTCTTTTTCGGACGCGCCTTTGGCTAAATATTTCTCGATTTGCGAATTTTTAATTTCACCGTGATTTTTAATCTCATTTAAAACTTCGGCCATTTCAATGTTTACCAATTCTATTCCAAAAGTTTTTTTAACTTTTTTATAATCAATGCTGCTGCCTATGAGCCAATCCGAAGGTTTGCCGATAATGCCAAGCCGCGCGCCGTTGATTTTATGCTTTGCGTTGATTATTTTTTTTATGAACCCGAGCCTTGAGGCTATATATTCGGCCGGGCCATGTAATATTTCGCCATTTTCGCCTTTTTGTTTTATAAATGATAATATTTCCATCGCGGCCGGAAGCGAATTATGCGCCTCAGAAGTCAGAAGAATATAGGGCGGTTTTAATTCTTTGTAAATTTTTAAAAATTCGCTCTCGACTCCGCCTGATTTTATGAATAATAACGTTACTGGTAATTTTTTTGCCTCTTCAAGAGGTACTGCGGCAATTTTATCGTCTAAAAATTTTTCGACGTTTTTCTGGAATTCAAAAAGACTCTTATCAATTGAATTTTTGTCATGCACTGGAGATATAAGTTCATAAAAAGATACAGTCATTATATTGCCGCCTTCCATAATTAATTATTTTTTTTGTTTTTAATATTTTTGGAACTATATTATATCATTAATGTACTTAATATCAATAAAATTTTAACTTAAATTTGTGTTGTTACTAAATATTTATTGACAGCGCAGTAAGTATTTAATACAATAATCGTATTTAAATAGATTAGAGGCAATATAATGAAAACTGCAATAGTCCATGAATGGCTTGTATCATACGCGGGTTCTGAAAAAGTTACCGAGCAGATATACGGGTTATACCCTTCTGAAATATATACGATGGTGCATAAAAAAGAAGTGTTTAATGATACGCTCTTGAAAGACGCCAAGGTATTTACATCGGCTCTTCAAAAATACCCTTTTAAGTTGGGACTAAATCACCATCGTTTATTTTTGCCGTTTATGCCTTACCTTGTCGAACAATATGATCTTTCTTCTTATGACGTGGTGCTTTCATGCTCTCATGCCGTGGCGAAAGGCGTTATTACAAGACACGATCAATTGCATATAAATTACAGCTGCTCGCCTATCCGCTATGCGTGGGACCTTTATTATCAATATTTGAATGAGAGCGGCCTTACTTCTGGTCTTAAAGCTTTAATGGCTAAAATTATACTTCATTACATCCGCATGTGGGATTATGCTACCTGTTACCGGCCTGATTATATTATTACCCTTTCTCACTATATCGCTCGCCGTATCAAGAAAATATACGGACGTGAATCGACCGTCATTTATCCGCCGGTCGATGTCGAGAATTTTAAATTCTCAGATAAAAAAGAGGATTTTTACCTTGCAGCTTCGAGAATGGTGCCTTATAAAAAAATGGATATGATCGTCGAGGCGTTTTCGAAAATGCCTGACAAAAAACTTGTCGTTATAGGCGACGGCCCTGATTTCGATAAAGCTAAATCAAAGGCCTCTAAAAATGTCGAACTGCTCGGCTACCAGCCTTTTGAAAAATTACGAGATTGCATGCAGCGCGCTAAAGCTTTTATATTCGCCGCTGAAGAAGATTTCGGAATAGTTCCGATAGAAGCGCAGGCATGCGGAACGCCGGTAATTGCTTTCGGGCGCGGCGGAGTTACCGAAACGATATTAAACGGCAAAACCGGCCTTTTCTTCGACGAACAAACCCCTGAATCGCTTATTAAAACTATTAATAAATTCGAACAGGATTTTTATAAAAATTTCGACCCGAAAGAAGCGCGCAAACAGTCGGAATTTTTCAGCATTGAACGCTTTCGGCGCGAATATAAGGAATTTGTAGATTCTAAAATGAATGAAAAATTTAATTAATATTTTTGAATGAAATTTTTAAGGGTAATTACAGAACTTTAAAAATTATCAATTGCCATTTTAAAAATTTGATTTTATGCAATTAAATTATTTTTATCAGATAATAAAAATATGAGGTAAATATGAAAATAGCTGTTATAACCGGCATAACCGGCCAGGACGGCCCGTACCTTGCCAAATTGCTTCTTGAAAAAGACTATAAAGTCATAGGCCTTACAAGAAGTTATAATACGGCTAATTTAAAAGGGCTTGAATATCTTGGCATAAAAAACGACGTTGAAATTTGCGAATGCGACTTAACTGATATTCCCGGCATAATGACTTTATTTGAAAAATACCGGCCTGATGAGATTTATAACCTTGCAGCCCAGAGCTCCGTCGGCTTGTCGTTTAATCAGCCTATCGTCACTGTGCGTTTCAATACCATATCAGTTTTAAATATGCTCGAGTGCATTAAAATGATCAATCCGAAAATTAAATTCTACCAGGCGTCAAGCAGTGAAATGTTCGGACGCGTTTCGCAGCTGCCGATAACTGAAGATTATTATTTTTATCCGCAGAGCCCTTACGCTATTTCAAAAGCTTCGGCACACTGGATTGCCGTCAATTATCGCGACAGCTACGGCCTTTTTACCACCTGCGGTATCCTTTTTAACCATGAATCTTTTTTGAGAAGCGATAATTTTTTCGTGAAAAAAGTCATAAGGACCGCTATTGCAATAAGCAAAGGCAATGCTTCTGAATTAAGAGTCGGAAATATCGACATAAAAAGAGACTTCGGATACGCTCCGAAATATGTCGAGGCTATGTGGCTTATGATGCAGCAGGAAAAGCCTGATAACTTTATCGTCTGCTCAGGTAAGTCAGTTTCGCTTCGCGAAATTATACACTACGTATTCGAAAAAATGAATATATCCGCCGATAAACTTATTATTGACCAATCGTTATACAGGCCTGCCGATATCGACGATACTTACGGAGATAACAGCAAGGCGCGTAATATCCTTAATTGGGATTATAATATGAATTTCTTTGAGGTGCTTGATATCCTTATAGATGAAGAACTCCGAAATTATAAATAAAAAAATATATATTA
>Ga0116193_1003133_pt1 | contig 12088 bp, 14 predicted proteins | sample AD_UKC115_MetaG_FD_89892 | JGI IMG/M metagenome (GOLD analysis project Ga0116193, IMG submission 89892) | Active sludge microbial communities of municipal wastewater-treating anaerobic digesters from Hong Kong - AD_UKC115_MetaG | ecosystem: Engineered > Bioreactor > Anaerobic > Digestate...
AATGAATCCTACCGCTACAATTCCAGCCTGATCGATACCGCAGTTGATTTGGGTATATGCAGACTGATTCTGCGCACAAAAAATATTCATTAGTTGTAAAAGTTAGCCCAGTGAAGGGCGACCCCGATTATAGGAGTCTGAAAATATGCCGGGAGGCATCAAATAATCCTTTCGGATTCAGAATTTCTTAGCGTTACAAAGATAAGTATTAAATGGTATTCTTTTCGACCGAGTCGTACTTGGTGAGTAAAACCTTAGCCGTTTTGAGGTTGTACTTCCTGACAGGGGAGTCGTCGTAAGAGTCTCGTTTCCTCCAGGTTTCTCCGTCGATTATCACCGTGTCGTGCATGAGGACTTTTTGTAGTTTCAGGTGCATGTAATTAGGCATGTACCCGGTTTCCAGTAGCTTTTTCTGCTGTATGGATTGCCTTATGGTGACAATTTCGCCATTTGAAAGTTCAATGTCTTCCTGCTCCTGTGGGTTTCGTTCCTCGTTGAATACAGCCGGAATTCTTAGGTAAAAAGCGGGGGGTGGTGAAGATTCCAAATACTGGATTCCGTCAAAATTACTTGTGTTGTAGTATTCGATTTGAATGGTGTCTTGGTGTGAAATCTTAATATCAAGCGGGTCTGATTTTGCAAGTAGTTTAGTATCGTCCCCCTCTCTACGAATTGCCAAATAAACGGGGGCAGTGGGCCAAATCAGGGTTGTTGGCATCGTAATTATTCCGTCTTGCGTTCCGCTACCAGATACTATGATTATCTCAATTCTGTCTGAATCAACAGGGGCTGTTAACGAAAATGCAAATGTTTGACTAACCCCACTTGATAGGTTAGGGTTGTAAGAATTCGTTACCGATGTGGTTCCGTCTCCAAGCGAAACATTTATTGTAATCGGTCCAGTGGATATTGGTAAAAATGAAAGATTGAAAGAAATGGTTTTTCCGGATGATATTTTAATCGGTAAGGCCCATTTCACGCGAGAGAATGCTGTTACAGAGTAGGAAATTTGAGACGCGGATATTGATACAAGCGGATCAGTACCCGTGTCCGTCCATGTGGCCAACGGAAAGTAGTCCCAAAGCGTGGCTGTGAGTTCGTAAGTGTATGGTATTATCTCGGTGAATTCCAGGCGGTTAGGTGAACTTGCGTCTGATTCATGGACGTACAAATTACCCCTCGTTCCGCCTGTATATTGAATGCGTATAGAATCACCTACTGTTATGGGTTGAAAAAAGCAGTCTTTCTTAATGATCCCATAAGGTTCCTTTTCGTTAAAAGTTAACGGATCAGTTGATGTCGGTGATGATGGAATCCAAAACTGAATTGGCAGTGAATCGCTTATTGTCATCGCTTTACTATTTGTTCGTCAATTAATATAATCGGACCAATGTTTATCAGAAGTCTGCGAGGGTACATACCTTTCTCCATTCCATAAACGTGATAGCCAACATTCACTTTGTTGGAACATGAGGAAAGTAGAATCAGAATCATAATAAACCTCATAATCCAGTGGTTTGACCCTGCAATACTTTAAACTTTGCCTTTCCTTCCGTAACGTGATATTCCACGCTTACGATATGACAAGGGACGTGGCCGGTATTCGTCCGACTTACCCCGATGGCGTTCTTTCGATAGGTCCGCATGATTTTGTACTCATTCCATGTTATCGGGTGTTCAAATTCGTACACTATCGGAATGAACATGAATGAATTTCCGGCCCCTGAATCGATGTCTTGCTTTTCGCTGAATGAAACTCCGTCACCTGGGCAGTCTGCCGTGGTTGAAAGGGTAGATGCCATGTCGTAGTTACCTTCCCCGGAGGCGAAATAGAAGTCGTCATTTGATGTGTACCAATTCAGACACCCATTGAAGAATTTGAGCCAGTTGCGGAAAATCCGTCCTGCGGAAATTCGGATGTTGTAACGGGTGGTGTAATTGGTCAATCCGGTTACAGACGTGAAGTTTTCGGCCTTCTCTGGGATAGTTCGGTCGGATGATTTCAGGGCGATAATCATGATGTCGTTATCAAGTCGCCAATCCTTATTGATTTCGGCCCTGTTTCTTCGCGTCTGCTCAATCCCGAGGCTTGCCGCGTAGAACTTTGACAGCAAACTAATGTCTTCTCCTACGGTCTTAAATCGCGTCCTATACTTGCGTTTTGTCTGGGGGTCATCTACACCGGATTCTGATTCCGCGCTCCACTTCTGATAACCTATTTCAATGTTCTTGAAAATGTTCTTTGTGTCGTAGCTTCGTTCGATTTTGTTTACGTTGTCCAGATTTAGGATGGTAGTCGGATTGTAAAAATCTTCCTTCTTTTCAATCTCGATGTAATTCGTCCCGGAAATTGAGGTATAGCCAAGACCCAGGTTTAGAATTGGATTAGCCCCGGCCCACCAATCCTCAAATGACATCTGGAACGGCTTTGAGGCAATAGGGTAACCCCGGATTAATAGACCTGTTGTAAGAGCATATTTCCCGCAAGCTGAGTTAAGGAACGTACTTGTAATAGGGCTGTTTTGGCCAACGAGTTTTGAAACGATTGAGGTAGCCGAATCGATCAGGTAGAAAGCATCACAGGTGGTGTCGGTGTAGGTCGTATCAGCGTCAACCTGGATGTAGTTTGAAAAGAACTTAATCCACTGGAATGTCGCCGGACCTCCGGAAGTGTTTTTGAAATAGAATGTGATTGAATCCCCTACGTTTAGGGTTACGGTATTGGTATAGGTGAAATCCGTATAGCCGGATGTGGGATTTGTCCCGTGTGTAGCCCTTGTGAATGCGGTTCTTGTGGTTACACCAGATTGAACGAGTTTGATGTAAACATCAACTGATGTAATCGAACTTGACGAAGTTGGGTATGTTCCACCATCATTTGCGTAGATATGTGCATCGATGTAATACGACCCCGCCAAAGCGACTATAAACGTTTCAAATGGTTCTGTTGAGCTATTTACAGATGAATAGTCAGGACGCTCTTTAATCTCGTCCTTTGAAATCGTGTCTAGCGACATTACACCGTACTGTCCGGCTGGTAATGCTGTATAGACTACGTCCGTTCCTTGTTGGGCATAATAGCTTTGCCTGATGGACTGACTTGGAAGATTCAGGGTATAGGATCCCGGATTTGTCCGCGTTCCACCATCTAAATCTGTGGTCGATGACAGATCAACGTCAGTTCCCTTTCGATTGATAAACTTCTGCCAAAAATCATTCCTAATAACGCCAGACTCTAATTTGTAGAAGTCTGTTTCTTTAATCGATGTAATGTCAAGAAGGCCCGAAAACATGGTTTCGTATGTTGTACCATAGTCCTCTGAAATCTCGACCAAGATTGTTACCTGAGCGTCCGGCCCTTGTGACTTCTCAATAGCCCTGATGTAGTCAATGCCACCGTTATAGCGTCCGTCCTGCCCATAGAATAACATGGGCTGGTCGTAGAATTCTACCAGGGAATGATAGTCTTCGTTTCGTTCCAATTTCAAGACAGCCGTGTCCCATCCGCCTGGCTCGGATATGACAACCGAACCGGCAATAGTATTGGAAAGAGTGAATCTGAACTTTGGAAACATCAGTAACCCTGTACTTTACTTCTGATGTAGCGTTTGAAGTTTGACCCCTGACGCTCGGACCGCATGAGGGAGTAACCCTGAACGGCTAAATCTACTTTGCTTTCCTGTATGGCTTTGATGATGCCTGAATCGTCAAATACTGTTGCCTGTCGTCCACCGTCACCGGCAATGGTTCTGAGTATATTATCGTTGATCTTCCGGTCGTTTATGGCCTCTAAAAGGTTCCGGCTTTCGGCTGTGGCCTGTGCGTTGATGACGGATTCACCTTTGGATAACCACGCCGGTATTGAATCTGACGTTGTTGTTCCGGGTCCATCGATACCAACTTCACCCTTAGCAAATGCCCGGGTATTCAGTGATCGAGACTGCACCGATTTAACAGTCAATATTTCAATAGCCGCCTGAGCCGCCAGTAGGGCCGCGAATGGAACGCCAGCCGGAAAACCGAATTCAGCGAATGTCTTTGCAATACCAACAGCCGTCTGGATTTCAATGTTCTTGATTGCGTTTTCCTTGTCCAGTTCAATTTGCTGTTGACGGAATGCCGCATCATTAGCCGCCTTTTCTGCCGCTACTTTCTTTTCAATGGCCTTCCTTGCCTGTGCGTTGTTACCTGCTGAATCGATTTGATCCTGATAATATTGTGAAAGGTCCTGTTGGTCTAACTGTCTATCTATAAACAAGTTTTGAAGGATTCGGGCCGATGAATTAAGGGCAAAATCCTCGAAAGCCTGTTGAAGTTGTTGCTTGTATCTCTGGTGTGCTTTTTCACGTTCAAGGTCTGCCTTATCCTTTTCTTTTTGCAGATCATTTTCCCGGTCGCGGTCAATCTTGATTTGGTTCAGGCGTTCCTGATCTGCATCTTTAAGTATTCGTAATCCTTCCTCGTATGACTTTTCCGCATCGTCATTTACTGTCTGCTGTGCGTCTGCGAGAATTTGTGCTTCCTCGGATGCCGTCATTTGAAGGTTATCCTTAGACGCTGTCACCGGACGAATAAGTTGGGCTGTCTTTAACTGCTTCTGTTTAGCATCAAGCTGCGCCTGTAAACCGCCAATGCTGCCGTATGGTGCTTCCTCGATTGCTTTATTTAGCTTTTCGATTTCGTCCTTTAGCCCCTGGATGTATCCGATTTGCTCTTTTACCTGATCCTTATTTTTCTGAATAGCTGTCGATTGGTCGTTAAGAATCTTTATCGATTCCTCCTCAATCATTGCCAAATACCTCAACTGCTGTATTTTTATTACATCTGTTCTGGTGGATCCGGTAATGGCCTCCCTTTCTTTATTTATTTCATCAATTTTTTTCTTTCGATTGGCAATCTCTTGTTCAAATGCTTTGGGGTCTTTGGTGGAATCCAGGAATGGTTTAACGTTCGCCAATGCCTGTTCCTGTGCGCCCTGTTTAAGTACGTCCGCACCATCAGCCGCCGCTTGCGTGAGTCGGTTAATGATTCCATCCATAAACGAAACAACTCCAGAACTTTCCACACGCTTAGCGAGTGTCTGTTTTAGTTTCTCCCAGCTTACGTTTAACTGATCTACTTTGGTAGCGGAAGTTTCCACATATCCACCCATTTTTTCCAATTCAACCTTGGCAATTTGCGCTACTCCTGCTGTGACTTCCGCAACTGATTTAGACGCAATCGATGCGCCGTCAAACTGTTCGCGTAATCTGGTGGCCGAAAGTCCGAGGTTATCAAGTACAAGGATAGATTTACGACCTATACCCCTGACAATCGAATCCACCAGATAATCCACACTTTCGCCTGTTTGCTGTGCCCTGACAGCCGCGAATTCAAAAAGAACTCCTAAATGCTCTGCGCTCACTCCAAGGTTTGTTGCCTGAAGTGTGCGCTGCATAAGTTCAAAATCGGCTATTGTGCCGTGTGTATGTTTACGGAGGTCATCAAGTAAAATAGACGCATTTGGGAACGCCCTTCTGAAAGCCCTATCAACGCCCTCAACCTTTCCGGCAAGCGTATTCATTTCCAGGTACATATTGGTTACCTGTTTTACCGCCGCCACAGAGAATGCCGCAATGATTGTATTTTGAAGGTTCTGAAATACTCCAATAGAAGACTGTGCTTGATTCTGCGTTGTCTTCATCGAAGCATTGAACTGATCGATCTTAGCCTTAACCTGATCGTAATCAGCTTTCAGCCTGTTTAACCTTTCTGTATCGGATTGCTTGGTAAGGTCGATTTGTGCCTTTATCTGTGCCAGTTGTAATTTCTGGCCTTCCAGTGTCTGGGATATTACCATCCCGCTTTTGGTCACGGATTGGGAATAAGCCAGCATCGCCGACTCTGATTGTTTAGTCGCCGTCGCTACATCCTGAACTTTTGCTTTTGCCGCAGTAAGGGCCGAATCATCTACTTTATAGATGACATTGATAAGTTTGTTTGCCATTCAGGGAGGTCACTCTTTGTCCGTGTTGTTGGACTTGACCCAGACGTGGAAATAGAAGTCGTAAACCGACATCTCATAAAAGGAGGCTTCCCTTTCGATTTCAAAGTTACTCAATATTTTAACCTCTTCGAGCCGACTATCGACAAAGTCCTGCATTACTGCGAGAGGATGTCTTGCATCGAATTCCAGCCTTTTAGAAGTTCTGGCACTTGGTGTAAATAGTTTACTAAATCTTCTCTGGATGTAACCGTCAAGTGAGTTAACTCTTGAAACAGTCTGTGGAAAAAAAAATCGGTTACGTCGGCCTCCTTCCAACGTGCAATTTTTTGTTCGTTGTGGGCCTTATCATATCCGGTCAAAATCTCCTCTTCGTCAAAGTATAGACATGAGGCAAGGCGATAAACCGTGTCCGGCTCAAAGGCAATGTTGGCCCTCTGTTCCATGATTTCTAGTATTTCAAGGGCTTTTCCAAAGTTAATCTGCCCATTTCCGTTCTTGTCCACTGATGGGTTCAGGTGCTTTCGGATCTGGGCAATGCTGGCCTTTAATTGGTCCAATGAGGTACGAAGGTTGTACTCTTGTAGGAACGCTTGCATGATGACGTAACGCCCATATCGCTGGTCTGAATCGGACTTGAAACAGTAGTATTGCACCCCGTTTGCGACGAACGCTTTTTCGATCTTCCCCGCGAAAGACGGATGGTTTAGGTTCATTACCAATGGGTTGGCCTTTTTCGTATTGGTTTTTTTCATATGTTTGTATCGCACTTAGTCAAAGAATCTTTGAGGGGGCCGGAATAGTTTAAAGCTGTTTCGGCCCTTTGATCTTAAATAGGTCCTCACACTCATGCAATTCCCTGTGGTATAGTTCGGACACGTAACCCGGTCGGGCATTATCCAAATCCCTGTAAATCACTTCCCGGCTACGTTTCAGGTTAGCCGAACTGTTATTGATCTTCAATTCCATGTCCTTCCGTACATAGCTGAAATGATGCATGGTGGCCGATGACATCTTAATCCGGTCTCGGTGTGACGGCCTGCGTGTAGGGTCGATGTGGGCGTGCCCTAAATCGTCGTAGGCAAACGGAAAGTGTTTATGTGATCCAACGGTTACATCTGGCGTTAATTTCTGTATGAAGGGGACCAAAGTATGATCCGTACACCAAAGAGTCGGTTCCTTAATGTAAACCCTCAACGGACATACTAATCCGTTCAGGTTGTCGTGTATCATCTGGACCTTACCGTCAAATACATCCTGTTGCACGTAAAACTCGTCGCAATCCATCATCAGGAAATGCGAAAAACCGTCTTTTTTGGCCTGAATTAGCCCGAAATTGCGCTTTGTGGTCTCATTGTCGTGCGGGGCAAATCCTGGCACTGGCTCACAGTGAAAGAACTGAGCCTTTGGATGTTGAAAGGTGAATGGTATGTTTTGACCGTGATTGGATTGATTGGACCAAACGACGTAAACTCCTTCCACTACCGGTGCGATGTTATCTATTGACTTTTCCAGTAGGTCCAAACAGTCGGACCAAGCGTTGTAAATGGCAACCAGTTTCATTGGAACCCCCTTCTGAGTCTTCGGTTATAAACTTCCTTCCCCTGATTCCAAAAACAGTCACTTCGCTTATACGTGTCGTCTTTTACGGACCTTCCGTTGCAGTAGTGGTTGTGCTGAAATAATAGTTCCCGGTGTGGTTTGATTACGCCCATTCGGTTACAGACGTGGTACAGATCAACATCAACCCACATGGATTTATATTCAGGATAGAAGAAGTAACCCAATTTGTTGTATAAAGGGCGTGACATGATCGGGACAGTAAGCACTTCGGCCCTGAAATCCTGTAACCCATCGTTGACTTTAATCATGTACTCACCCTTATGGACATATTCTGCCAGGTGCTTTAATTGTTCGCCCCAATCAGGGAAGCAATCAAAGTCGTCAGACAGATAAACAAGCAGATCACCGGTAGAAGCCGCCGCCCCGTGATTGGTCGCCTGGACCACACAATCGTTGTTATTTACGATTATCTTATCCAGTGCCTTGTATTCCTCCCTGGTGGGATCGGATTGATCTAAGCTGAAAATATGCTCAATGGCGACCCCTCCTGATTCACGTATCCACTTCGATGCGGTGATGTATGCCTTTTCCGGTCGGCCCCTGGATGGGTGTATTAGTGAGATCAGCATTAAAACTCAAATTTTGTTACGTCGATTTGGTTGGACACCATAGTTGCCCACGCTCCGGGGCTTTCGTAGTTCTTGCGGTATTTAAACATTCCCCAAATCTTGTCAAGCATGTAACCTGTGGCGGCTGGTTCGCTGTCGTGGATTACGATGATCTTTGCCGAATAGGCGTATTTCTGTACGTCTATCCACCGGCGTTCACCCGGGGCATGATCGATCAAGACCACGTCCGGGGTGGGGTGCGCCGTATAGACATCGTCCCAATACACTACGTGCTGGACTTTATGATTGTCTGAATCGTAATCCGTGAATTTGGAATACCACTCGAAATTGTTGTCGAAGCTGTACAGTTTGCGGTCCTTGCAATACTCATGCAGGAACGGAGTGGACCCCTGACCCATGCCCATTTCAATCACGTCGCCTGTTGTGGCTTCAAGTGCTGGCCACAGGCAATAGCGGTGGTTGTCCCAATTCTGTACGTCTTTCAAAAATTCTGCTTTTGTCATATTAAATCTTTTGGTTTAGCCATTCTTCCAAATACACAAAGTTCATGTTGTCCCTTTAGCGGAAGGTTATCCGTAAGCGTTAACAGTTGATCCTGATCTATAACATAGCGGAATTCATCTAACAGTTCGTAAGGCTCACCGGCTTTCTTCTTTTCCCGGATGTAGTTTATGAACGTATTTGGATTAGTCCCCCAGGTAATGTTTCCTATCCTGATGATGTTGTAGTGGTTGAAGTTAGAGCGGATTAACGCCTCCATCTTTGTTTTGTGTCGGGTGTATGCGCTGTTTTTCAGGTAGATTGAAATAGTGGAGAAGTAGAACAAGCACAGGTTTTTAGGTTGACTCAAAAGCAAGTCCTTTTCCCGTTTGTACTGGTCTTTACTCTCACAGGCACTATTCGAAACGCCCGAAGCAAAAAATAAAGCACCTTCCCGGTCGTGTAATACTTTGGCGATGTCGCCAGAACCAACAATCACAGATCAATTCCTTTTTGCCTCAATACTCTTGGAATGTCCCACTTTCCGGTTGTGGGTTCTCCAAGGAATGAAGACGGTAGATAGTTGTAGTGATAGAAAGATTTCAGTGTTTTGTTCTGAATATCTTCCTCGAAGTTTCCATGATACATAAAATCCGGTATCGGTAGCGGATTGGCCCCTACAAGCTGTGCTAGGTAGCTGATTACTATATCCTCATTTTCCGTGAGTACGTAAGCCTTGAATTGCTCCCGGACACTAACCAATTCTTCGCTTGTCAGATTTGCTATTCGCTTTGCAATGCCACCACGAAGGTAAATAGAACATCCTGACATATTGTGAAGTTCCCCCAAATGACATTTGGCAAGCGGTCCGACCTGATGGATTCCAAGTATGCCGTAATTGTTCAATCTGAAAGACCCAACGACGTTTACCCAATCGAATACCTGCGAATTGCAAAACACAACGTCAGAATCTACAGATAGGACCCAGTCGTAGTCATCCACGTATTTACAAATGTTCCTGAGTGCATCCAGTTTCAACATAGAAGCCTCCCAACCGGCCCCGTTGCCGTATGGCATTTCGTTGGTGTTGGTTACCTCAATTCGTGCCAGTTGGTGACAGTATTTCAAAAGCGTGTGCTTCATCAACTCGCTCATCTCCAAATCACGGGAGCATGTGAAAGAGAATGCGTGTATTTTCATCGAAGAATGAATAACGAACTCCAATAATTGTACCCGGCCCCGTGTTCCTCTGTCAGCTTGTGGTGAACCGCGTCATAACCCAAGTCAAATAGCTTGTCTTCCATTTCCTTCATCTGCTTTTGGGTGTAGATGCCTGTATGAAGGTGGAATTCAATACTCCACTGTTTCGCCGGGGCTTCGTATTGGCTCATGATGATCTCATATTCAGCCCCTTCAACGTCCATTTTAATGAGGTCCCAAAAGTCAATACCGCACGACCTGGAGAATGTCGCTAACGTGTAGCACGGAACCTCACCGCCCTCTTTCATTCGGGTGGCCTGTTTGTCATTGGTCCGAAGTATTCCAGTTCGCCCGTCGTGGTCAGATATGGCACATTGATAGTACGCCTGTCCCTCGATGTGGTCCAAGTCGATAGAGAATACCCGATGACCCTTCTGGCGGAAGTAGTTAGTGAATTGGAACCCCCGACACCCGACATCAAGTATGGTCGCCTTTTCGGGTAGTAACGATTCGTCAACGTTGTGTTCTGCGATTGTGGTTACCATTTTAGTAATTTGTTGGTTCGCTGTATTCCTTTCGTGTTTCTTCTTTTGCCTTCCAATCATCTGGTATTTGAGGTGTCAGACTTTCTCCTGCGCTTGGATTGCCGTATAGTTTTAGGTCGTTCTGGTCAACGGTTCGTATTTCTCCCGTGTGGTAGAACCGAACGATGAATTGCGGGTTTGAGCTCACCGACCCGGCGATCATGAACAACACAAGGCAGTGGCCAAGTTTGCGCACATACCCGTCCATTGGGTTGTGTATTTCGTGTATGGTTTGGGTAATCATTTAAAATGCTTCTTTTGGAAGATTGAATTCTCCGAAATACAGTAACCTACTTCGTCGGCCCGTTGTGGCTGGTAACCGTTCATGTACATAGCCAAAGCAAATAGGGTTTCGTCGTACCTGTGGCCTTGTAGTTGTTCACTTGCCGCTTCTTGTTGTGATCCGAACAATCCGCCAATTTCAGTGTGGAACCACATATCAAAAACGGTATTTGCTATCTCAGTATTAAAGTCAAAGAAGTAAAGACTCCCGCCGACCAAGTGCCATCCGTTTTCACGTATTTGATCCCTTGTTAACCGGAAAAAATCGAGAGTCTTATTACTTACAACGTTGTGCAAAACGCTGTCATCCCGAACGGCAACGAGGGGAAAGGAGAGCAACTTATCAACCTTGCCGGTTAGGATCATGGCCGGATCAAGCCAGATGATTTTTTTGAATCCTTCTTCCTTTACTTCTTTGATTGCATGAACTTTGAAACCATACAGTGAATCCAGAAACTGTTTTGAGCCTTTTGGTAACTCATTGAGCCAAAAACGGATATTTGCCTTTGGGTAGATTTCTTTGATAGAATCTTTCAGCCGGTGCTGTTGCTGGACGTACTGTGAACCGAAGGCTACCGAAACAAAACAAACGTCATCCATTGTTAGCGAGTTTTTGAAATTCTGTTGTGTACTCTTTGAACCAGTCGAAGTTTTCATTCGGCCATACTCTTTCCAGTAGTCGCATAGTCTTTGCAAAGTTTCCACGTCCCGTATCGCTTAGTTTATACATATCACGAAGCATGTGGCAGTCTATGAATTCTTCGTGTTCCAGTGACCAGCTTCCGCGATCCACCCGGCCCCTGGCGAATCCGTTAGGTAATTGGCCCCGGTTAACGAGCGTCTTTTTGAATGGCTTTAGCCTTTGAGTGATTAGGTCCTGATCGCTGAACCAATACTTATAGAAGTCAGGGTCTTTGGCCTGTGGTAGGCTGTCCAGATCGCGTTTTATGAGTGAATTGTAGTCAGTCGTGTTAAGGTTCATTACCTCTACCCATTTATCCGATGGCATGCCGATGTAGCAGATCGGGTAATGCCCGTAACCTGTCAGGTCGTGTCCCCAGACGGTGATTTCGTTTTCGTCAAACTTCCAATAGTCGGAGAGTGGAAGCATGTCTATGTCGCCCGTCATCAGGTATCCGTCAGCAACGCAAGCCCCATACAAACGGGATATTTGGGTGATTGTGTCGGAACGGTAGCCGTCTATTGAAAAAACCTTGTGCCAGTTTTGAAATATGCGATCACAATGCCTTGCCACTAAATCAAATATTGGTGGTTGGTCATTCAGACCGTTCAGCATAACTATCGGGGTCCAGCCAAAACGTTCCCACGCCCAGCACACAATTGGGGTGTAATACAGGTAATCCGGG
>Ga0116193_1003134_pt1 | contig 12086 bp, 5 predicted proteins | sample AD_UKC115_MetaG_FD_89892 | JGI IMG/M metagenome (GOLD analysis project Ga0116193, IMG submission 89892) | Active sludge microbial communities of municipal wastewater-treating anaerobic digesters from Hong Kong - AD_UKC115_MetaG | ecosystem: Engineered > Bioreactor > Anaerobic > Digestate | place...
CCAAAAGTAATTATTGATCAGACGGAATGTGGAATTAACCGAGATTATCTCACTTATCATTCTGTTATTGAGGTTCCAGATGGATCAACCGCAAAAAATATGGTAAATTCAACTGTTAAATATTGGGTGAAACATCAATGGAATATTATGAAAGATGTGGATCCACAGAACCCTAACTATATTAGATTGAATCTTAACCATGATGGCAATGGTGTTATTGGCGCTTCTGTTGGTAGCGATAATGCTGAGACAATTGATTTCTTTTTATCTTCATCTTGTGTGAAACGTACTGGACAAGTTAACAAAGATTGGCAAAAAATCAAAAACTCTCGATAGAATCAATATGTTACTGCCAGCTTGAAAGGTTGGTTCCAATGTCAAGAATTTTAGATAAACTTTATCCGTTACGAAACTCTGGAAAACGAAACACTCTTGGTATTAATGATGCGTCGATTGAAAAATTTTTGGAATCTGACTATAAGTTAATTAAAGCGATTGATCGGGCGGTTAATTTTTTCTATGACATTATGCCTCACGAGTTGAAATTCTTGGATGAGGATGAGCAAATAATAAGAATTCAAGAGGGATTTCTGAATTTCTATGATCCAGATAGCGTGGTTCCATATGTTCCCGCTGGTGCTTGTGGTCCATGGGTTGTCACAAGCAAAGGAGCTATTGTTTATGATGCGGCGGGTTATGGAATGCTTGGTTTTGGTCACACGCCAAGACAAATTCAAGAAGTGTTGGCCAAACCATGGCCAATGGCCAATGTGATGACCGCGCAGGTTCCTCAATGGTGTTTTGATGAAGCGCTGCGGAAAGAAATTGGACATACTGGAATAGGTTATCCATACGATAAAATAATGTGTTTGAATTCTGGATCTGAGGCAAATTCTCTGGTTTGCAGAATAGCCGACACACTCTCTGGAATAACAACTGGAAAAAACGGAAGTAAGCCCGGCGCCATGGTTAAACGCGTTGTTTTGAATGGCGGTTTTCATGGTCGCACTGAAAGACCTGCTTTGTTGTCGCATTCTTCTCGTTCTGCCTATTCTGATTTGTCAAGTTTCAGAAACGAAGATTCGGTTATTGTTGTTGATGTTGATGATGTTTCGGGTTTAGAAAAAGTTTATGAAGCTGCTGAGAACAATAATTGGTTCATAGAAATGTTCATTATGGAACCAGTTATGGGTGAAGGTAATCCCGGGTATGCTGTCAGTAGGGAATTTTATGAAACAGTTCGGCGATTAACTAAAGAGCATGGTTCTCTTATGGTCGTTGATTCGGTTCAAGCTGGATTACGAGCTTTTGGGGTTCTTTCTGTTGTTGATTATCCACATTTTCAGGGTTGTGAGCCTCCAGATATGGAAACTTTCTCTAAAGCTCTGAATGCTGGACAGTTTCCATTATCCGTAGTTGTTTTTAATAAGAGAGCCGCCCAAATTTACCAGCGGGGCACTTACGGTAATACTATGACTGGCAATGCTCGCGCAATGATGGCGGGCGTTAAAGTTCTTGAGAGCTTCACTCCAGAATTGCGTGAGAATATTTGTTCCATGGGGGCCCTATTTGTTTCAAAACTTGAACAACTTTCCGAACGATACCCAGAAATCATCACTAATGTTCAAGGATCTGGACTATTGGTTTCTTGTGAAATAGCGAATGTTCCAGTTTCAGGTCATGATTCTTTTGAAGAGTTTTTGAGAATTGGTGGCCTTAATGCTATTCATGGTGGTTCATCATCTTTGAGGTTCACTCCAATTTTTGATGTCACTGAAGCGGAGATTGATTTAATGATTGAAATTATTGACGCTGTTGCTCATAAGGCTGACAAGTTTTTGACACCACCGTTAGTTGGCTGGCCAAAAGAACCCAATAATGAAGAAGCAAAAATAACAAAAGCCGCACCAGTTAATGAAAACTTTAAAGAATCGCGATCTTCTTAAGAAAATCATAACTGATGGCTGGTTTGATCATATTGTAGAAGAACAGAGTAGGATTGGGTTAAAACGAGATTCTGACAACTGATTATTGGTTCACAAAGCAATGGAAGCTATTGGACAGCCGAAAGAACACCATATTTCCATCGCCCTTCAGTGATTCTTAATGATCTGTTACCCAGCGGTTGTTTGAAAATTCATCTGTTGTTCAAAATTTTAATAAACCATTTTGATACGATTTGTCTAATTTTGTACGATATTACACCTTCTAAGGTTTCCAAAATCTTTGATTCTCATGAAGGTGAGTCTAAACAATGAAGACATTACTCAAAAATCTGCAATAATTAACACAACTTTACTTGTATGCGGTTTAGGACTGACTGGATGTGATGCTACAACTACCTCAGCTAATGTCGGCACAATTACCCCAACAGTATCAACCACACCAAGTCCCGCTCCATCTACCGCTGGTAGTGAAGCGGATCGTAAACCTCAACCAACGCCGATACTTACGCCAAAACCGACTCCTACCTCCACACCCAGCGTGACACCGACACCCGCACCGACACCGGCAGCTACGCCAACATCTAACCCCACCGCTTGGCCGGACGCCTCGAACACGGGAGCAAAGGGAACGCTTACTACTCGCAGCGGTGAAATAATCAGTACAGATGGAACAGTTGTTCAGAATGTTCAATATACTGGCCGCGTTACAATTCAAGCCAACAATGTTACATTGAAGAATGTTAAAGTAACCGCTGACATGTACTACGGTGTTCTGATTTATGGCAAGGGGATCAAACTTGAGGATGTTACTGTCATAGGTAACCCAACCGCTATGGCTGGTGTAGCCGTAAGCAATAACGGTGAATTCACTGCGACAAGATTGGATGTCTCAAAAGTTGAAGATGGTGTAAGACTTGGTAACAATTCTTCATTAACTGATTCTTTCATTCACGATTTGTCGGGTGATGCGAGTTCGCATTATGACGCTGTTAGCACTGACATTAATCTGACAAACATTTCAATAGTTCACAACACTATTCTTAATCAAATGAGTCAGCCCTCCGCAGTTTATGTTGGTGACGCTTCATATTCAGCAACTGGAACAATTTCCAATAATCTTATCGCAGGTGGTGGGTATGTTATCTATGCGGGTTCGCCATCCAAGCTTGTAATTGAGGACAATCAGTTCTCTACCAGGTTCTTCCCGAAGAGTGGATATTGGGGTCCAGTTGCTTATCTTGGCTCTAGTTCCACTTGGTCAAACAACAAATGGGCCGACGGTCCAAACGCTGGACAATTGATTACTCCATGATTAAGTTAATGAATTGAACTACGGCGTGACTAAAGATCACGCCGTTTTGAGCCGGGCTTTTATAAACTATTGTTCAATTGAAAACAACACTATTTTGAACTGTTTTCTACAAACAATGTAATGAAAGTTTCCCACTTTTTCTTCATTGAGAATTCATTTAATCAGACAGTTAGATAATGGTTTTTGTTCCGATATAGAAAAATGTAGGACCTCCTAATCAATTTTTATTGTCTACTTCTAATGTAAGGATTAAACATGTTTTTAAACAGAAGCAAGCACCGGGCGACCACTCTTAAAGCTTCAATTATTGCTTTTATTGTCGCCGCACTTGGTTTAAGCTTATTAGTACTTGTGCCGGCGCAATTAGCGACTGCTCCCGATTCTGATGCCGCTGCCGGACCCGGTAACGCTTCAATTCCCGGGTTTATCGGCTATGTGACTGCTGGTGGTCACCAACTTGGCATCGGTAGGATGGCTAATGGCCAGTATGGTGTCTGTGTTCAAACGGGCGGCAACTTCCCATGGCCTAACAATGTTCCAAAAGTGCGTTATGTTAATCGCCCGGAGGTTGGGTACTTGCTGTCACGCTTCGTGCCAATGATTCTCAATGGCCAAACTGGTGCTCCCAACAAGTTCGCAGCGGCTTTATGGTGGGCGATTGGTAAAGATTATGGAATGAACGTTAACCCCGGAAACATGCAGGAAAACATTGATCTTATGCATAGCGAGAACCCTGGTTTTTGGCAGGATGTTCGAAATCTCAAAGATGCTTTAATTGCTGAAGCTCACAATTACGCTTCGGGCCCAAATGGTTACACACAGATGCTTAATTTGACTGGTAATCAATTACAGAATGTCGGCCTAATGTCGGCAACGGGAAACTGGCTTCCAGGTTACGGCGCGGATATGTTGATGTCTGGCGGTCGTTTCAACGCTAATGGCTCCAACGCAATGTCAATCATTACTGGACCTCAGGGAGTTTTCGATTACACTTTGGATCAGCCAACAAATACTGCTTATGTAACATTCCACGATGTTCCAAACCATATGGTTAAAATTTATGATGATCACGACTCGACACAAAAAGTTGTCGCCAATGCCGGTAGAATTGATGTGACCGCTTCAGCTTTCTATGGCGCCGGATTGAGAACATATAACATTCAAAAAACCGACACTCTACCAGCTGACGATCCGGTTGGTATTGAAAACAACTCTTTCGTTTATTGGCAGGATTTGAATGGAGACTCTATCTATGATCCAGCCTCGGAGCCAGCACAATCCGCAACAACTAATGCCGCTGGTAACACTTCTCCATACACTGCTCCACCGGGCGTTAGAGTTTGTGCTCAAGAAACAGCGACTGGAAGTTCGTTATACATGACTAATCCCCAGGTGTTCTGTACAGACGGAAGCGCCGATCATGTTTTCGACATTGGCAACATTCCCGTTAAGAACTACCAATTCGTTCCAATCACTGTAACTAAGAAAGCCGAAGGCGATGATCCGAACGGTATGGTTGGAGTAACAGTTGAAGTTTGGATCAACAGCCCCGACGCTGCTTCTGGTGGTCAGCCAATGCCAAACACTGAGTATACTTTCACTCAAGCTGATTTAGACCCCGTAACTAACACTGTAAAGCACACTTGGGAGGATGACGCTGCAGCGCAAACATTCTCAACTGGTGCGGAATATTTCATTGTTATAAAGAAAGAACCTAAAGGCTGGGCTTCACTTGTGGGTGCCTCGGTTCCCGTTGTTCTGAATGGTGGGGATGAGGATCCAACTTCATTCTATACCGCTGATCTTGAGGATGTTATTGAGCACACTCCAACATTGGAAACTCAAACGAATGTTCAGACAGCTTTCTTGAATGATACAATTAGTGATAATGTTACTGTTAACAACACTGGTGGTAATGCTGGTAATGGTGAATACAGAATTTACGGTCCAGTTGCTCCAGTTTTGGGTAAATGTGACACCGTGAACTGGACTGGTGCTCCGTTGGCGGATGAGGGAACTTTCGACATTCCAGGCGATGGAACAATCACTGGCGTGGGAACCTTCCAGGTTAAAGAACTTGGTTGTTACACCTTCTCGGAAAGATATGTTGATGAGACGGATGGTACTCCAGGCGATAATCCACGAGTTGTTACCACTGAATGGACAACTCCAGGTATCGTAACAGAGACTGTAAATGTTGTTAATCCAAATCTGATCACTCAGATCAACAACCAGAACAGTAAAACTGGTGAATACATTACCGATACGGTTAAAATCGTTGACCCGACGGGCGAAGTGATTAACACTAATCGTAATGGCGATTTCAAACTGTACGGTCCAGTTGTTCCAGGTGCGAGCGGCACTTGTGCTGACGCTGTTTGGAAGGACGCTCCAGTCGCTCTTGAGGGAGTATTTGCCGCTGTGAATGGTGTTGCTACTAATGTTGGTAAGTTCAAGGTTGAAACCCCAGGTTGTTACACCTTCTCGGAAAGAATGCTTTCTGAGGATAAGCAGACAACTTACACTGATTGGACAACTCCAGGCATTGCTGAGGAAACCACTTTGACGACTCAGCCATACATTTCAACTCAGATTCAGAAGAAGACCGTGAAGGGTAAGACTGTTCTTCAAGATACAGTTGTTATCAACAATGGTGGAACTGCCGAAAGATTGGGTCACTGGAGATTGTATTACGCTAAACCAGTTCATGGTAAATGCACTAATGTCAATTGGGCCAAGGGTAAAATCATTGGTTCTGGAACATTCACGGTTGATGGCGTTAACAACACCATGATTGTTGGTAAGAAAACGGTTACGAAGAGCGGATGTTACACTTATTCTGAAGCTTTGACTTCTATGGATGGGTCACATTTGTATACTGATTGGACGACTCCAGGTTTGGTTAAGGAAACCACTCTTGTTAAGCCTCGCCCAGTCACGGCTCTTCCACATACTGGCCGATGATAATCAGGTAACTGAATAATTTAAAAATAATTCCATAAACAATTAAATAAATAGAGTCCGGCGCTTGGTATAGAAACTAGGCGCCGGACTTTTTATTCGCGTTCATGGTTGTTTTCACAATGTTATCCTACCGGAAAAATTGCCCCCAGACGTAACCCGCTCGTGATTAACAGTTTTTGTTGAATTAAACACCGAAAGCTGAGTTTTTCTTAAAAAGAGCTGAAGGTTATCTGAGAAACAGCTAAGAAGTTTTTTCCGATACTTTACTTTCAATGACAATGATAGTAATGAGACTCCATTGCTTATTTAGGGTTTCAAAAGTCTACTAAAACCGCCTCTGAGCTGCGGTTTTAGTAGATAAACTCGCTCGACAAAGATTTTATAAACTTTGATAAACATTATGATAAACGCCGTTTTATTTCACATAAACCACATTATGCCGATATTGACATTATTAAATAATCATTATTAAATTAACAGTAAATACATTTTCTTGTAAATAGTTAATAACATTTATAAAAAGAATGGATAAAAATTGTAACAACCTCAACCCTCAACCACGGTGCAAATAAAATGAAAAAGAACGTATTTCTCGCAATAGCAAGCTTAATGTTCGGTTCCCTATTCGTAATAGTCTCAACTCAGCCCGCCAATGCTGCCTGCCCGTCGCCCACATATAATGTAACTAAAAGCGTTAGTGGTCCAGTTTATAACAATGTTGTTGCGCTTAATTACCAAACTTTGAAAAAGACAGCTCTACGCGCTTTAGTACGCGCTAATCTCACTCGCGCTTCCGCTTATAACGTTAGTTACAATGTAACAGCGAGTATTCCCGCTTGTGATGGTTATTCAACTGGTTCAGGCGCCGCTAATGGAACATACACTGCACCAGCGGGAACATATACCTCATCAGCCCAAGCTTGGGGCCGAGGAAAAAGAAACTTAAAGCTTGTTAGAGCGCGCGCAAACGCGTTACGAGCAGCGGAGGGGATCAACTATACAACCTCAGTTTCTTCTGGGAATGCCAACAATTTTGGTGTTCCACCATCATTGTATAGCCAAGCCGCTAATAACGCGTATTCTTCACGAGTAATATTAACTCCAAGAAACGGTGGGGTTATAACCCCACCAGTAACATACTATCCGATGCCAACTCAAGATCAGGTTGAGAACGAATTCGTGAGACTGTTGAACATTGAAAGAAATGCGCCAGATCCGAAATACACTCTCGCGGCTGGTACAACTTACCCGGTGTTCGCATCGGCAGGTCCAGTTACTCGAAGCGTTTCACTTAACGGTTCCGCTCAAGTTTTGGCTGACGCTCAAGCCGAGAAGGGATATATTTTCCACTATGATCAATTGGACGGGAGAACTACGACCCCGCAAACGGCTCCATATACTGATTGGCTAAGTTATTATCGTGCGGCTTCTTGTACAAGTAATGGCGGCTCCGGATATGGTGAAATCGTTACTGCTGTTCCAAATGTTAATGATTCGACTCCAACTGCCGAGAACGCCACGAAGATTGCTAAATACATTTTAGATGCTTATAAATCATCTGAGCCTCACTATAAAATTATGATGGGCCGCACTTACGGAAAAATTGGTTCCGCGGTGACGCCAAAAGCAACGGGAACAAGTGGACACAGTTGGACTTACTTTTCCGCGAAACAATTCTGTGGCGCAACTGTTGATTGATGATAAAAAATTGACCGGCCGGTTTTAAAATCGTTACGAATTAATAAACGGTTTTAGTCCACCGCGGCTCCGTTCAAAAACAGAGGTAATGCTTATTAATTAGTTAATTAAGAATTTTGTTAACCAATCGTTAATGATGAAAAATCTAAAAACTCTCCAAACTTGATAGTATAAAAATCTTATGATTTTTTCATTATGATATTCATTATGATATTTTTTTAATAATGCGAAATTTTAAATGTTCTTACAGACGGGATTAACATAAATGAAGCTCTTAGCAAGAAGCGCTGTTCTTCTATTATTGACAATAATGATCACTGGATTACAACTTAATACTCCAACATATGCGGAAAGTTCCGATGGTTCACTGACAATCAAAGTGGTGCGTGATGTTAACCAGAATGGAACCTATGAACCGGTTCTCGAATTTGGTATGACTGGAGTTCAAATCAGAATCACTGATGCAAACGGAGTTACATCAACTCGAGATACTAACGGCAATGGTGACCTTTTTATTCCAGCTGGTGATCCTATCTTAGCTGGAGGTAAATACAGGGTAGAGGCGATTAACCCTAACCCGAGTATTTTCAAACCCGCAAACGCGGCGGCCTCTGGAACACCCTCCGCGACGAACATTTCCTCTAACGTGGAATTCGTTGATCTTTCGGGTGGGAACAATAAAACAATAACCTTTGGTTATTCTAATCCTGCTGATTACTGCCAAGCTAATCCAATGGTTTTTTCTGCTTGTCAGGCCGCCGCGCCATCAAGTCAGGCCAACGCGACAATGCCGGTTGAAGCTCCACCTTATTTGTTCTATAAAGCAGATTATCGTGGTGGAAACGCTGACGAACTGAAAGGCTCAACACAAACCGAGGTGGGCAATGTTTATGGTTTTGGTTATGATCGACAGACTGGCGATGTTTACGCCGCCGCTAACGCTAAACGAGCGACAACTTACGGTACTTTAGGCGGGCCAGGCTCCATTTACAAGGTTGACAAGAACACTGGGGCGGCCACATTATGGGCGACAGTGCCGGATGTTGGTTCCACTACACATAACTGGTCTGCTCTTGAGGATTATGAGTTCCGTAAAGTGGTTGGTAAAGAATCATTGGGCGATCTTGATGTTAGCGATGATGGCAAAACACTTTATGTTGTTAATTTGAATAATCGCAATCTGTATGCGTTTAATACAACTGATGGAAGTATACTATACAACACCCCAATCCCGAACCAATGCGTTAATGCTTCTGATTGGAGGCCGTTCGGCTTGGGAGAACACGATGGAATGATGTATGTTGGTGGTGTGTGTTCTGGTGAGAATACCCCCGCTGAACTTTCCGCCAAAGTTATTACTTTTGATCCAATTGCACAAACTTTTGGAAGTGTGATTCTTGACCAACCTTTAAATTACACTCGTGACGATAATACAATCAGTAATTGTAAGAACGCAAATTGGAAACCATGGACTGACACTATTCCAATAACTTGTATTGCTGATAGCGGTTTTGCTAATCAAGTAACTTGGCCAACGCCAGTACTTTCAGACATTTCTTTCAAGAATGATGGAACAATGATGGTTGCTATGCGTGACCGTTCTGCTTCACAATATGGAAACGGCGTTCTTGCTGAACAGGCGTTCTTTGGTGTTTCTGCGCGGCCGATGGTTGTTCCAGGTGGAGATTTGTTGAAAGCGTGTCCAGTTAACGGCTCTTTTGTTTTTGATGAGAATGGCGGCTGTGGTTTAAATAACGAATTCTTTCATGATACTCGTGGCATTTCGTTTGGAAATCCTCTTCACCAAGAGGGGCTATATGGCGGCATGGCTTACACTCCAAGTGAAACTGGTGTTGTTGTTAACAGTGTTGATCCGTTGGATGCGCCGTTCCAGTCTGGTTTATCGAACAATTCAACTGTTAATGGTTCTTGGACCAGCGGTACACTTGTTAATGACACTTATCGTAAATCTGAAGGGTTAGCAGACATTGAAGTTCTCTGTGACCTTGCTCCAATACAGATTGGCAATCGTGTTTGGCTCGATTCTAATGGTAACGGTATTCAAGATCCCGAAGAGACTGTGATTCCAAATGTTACGGTTCAATTGAAGGATGAGAACGGTAATGTCTTGAACACTACGACAACTAATACGAATGGTGAATACTATTTCGACAATGTTAACGCTAACACGAAATATTATGTCGTCCTTGGTAACCCGGCGGATTATGCTGTTGGTGGGCCACTTCATGGTTATGTATTGACAAATCAAGATGTTGACAGCAACGGCAATGACAAGTTGGATTCGGACGCCGGTTTGAATTCAGACTCGAATGCTGAAATTGTTTTAACTACTGGAAACGCTGGTGAGAATAATCATACATACGATTTCGGTTTTGCGCCCGAACGACGACCAGATTTGGCTTTGAGGAAAGCGCTTTCTGACGGACAATCATCCACAGTTAGGATTGGCGATACTGTTAACTGGACGATCATGGTTTACAATCAGGGTAATGTTACTGCGCGCGACATTACTATTACGGACGCTCTACCAACTGGAGTTGTTCTTGATGATTCAACTTGGTCTCAGAGCGGGGCTAACATTGTTAAAGTTTTGAACGATGTCAATCTTCAACCTGACGGGCATGTTGAGGTAACTTTGAAAACTAAAGTTACTTCAGACGCTGTTGAGGGCGATTTAGTGAATACTGCTGAAATTTCAAATGTTGTTAAAACGGATGGTTCACCGTTTGTTGACGTGGATTCTACTGCTGATTCGGATTTAACCAATGATGTTCTTGTTGATGATGTGATTGATTCAACACCAACTGGTAACCCGGCTGATGAGGATGATCATGACATTGCGACTGTTACTTTGGAGAAAGTGGGAGACCTTGCTCTCCAAAAGAAATTAGCAACTGGGCAGTCTTCAACAGTGAAGAAGAACGACACGGTTAATTGGACTGTCACAGTGTTCAACCAGGGCCAGAAGGACGCAAAAAACATTGTTGTATCCGATCTGCTGCCAGATGGTTTCGTAATGGATGATTCATCTTGGACTGTGGATCCGAATAATTCTAAATTGTTCACCAAGGCAATCATTGAAACATTGAAGCCAACTGATTCTTTTGTTCTTACAATGAAAACAAAATATGTCGGTAATGATCCAACTGGAACTAAGTTGATCAACAATGCTGAAATTTCCTCGGCTGAGAATGCCGATGGTTCAGTATTCGTTGATGTTGACTCTACACCAGATTCAGATATGACAAATGATGGTGTAGTTGATGATGTGATTGATTCAACACCAACTGGTAACCCGGCTGATGAGGATGATCATGACATTGCTCTGGTTGATGTTGTTATGGATGCTCCCCCGGTTGATAATAACCCTCAGCCGAATAATCCACCGACAACTACTAATCCGGGTGCTCCAACAGTTGACAATTCGATTCCACCGTTAGTTAAGAAGCCAAAACATCGTAGACCAACTGCTCTTCCGCACACGGGGGCTCCATTCGGTTCGGGGATGATTGGCCTCGCTGGAGCACTTATTGTTGGTGGTGCAGCTATGCTGGTGTGCACCCGACGAAAAAACTGATTTTGAGATTTTCTTAAAATCGAAATGAGAGAAACGGTCCCCAGGTTCGTTAATACCGCGCTTGGGGACCGTTTTTTCATACATTTTGCTAACTTTTTTGAAAAACGGTTGTTTAGGTATAGCAATACCAGAATGAGTAAAAACACGGGATGCAGAGCGCTAAATAGCTCTTGAAAAAATGAACAATTTTTGATATCATTAAGAAGACTCGAGATAAAATTAGGAACAAATTATGCCAAAGAATAAGAAAACCATGATAATAATTATGGTTATTTTAACACTCGTACTAATTATACTGGCCAGCACCCTCCTAAACTCGAGAAATAAAAACGACCCTACGAATGATCAGAACCCTAAAACAATGACCACGGATCAGGCCGATTTGTTTGCCTCAACAAGGTTCCAGAACAATCGCGCCAAGAAAGTAGAATGCGAAATAATTATTACCAAACAAGATCTCAAAGCAAAAGTTCTTGTTGATTATGAAAAACATAACGGGTATGGAAACTTTACCGACAAAACGCAAAAAGGCTTCATTGCGTGGACCCCAAATCGTATCGCTGTTAAC
>Ga0116193_1003135_pt1 | contig 12083 bp, 9 predicted proteins | sample AD_UKC115_MetaG_FD_89892 | JGI IMG/M metagenome (GOLD analysis project Ga0116193, IMG submission 89892) | Active sludge microbial communities of municipal wastewater-treating anaerobic digesters from Hong Kong - AD_UKC115_MetaG | ecosystem: Engineered > Bioreactor > Anaerobic > Digestate | place...
GAAAGAGAGTGGATGGTCCTGTCGCTGGTGAATGGGTTTTATACTGCAAGCTCCATCATCAGCCGCACAGGCTACGGAAGCTTTGAAACCTATCAGATACTCAATCGCCTGTTGATGAGCGGTCTGATTCAGAAGATCAACTCGCCTCCGGTGCGTCTTTCGCGAGGTTCGCTCATTGAAAGCCGGCCAATGGTTGATCCAGAACCTTCGCCATCCGTTCAACCGCAAAACGGACAAGCCATTTCTTCCGGATTGCTGGGCCGATTGCGCAAGAAGAACACGGTTGAGATGCCGATCGAACCAACGCTTCGAAGGAAGACCATTACCGCCTCCACGCCAATCGGCTGTATTGTGGCCTATCTGAATGAGCTCATTTCATCGCTATCGCCGAATGTAGATCTTAGCGGATTGGAAAATGGCGAACCTGTCCTCAATGCGATGTGGAGGCAGGTGCTGAATATCTGCCCTCGCGCTGATTTGTTATTCTTTTCTGAGAATAGGTTTTCCTCCGAACGGTTTGAGCATTTTGTCTCAGCGGGCGCAGCCGAGCGCATGCAGACCTGTTATGATGAAACAGTCGAGGCATTAGGGCGGTTCTTGGGACGATTGTTTTTAATGGCATCTAACCGCATGGGCGAACGGAATGCCAATCGCGCATTCCATTCTGTATGCGAGAGCATTCAACGGCCATCTGCAATGGCATTTGAACCGGATTTTGTATTGGAAGCATTTGTTTCGAAGGCGATTGACTGAGAATCGGGCCTATTTACAGCGGAGGTGACTTGCCATGGCGGGTGAAACAATTCTAGTGGCGGATAATAGCGTAGCCGTGCAGGAAATTATCAAGCGCACGCTGGAAAGCGATGGATATCATGTGGTTACGACTTCCAATGGCCTGGCCGCGGGCCATTATCCCGATCTGGACAAAGTGGATGTGGCGCTGATTGATCTGGATCTGCCGGATTTCGACGGCGCCGCGACGGCCAAGTATCTGCGCTCGATTCAGGAAAGTCATCGCATTCCCATTCTGGCGCTCGTGGATGAAGATCAGAAAGATGCCCGCGGTTCGGAGTTTTGTCCGGGGGCCAATGGTTATTTAACCAAACCGTTCGAACCCGCGATTTTGCTGAAGAAAGTTTCTGCGCTTCTCGAAGAGAAGCAATTGGAGGATCAGATTCGCGAGCATTTGCAATCGGTGGCCGATCAGCGGATGAAGGAAATCGCCGACAAGCATGTGCAATCCGCCATTGATAAACGCACACAGATTATTGTCGAGCGAACGATCCAGAATGTGATTGCGCTGGTCGATCAGCATGCCCGGCGAGAAGTCGAAGCGAAAATCACGGCTTTAACGGCAGAAAAAGAGCAGGAACTGGTGCGCGCCACCGTGCGCGAAGTAGCGCAATCGATGGTGGAGAAACTGGCCGAACGCAAAGTTACCGATGCGATGGAGCATATTCTTGAGGAACAAACCAACCGCACAATCAAGCGTTCTGCCAATACCATCTTGCCCCAGATGATTCGCGAACGTCTGCGTGAATCGATGGAACATACACTGCCGCGCGAGATCTCGGCGCGCGTGCAGGAATCGGCCGAGCAGATGGTGCCTGAAATTTCGGCCAAGATCGTGCAGATGATCGAAAAAGTGGCTGCGCAAGCCGTGCCGAAGGTGGCGCGCGAGCGCGTTCCAGAAATTGCAGATCGTCAATTGCGCTACGTGACAGACGAGCGCATTCCTGAACTGGTGAAGAAATTGGTCGAAACAGAACTGAATGAGCAAATACGAATCAAATTAAGTCCGGCTATGGAATCCATGCGCTATCGCATGCAAAGGCGCGTGCGCAATACAAATATTCTGTTGTTCTTTCTTGTCTTGCTTCTCACGGCGGCGAATGGTTTCCTGCTCTATCTTCATATCCTGCCGATGCTGGCCCGTTAACGAATGAGTCCACGAGCACCTCGTTCCAGCCCTAATCTCGCATTGCCCGAGGATGCAGAGGTTCCCGAGGCGTTTTTTCCTCTTGCGGGCGCCTCCGCGCCTTTGCATTGGCTGGAAATCTTTGGTCGCGAGGCTCCTGTGGAGTTGGAGATTGGATGCGGCAATGGGCGTTTTCTTTCACTGCACGCGCCGCTGCACAAAGAGATTAATTTTTTTGCAATAGAAATTGCCGCCAAATATGCACTTCTTGCCGCACGGCGCATGGATAAGCGCGAAGTGGGCAATGTGCGGGTGAGCGCGGCGGAAGCCAATGAGTTTCTGGAGCGCTGGGTGGCGCCGGGTTCGCTGCAGGCCATGCATATCTATTTTTCCGATCCCTGGCCCAAGCGACGTCACGCGCGCAGGCGTCTATTCCAATACTCATTTCTGAACCGCGTCGCGCGCGCAGTGCGGGAAAATGGCATGGTTTACATTCGCACGGATGTGGATTGGTATTTTGCTGATATCTTGACATTGTTTGTGGAGCATCCGTTGTATGAGATGCTCACATTTGGCGAGCAGACGGAATTTCCGCAGGATGACCTGCTAATGACCGGCTTTGAAAGCAAGGCCCTGCGGCAAGGCCGGCGTGTCTTTTTTCTCACCTTGCGCCGATGCCCTCGCGTGAAATCCTCTTTGCAAAAGAACGGAAATGTGATTGTCTCTGGGACATGAGACAGCGCATACTGATTATTGCCTCCCTTATCCTTTTATTGATCGCCATCGCGACCATGTTCCTGAAATTCGGCAAAGGCTCCGTGTCGCTGGCGATGGTTTCTGTTCCCAACACGCTTTGGGTTTATGAATACAATCAATCTTATGATTCCACGATTGCCGGCGGCGAATCGCAGCATCGCGAAATTATGGGCAATTGGACGTTCAAAGGCAGGCAATCGCGAGGCGGCTCACGCTATGAGTCGCTTCAGTCCTTTGCATTGCGCCGATTCATGCTCAATGGCCAAGTACAATTGAATGCTGCCGTCCCCTGGCTGAATGTGTCCGCGCCGCGGGATGCGCGCGGAAGACTTCTTATTGGCGGTTTTGCGGATTCTTATCCGCTGGAATTGCTCGATTCGCCATCCATTTTGCCATTCTTCACAGGTAGGAAAACAGCAGAGGAAGAGGAATGGCAGGATCAATTCCGCATTATTCTGCCTTGGACAAAACAACCTTTGATAGCGCGAATGACTACAAAACTGGAAAAGATCAATTCCACGCGCGAGGCCGTTGTAAGTTATAAATTAGAAGGCAAATGCTTATATCAAAAAGAAAACCCGCCTGTCCGCGAAAACGCTAGTGCAGTAAAAGAAAAAGCGGTTTTGGACATAAAAGGGCAATGCACTCTGGATCCAGTCATTGCATTGCCCTTAATCCAGGAGCAACACCTGAATGTCAAAGTGTTCAATTATAATGAACTTAGGGAAAATATCGGAAACAATTCAGAAGACGCGCAAGCCATTATTCAAAGCATAACGACGAAAATGCTGTTGAAAGCCACTATTCAAGGCAATTTGGATGCAGGAAAAAGTTCAAGCAGCATCAAACGCACGCCGACGAATATAGACAATTTACAGTAATTCTATGATGCTCCATTTGCCTCTTCTTCGAACAGCGCATCAACAAAATCCACGGGAGAAAAATCGCGATAATCCTCGGCTGATTCGCCAATGCCAATCATGCGGATTGGAATTTTATATTTGTCGGCCAGGGCAATAAGTATGCCTCCCTTGGCGGTGCCGTCCAATTTCGTCATAACCAATCCCGTGACAGGAACAGCTTCGCTGAAAATTTTTGCCTGGCTGATGGCGTTTTGGCCAGTGGTGGCATCTAATACAAGCAAAGTCTCATGCGGGGCCTCCGGGATGACTTTCTTGATCACGCGCTCAATTTTTTTAAGTTCCTCCATCAAATTAGTCTTCGTATGAAGCCGGCCCGCCGTGTCGATCAAAACAATTTCCGTCCCATCGCTGCTTGAGGATTTAAGTCCATCAAAGCAAACAGCGCCGGGATCTGCGCCAGTCTCTTGTTTAATAATTGTAGAGCCAGTGTGTTTGGCCCAGATTTCCAATTGCTCCACGGCCGCCGCGCGGAATGTGTCCGCCGCCACCAAAGTAACTTTTTTCCCATCTTGGTGCAGCCGTTGCGCCAGTTTTCCAATGGTTGTTGTTTTTCCCGTCCCATTGACGCCAACAACTAGAACGACATACGGGCGAGGACCGTCAAAGGATAACGGATGATCTTCGCGCCCAAGCACTTTGAGCATTTCCTCTTTTAATAATTCAATCAAGCCATTGCCATTGCCATCACCCCGCGCCTCAGGATTATTACGCAGGTGATCAATCATGCGCATGGCGGTTTCGGGGCCGATGTCAGACTGGATCATGATTTCTTCCAGTTCATCAAGCAATTCTTCATCGACTTTGCCATGCAGACGAATAGTTTGCTTTAACTTATTGATAAACCCATCTTTTGTCTTTGTCAGTTGTTCCTTAAGCCTTTGAAAAAAGCCTTTCTTTTGCTCCGGTTCCTGATCGGGCACCTGGTTGGATGCCGCGTTGTTTTGCTTCTCATCCAAAGCCATAAAATTTTCGATATTATCATTTATTTCCGAAGTTGCTTCAGCAGGGCTGTCCGCTGGTATTGCTTCAGGTTTCTGCTCTTGATTTTCATCCTCATCTTTGGATTTTCGAAAAAAGTTCCACAATGCCAATTGAGTTTCTCCTCTTATTTAACAATGATTCAATGATTTTAGCGGCTCAAGCCATTCCACGGGAAATGCACATCGACGCCCCGTTCGAAAGTCCACCCATATTATAAGCGTGCTGCCATCAGCGATCAGCCGATGTGGCTCATTTTCATAAATGGCGTATTCAACTTTGAATGAACTGTCACGGATCGCGGTAGCGCGAATAAAAACGCGAATGATCGATGGATAGGATAATTGGCTGCGGTAATGAATTTCAGCTTGCGCCACAACTGGGCCTGCATCTCCACCTTGGGCAAAGAGATGAAACTGCCGAAAAAATTCACAGCGGGCAGTCTCGAAATATGTCAGATAGCGTGAATTATTGACATGCCCCTGCGCATCCATGTCGCCCCATTGTACCGCAACATCGGTGAAGTATGAAAAGGATTCAGGACCGAGCGAAAATTTTGACATGCTTATTATCCTCTTAAACTCCGCTGAACGCGGAGAAGCCTCCATCAATAGCAATGGTAATTCCAGTAACGAAGTCCGATGCGGAAGAAACCAAATACAAAACAGTGCCAAGCAAGTCCGAAGGCTCGCCGAAGCGATTCTGCGGCGTATGAGAAATAATCGTCTCCCCGCGCTGGGTTAATCCATTGCTGTGCTCATTCGTGAGAAGAAATCGATTTTGTTCAGTGAGGAAAAACCCTGGAGCAATGGCATTCACACGCAATTGAGGCGCATAATTTTGCGCCAAATGCACGGCCAACCATTGAGTGAAGTTCGTGATGGCTGCCTTCGCGGCGGAATAAGCAGGAATTCGCGTGAGCGGACGCAAAGCATTCATCGAAGATATGTTTAAAATAACGCCACTTTTTTGCTGCGCAAATATTTCTCCAAACACCTGGCATGGCAGAAAGGATCCCATAAAGTTCAAATTAAAAACCCAGTGAATCGCCTCTTCCGGCAATTCGAAAAAAGATAATTCCGCGCTGGTGGTAGCCTCTTTGCGATTGCCGCCAGCACCGTTTATCAGAATGTCCACTCGCCCAAATTCCTTAAGGATTTCCTGGGAAGCCAGAGCAATGCTTTGCTTATCAAGAACATCCATGCGAAATGCAGCCGCGCAAAATCCCTCTTCAATCATATTCCTTGAATGGCTGCGTGCTTGATCATAATTAATATCACAAAGCGCCACCGTGGCGCCTGCCTGGCACAAGCCAGCCGCCAAACCAGAACAAAGAACTCCGGCTGCCCCTGTAATGACGACAACCTTATGCCGTAAAGAGAAAATATCCGCCGCCTGAGTGTTCATGTCGTTGTCCCATTGCGAGTTTTCACCTTTAGAAATAGCAGTATGCGTGGACACCGTTTGAAATGCAACCTGATGTTGGGCTTGACGAAAGAGGCTGCGGCGCGTTAGTTGATGCAGAACACATGAGTAGAAAGGTCGGCCTCCAACGTGAGCATGCTCCTGCAAATGCTGCACCCGCAGTGGTGGTTTGCCTTTACTGGTGTTTGGATCACTTGGTACCTCGCCACAGTTGCATTGGGATGGCTTGTTTTTCCTTTTCTATTTCACTGGCTAAAACCACTTCCCGACCGTGGCTACGCGGCTTCCAGAATTGTGGGAACTTTTCTTCTTAGCTATCTAAACTGGATCCTTTGCCATAGGTTCATGATCTTTTCAGCAAAATCTTTAGCCATGGCCATAGGCATTTTGTTCTTTCTATCCCTCATTCACGCATTCAAAGACTTTTTCCATCTCAAAGAATTCTTTCGCAAGCGTTGGCATTGGATCATTGCCACGGAATTTTTTGCACTGTTTCTTTTCATGTTATTGGTGAATATTCGCTCATTTTGCGCCGATATTCAGCCTAATCCCGGCTACTCAGGCGCCGAAAAACTTGGCGACATGATGATATTTACGTCTCTTTATAAAACCGATCATTTTCCGCCTGAAGACAGTTGGTTCTGTCACTCCAATGATGCTTCTGTTTCCGATCCGCATAACCCCAATCTGAACTATTACTATGGTGGCCATCTCCAGTGGGCCACTTTGGCTCGGTTGACGCAAACGCCGCCAGGAATAGCTTATAACCTCGCGCTAGCTACATTATTCTCCTGGATAGGATTGGGAGCCTTTTCCTTATTGCTGAATGTAACACAACGCCTTTCACCAGCATTTTTGGGCGGTATATTAATCATCTTTTTTGGCAATCTTGAACCATTTCAGCAATTAAACCGTATGATTACTGAATATGAACAATGGCGACAAGCAGGCCAGCCATTCTCTTTTTCTGATTTTATGCTGGTCGATCGATTTGACTTCTGGAAAGCCTCGCGCGTGATTCTCAATCGCTCGATTGACGGACAAATGCCACAGAATGGCAATACGGTGAATGAGTTTCCTGCATTTAGCTTTGTCTTGGGAGACCTGCACGCCCATGCCTCCGCGTTGCCTTTGCACTTAGCTTTGCTCATTGTGCTATATGCTATTTTTCTGCTGAAATGCGAGACGGCCTCTCACTGGTCCGAGGCATTCCTGCGTTCGCCAGGCGCGCTATTCTTGACTATGCTTTTGCTTGGAGGACTTTATTTCTATAATTCTTGGGAGATGATTCCAGTATCGCTCCTGTTGGCAGTACTATTCCTGTGGGACAAAGAGAATTGGACCTCTGGGCATTTATTTCACATATTAAGCGTAATGGCGCTGTTCATATGCTTATTCTGTATTTCGCTCTTCCTCTTCTTTAACTTATTTACGTTTCAGTTGCATACGCCATTCATTTCGACCGCAGATTCAGGGCCTGCGAATGCCGCCGGCATTTTGGGGCGCGTCATGAGCTTTATTCATCAAAGAATATCCCTTCGCCCTTACGAGTTGGACAGTTCCGCTACTGAGCTTTTCCAATTTTGGGGGTTGATGTGTGTTCCACTTGGACTTCTCCTGGCGAGTAATAGCCTTTTATGGATTCGATGCCATTATAATCAAAGGACTCTTTTATCCTGCGCTGCCATTCTGTTTTTCATGACTTTATTAGGGATGATATATCATGTTCCCAGCGCTCAGATCTGTTTGTTATTCTGCATCAGTGCAGGGCTGTTTTCATGGAAGCAATCCGGGGCTGCCGATCAAATATTCATGGCCCGCGTAATGTTTGTCGCATTTACGATTATCTTGTTTGCGGAACTGTTCGTCATCAACGATCCAATGACAGGCGCGCTACGGCGTTATAACACTGTGTTTAAATTATACTATCCCGCATGGGCAGACGTTTTTATCTGTGCCTGCTTTTTTGCCTGGAAGGCAGATACCGCTCTCTCCTTGAAAGGACTCCTGCCACAGCGCCTTTGTTTCCTTGCCTGTATTTTGTTATTTTGCTTGCTTGGTCTTGTTTATCCTTTCCTGGCGATTTGGGTGCGCACCGAAGGATTCTTTACCGCCAAGTCTAATCCTGAAGCAGGCCTTTACTCATACCGGAAATCTGCTGGATATTATGGACGCACACTGGATGGCCTGCGCTTTTTATCTGATCCCACCGAAGCGCCGGAAGATTATGCTGCCATTCAATGGATCAACAATTCTATTTCCGATCGCCCCCACATATTGGAAGCAGTGACGCACGCCTATTCTTATTCCAGCCGTATTTCGGCTTACACCGGCTTGCCCACGATCCTTGGCTGGGATAATCATGAACAACAATGGCGAGGGTGGGATTTGGCCCCTGTGGTCGAGGCTCGCCGCCAGAATGTAACGACTGCCTATGAAACAATTGATGTAAATACATGTATTGCCATTCTGAAACGGTATTCAATCCGCTATGTGATGGTGGGGGAATTGGAAAGGCGTATTTATTCCTCGAGCGGCCTGCAAAAATTCAACCAATTAGGTACTGTAGTTTATCAGAAAGGCAACACAGTGCTTTATGACGTAAGCAAAGCCCCAATTCTGCTGGGGAGCGGCTCATGAAACAGCGATTCTCATCAAGCGTCATCTTGTGGTTAATAATAGCCATCACTGCGGGGGGGGCTTTCCTGCGGTTCTGGGATTTACAGTCCAAGCCGTTTATGCATGATGAAAGTCTATTTGCGTATTTTTCCTACTGCGTTTATCCCTTATTTAATTATAGATATGATCCTCTGCTCCATGGCCCGATGCTTGAGCATTTAACTGCGCTTTTGTACTTCGTTTTTGGAGATACTAACTTCACGGCGCGTTTTTGGCCAGCATTCCTAGGAACTATCTGTATTTTTCTCTGCTGGCCTTTCAGAAGGCAGATATCTTTAAGTGGTGCCATAGCTTGTGCCGCAATGATCTGCCTCTCCCCCACCCTGCTATATTATTCACGGTTTTTGCGCAATGATATTTTTTTATTATTCTTTGAGTTGGTCACAATTTTGTTTTTTATTCAATGGCAAAAGTCTGGAAGGCCTTGGGCTGGCTTTTCGTTTTCATTTTTTTCCGGCTTGCTGATCTGCATCAAGGAAAATGCGATTTTCTTTTACTTCACTTGCGTGACATTTTTTTTATTGACCTATATTTGTGATTTCCTGGCGGGAGTCTTTATTTTATGGCGTTCACGGTCATTACCAGAAGTGCGCCCTAGCTCAGAATCTATAATTACTTTTATTCATATTGCCATTGGAAACTGCCTGTTTTGGATTTTTATGGTGTTTGCCGGCCGCCGCCTGTTTATTGATTCTGCAACGGGAACATCGTTTATTCATATAACGCATCATCAAGTAGTTTTGTTAGTGCTGAGCGCCTTTTGTCTGCTGCAGGTTTTTGTTTGCCTCTTCTGTATTGATGCCAAATTCCGCATCGGTCGCTTTCATTTGGCACACTTATTCACTCAGCTTCTTGCAAATACATGGATGTCAATTGCTGCAGGGTTATTTATGGCCATGGCTATGTATATTGTCCTTTTCACCACTCTCCTTCATTTTCAATGGGGATTCTTCCAAATATATCGTACAACACTGCAATACTGGGCCGAACAAAATGCATTGCACCGGCTTAAGGGTCCCTTCCATTATTACCTTTTTCGTATTCTTGTGTACGAGACACTGCCGTTATTGATTGCAGGCCTAGGCTGCCTTGTTACCCTGTTCCGCCGATGGCGTGCTGCCGCAGTATTCCTTCTAGGATCTGGTGGTATTATTGTTTCAGTCTTTTTCTTTTTGAGATTGCATCCTTTCGACGTTCAATGGGCTGATCAACATTTGCACCTTTCTGCCACATGGCATTTGTATTTTGCTCTTCTGCTAGCATGGTCCTGCATCTGCCTGACAGTTATTGTCCTTGGGCGGGGGCGCTTTTTTGACGCGTTTCTAATCTGGTGGGCGCTTCAAAGTTTATTACAATATTCATACGCGGGTGAAAAGGTTCCCTGGATAGGCGTTCATATTACCGCACCGCTTATTTTTCTTGCGGCTCTCGAAGCAGGGCGTTTTTGGCAATGGACGCAATGTATTCACATAACCTATCAACGAGATCTTTTACGTTATATTTTTATTCTATTATTTATGCTGCTCTTTGTCCGAGGGACGATTATCGCCATCCAAGTGGCTTTCGTAAGAAATACAGACGCCGGTGAAATGCTGGTTTATAACCACACTACTCCTGAATTCCTAAACGTTGTACACACCATCAATCGAGTGGCAGTTCAAAGTGGAGAGGGTAAAAAGCTGGCAATGAGTCTCACCGGCGAAGCACTCTGGCCCTTAAATTGGTATATGCGGCATTACGACAGATATCTTTCACCGGAAAATTTGTCCACCACTCAGGATGTAGTTATAATTGCCAATGAAAATGATATTTCCTCCTCATTGCGTGACTTTCACGAATATGAAAAGAAAATAGTGCCATTGCGTCAGGCCTGGGTTCCTGATGAGTTACGATTGCGGGCCATGTTTGCTTACGTGCTGCATGGAGGCAAATTAGAATCTGTTCCCGCTAAACCAGAGTTGATTCTTGCTGGACAGGAGGATTGGAGGAAATTTTGGAACTATTTCCTTTGGCAATCTCCTTGGCTAAAAAAAGGGGAAACCAGCATAGGCTGGCCATATAATGTCGTTTTTTTGCTTCGGAAAGACTACCTCTCCTATGCCAAGGAACCTGCTGGCAAATTACAATGAACAGAGTTATCTCCTTTGTATTTGTCTTCGTGATTGCAGCCGCTTTAAGCGTTGAGGCTTGGAGACGCATTCCTTTTCGCGGAGATGTCTTGTTTCCCGAATCCGGCGGCACCGCGCCTGCCTTTCTGGCCTCCCGAGGTGAGCCGCTTTACCAGGATATAGACCATGGCTCGTTCATCATATTATGCCATTCGCCGCTGTTTTATTGGCTGACTTCCCGCATCGCGCGTGTAATGCGCCTGGATATGGATGGCACAGCCTCCGTCGGGCGCTCGCTGGCATTTATGTTTACTATACTTTCTGCTTTCATTGCTGTGTTCTTGCGCCGCATGGAATTAGAAAATAACTCGATTCGCTTTAATTCATTGTTTGCCTTCGGGCTTGCGCTCTCTAATCCGCTTTTTATGCGCTGGGGTTTAATGGTTCGCCCGGATACGGCGGCGATGTTCTTTTCGTTTCTTGGGGCTTGGCTTTGTCTTTTATCTCTCGAACAAAAAGCACATCAATTTATTTTTATTGTATTTGGTCTTTTTTGTTTTGGGCTCGCTTTAGGTTGCAAGCAAACGGCATTTTCGGCCTCGCTGGCTTTCTTAACCTTGTGTGTTTATCGACGTCATTTTCGTCTGGCCACTGCATTTTTTGGCGCATTTGTGATCATGATCTTATGTGGGCTGTTTTTTGTTCACTTTGCATTTGGCCCTTATGCGCTGCGCAATATTCTCGCTACCGCCTCCGCTCCCATTGCATTGGACAACATTTTGCGCCCCTTGAAATTCACGCTGCGCGATACCTTTCCCATGCTGTTAATCCTTGTTGGCTGGGTTATTTATCAGCGCAAGCATTTCAGCACTTATCATATTACATTTACATCCATTTATTTTATGATTTCCTTTCTCATGGCATTGGTTGCATCCATTAAGGCAGGATCTTCGACAAACTACTTTATTGAATGCATTATGCTGGCTGGCATTTTGTCAGAACGACTTATTTCCCGCCTTTGGACTTATAAGTCATTACTTCCACGCATTGCGGCTTTAATGCTGCTTTTATTCATTGCCGGAAACGTCTGGGCGCGGCCGTTTGTCTGGCGTATTTATCGGGATGAATTTCAGCACAGCCGCTCGGCGGTGGAATTGATTGATCACCTGAATGGCCGCTATAAAAATGGCCTGGTGATTTCCTCAGATGCGTATGTCAGCATGACAGCAGGCAAACGCCCGCTTTTAGTTGATAGTTTTATCTTCTCCGCCATGCGACAGACGGGGCATTGGGATC
>Ga0116193_1003139_pt1 | contig 12076 bp, 9 predicted proteins | sample AD_UKC115_MetaG_FD_89892 | JGI IMG/M metagenome (GOLD analysis project Ga0116193, IMG submission 89892) | Active sludge microbial communities of municipal wastewater-treating anaerobic digesters from Hong Kong - AD_UKC115_MetaG | ecosystem: Engineered > Bioreactor > Anaerobic > Digestate | place...
CGGCTCCAACGTCGCGGTGCTTGCCTTTGAATGTCCGCTCAGCGAGCGCGCGCGCACCTGGTTGCGACTGGAAGAGCTGTTCGGACGTACCCGCGTTTACTCGGCGCGCCGCGACAGCATTGACCATCGCAGCGCCTTGTTGAGCCTGTTTGACATCGTCGATACCGCCAGTCGCAGCGATCTCAAGACTGACCTGCTGCAGGAGCTGGACCGCCAGCGCAGCCTGTGGAGCACGCAGCTCGACAACCCCGAGGTGGCGCGCGAGGCGCTGGCGGAGTTTCTGGCTGACATGGACGCCGTCATCCATGATTTGCATGGGCAAATCGGCAAGATTGGTCAACACCTGCGTGAAAGCGAGTGGTTGCAGGCCGTGCGGCAACGCGCAACGAGCCCCGGTGGCGCCTGTTCGTTCGAGCTACCGATGCTGCACAGCTGGTTGCAGCGGGGTGAGTTTGAGCGGCGTGACGCCCTGAAGCACTGGCTGGACCCGCTGGCGCCGCTTGAGGAAGCGGTGCTGCTGGTGTTGCGCCTGTTGCGCGAATCCGGCCAGACGACCGCTGAAACGGCGCATCAGGGCAACTTTCATCGCGCGCTCACCAGCTCACGCCCGCCGCTACTCGCGCGTATCGAGGTCGATACCGGGCATGCCGTGGTGCCCGAGGTAAGCGCCAATAAATACACCGTCAACGTGCGGTTTCTCGAGCATCCCGGACAATTCCAGAACGGCGGCCGGGCAACGGTCACCAGCCGCAGCATTCCGTTTCGAGTCGCGCTCTGTGCGCTCTAGTCAGACCGCTCCTGATCGTTCAGCATCCATGAAAACCGTCGCCTGCCCGCGCTGCCAGACCGCTGTCCCCTGGACGATCGAGAGCAAGTTCCGGCCGTTCTGTTCGGATCGCTGCAAGCACGTGGACCTCGGAGCATGGGCGAACGACGAATACCGCATCGCCAACGCCGAGCCGCCTGATTACGAGCCGGCCGTTTACCCGAAGCTGGAATGACTGACCACCACCACGCGTGGCCCATGCCGACACACGCGACGGTCCTCAGCTTTTTGCGCCAACTCAGTGCGGGAGAGGGATCGGTGGACGAATCTCCAACAGCCGACCAGATGGCATTCTGCGTTCGCCGCCCTGTACCGGCGGGGCTCCGCAACAACGTGCTAACGCCGCTTATCGCGCCTGCAGGCCAGCCAGAACGGCGCTTTCCGGCGCATGCAGCGCCGGGAGCAGCGGGGCAAGACTGATCGCGACTGGCGACTGCCACGCAAATGCCTGCCCCTCGCGCCCGTGCGGCTCGCTGGTCCAATCCGCCGTGCGGCAAAAGTTCAGCTCAACATGGGCGTGCTCATAGCTGAAGCGTTCGCTTCGCCACAGCGTAGCCGACCTGATCTGCACACCGAGCTCTTCATCGATTTCCCGAATCAAAGCGTCAATCACTGACTCGCCAGCCTCGATCTTTCCACCGGGAAACTCCCAGTACCCCGCGTAAGCCTTGCCTGCCGGGCGCTGCGCAAACAGCACCTGATATTCGCCATCGACGAAGCGCTCGATGATCGCCACCGCTACGCGGGTGAGCGGGCGAGCATCGGCCGGGTCAAAGCGCGGCTCGCTCACTTGCCACCGCGACCGGCATAGTCACGTGCAAACTGGTAGGCCACCCGCCCGGAGCGCGACCCACGCTGCAGCGCCCAGTTCAACGCATCACGCTCGAATGCTTCGCGCTTCCTGTTTTCCGATGGCACGCTAGCGCCGAGTTGTCCAGCCCACGAAGTCACCGCAGCGAGGTAATCCTCCTGTGAGAACGGGTAGAACGAAATCCACAAACCGAAGCGCTCGGACAGCGACACCTTCTCTTCGATGCTTTCGCCGAAGTGCACTTCGTCGCCAACGTACTTGGTTTCTTCGTTCTCGCTGAAGTATTCCGGCAACAGATGGCGGCGGTTCGACGTTGCATAGAGCAGCACGTTCGGCGTCGCTGCCGCGATGGACCCATCAAGAATGGCTTTTAGCGCCTTGTAGCTGCCGTCACCCTGATCGAAGGACAGATCGTCGCAAAACAGCACAAAACGATATGGCTCATCGGCGATCTGGTCGACGATGTACGGCATGTCGTTGAGGTGTTCTTTCTCGACCTCGATCAGGCGCAGTCCCCGCTTGGCGTAGCGCGACAACATGGCCTTGACCAGCGAGCTCTTGCCGGTGCCGCGCGAGCCCGTCAGCAGCACATTGTTGGCCGGCTTGCCGCCGACAAATTGCTTTGTATTGCGATCAATCTGCGCGTGTTGTGCAGCGACGCCCACCAGCCAGTCAGCGTCCATGTGATGCACGTGCTGTACTGCCTCGAGGTACTTCAATGCACCCGACACCCGCCAGCGTGCCGCAACGTGGCGCCGGAAGTCAGGCTTCTCGCGTGGCGGCGGTGCGATGCGTTCGAGAGCTGCCGCGATGCGTTCGAGCAACGGCCGTGTCGAGGAATCAGGTGAGTTCATGCAGTCGTCGTCCGGAGTTGATTCGCAACGCGCTCGTTCTTAACTCCGGTATTCCGCATTGATCTTCACGTAGTCATATGAGAAGTCGCAGGTGTAAACCGTTTGCGTCGCGTCACCACGGCCAAGGTCGATGGCGACGGTGATGTCCTGATGCTTCATTGTGCGGGCACCCTCCTCTTCACGATAGCTTGCGGCTCGGCCGCCGCGCTCGGCAACCAGGACATCGTTCAAGTGCACGGTGACCTTTGACGGATCGAGATCGGCGGGCGCGCCGTAGCCGACGGCGGCGAGGATGCGGCCAAGATTCGGGTCACTGGCAAAGAACGCCGTTTTGACCAGCGGCGAATGGGCGACGGCGCGAGCGATGCGGTCGCACTCGGCGGCATCGCGGCCGCCACTGACGGCGATGGTCATGAACTTGGTCGCGCCTTCGCCATCACGCACGATGGCTTGTGCGAGAGTGATGCTTACTTTTTCGAGGGCGGCGACGAGCGCCGCGCCATCTGCCGAATCAAGCGATGTCACCGCCGCGTTGCCAGCCTTGCCCGTTGCCGCAATGATGTAGCTGTCATTGGTCGACGTGTCACCATCAACCGTGACCCGATTGAAGCTGGCGTCCGCCACCCGCTTCGCCAACGACTGCAACAGACCGCCCGCGATGGCGGCATCAGTAAAGATGAACGACAGCATGGTCGCCATGTTGGGCTGGATCATGCCGGCGCCCTTGGCGATGCCGGTCACGTTGACCGTCTTGCCACCCACCATCGCCTGCGCGCTGGCGAGCTTGTAGACGGTGTCGGTGGTCATGATGGTCTGCGCGACGCGATCCCATGGCGCCAGCGTACCCGCCTTGATTTCTGCAGCGGCCGCAGTGATGCCCGCGTTGACGCGCTCCATCGGCAAGTGCTCCAGGATCACCCCGGTAGAGAACGGCAGCACCTGATGGGTCGCAATACCCAGCGCCGTAGCCACGCTGGCGCAGCTTGCCCGCGCGTTGGCCAGGCCAAGCTCCCCTGTAGCCGCGTTGGCGATACCGGTGTTCACCACCAGCGCGCGGATGGCGCTACCAGCGGCCAGATGCTCGCGACACGCCTGCACGGGCGCTGCGGCAAAGCGGCTTTGGGTGAACACGCCGCCGACCGTGGTGCCTTCGTCAAACTGGGCGAGCAACAGGTCATAGCGATTGGCCTTGCGCACGCCCGCCTGGACGGCTGCAAAGCGTACCCCGGCGACCGGGTGGGCGAGAGCGGGATCGAGTGCGGAGTAGGCAACGGGCATAGCAATGGCGAAGATTGTTTCAGAAAAAAGGCCCGTTCAGTCACACCGAACGAGCCTTGAATTATGCGATGTCAGCAGTGACGATCAGTCCAGACGCCCATGGCAATGCTTGTATTTCTTGCCCGATCCACACCAGCAGGGATCGTTACGGCCGACTTTGGGACCCTGGTTCACCACCGGCTGATTGCCATTGGCATTGGCCGAGGCCGCAGACGACTCTTCGCCGGCAAGGCCGTCAACACCGGCGTGTTGATAGGCGACATTTTGCGATGCCGCGTGCGGTTCGACCGCCTGAGCGTCGGCCTCTGTACGTACCTGCACCGTGAGCAGGATGCGTACCACGTCGCCACGGAAGCGATCGAGCATCTGCCCGAACATCTCGAACGATTCGCGCTTGTATTCCTGCTTCGGATTCTTTTGCGCATACCCGCGCAGATGAATTCCTTGGCGCAGCAGGTCAAGATTCGAAAGATGTTCCCGCCACTGCGTGTCCATGATTTGCAGCAGGATGTTGCGCTCGAACTGACTGAAGACGTCTTCGCCGGCGACGGTGCGCTTGGCGCTGTAAGCGTCCAGCGCGGCTGTTTTGCAGCGCTCGCGGATGTCGGCGTCGTCAAGATCGGGGGAAGCCTTCTGCCATTCGGCAATGTTGACGGGAACATGCACGTCGTGCAGTGCGGCTTCGAGCCCGGCGATGTCCCATTGCTCCTCCGTGCTCTCCGGTGCCACATGCAAGTTGACGGTGTCTTCAACCCAGCCGCCGATCATGTCGCGAACAGTGTCGCTGACATTGGCGTGCTCAAGGAGATGATTTCGTTGTTCGTAGATCGCCTTGCGCTGATCGTTTGCGACGTCGTCATATTCGAGCAACTGCTTGCGAATATCGAAGTTGCGTGATTCGACCTTCAGCTGCGCCTTCTCGATCTGGCGCGTCATGATGCCAGCCTCAATGGGTTCGCCATCCGGGATGCGCAGGCGGGTCATGATGTTCTTCATGCGATCACCGCCGAAAATGCGAATCAGCGGATCTTCAGCCGACAGGTAAAAGCGGCTTGAACCGGCGTCGCCTTGCCGTCCCGCCCGACCACGCAGTTGATTGTCAATGCGGCGGGATTCGTGCCGCTCGGTACCGACAATTCGCAAGCCGCCGGAAGCGAGAACCTCATCATGTACCTTCTGCCAAGCGGCCTGGGTAGCCTCCATGTTCTGTTTGCGCTGTTCCGGCGTCAGCGACTCATCCTCGCGAATTGCGCGCAGTTGAGGCTCGAGCGCACCGCCCAGCACGATGTCCGTGCCTCGGCCCGCCATGTTCGTGGCGATGGTGATCATCTTCGGTTGCCCTGCCTGGGCAACGATGTGCGCTTCGCGTTCGTGCTGCTTGGCATTCAGCACCTGATGTGGCAGCTTCTCCTTGGTCAACATCGCGGAGATCAGCTCCGAGTTCTCAATCGAGGTGGTGCCGACCAGAACCGGCTGGCCGCGGTTGTAGCAATCGCGAATGTCATGCACAGCAGCCGCGTACTTTTCTGCAGTCGTTTTGAAGAACAGGTCGTTCTCGTCACGGCGCACCATGTCACGATGAGTCGGAATGATGACCGTCTCGAGGTTGTAAATCTGCTGGAATTCGTAGGCTTCCGTATCCGCGGTACCGGTCATGCCGGCGAGTTTGCCGTACATGCGGAAGTAGTTCTGGAAAGTAATTGAAGCGAGCGTTTGGTTTTCACGCTGAATTGGGACGCCTTCCTTCGCTTCGACTGCCTGATGCAGCCCGTCGCTCCAGCGGCGCCCCGACATCAGTCGGCCGGTGAATTCGTCGACGATGGTCACTTCGCCATCCTGCACCACGTAATGCTCATCGCGGTTATACAGCGCATGCGCACGCAACGCGGCGTACACATGATGCATCAGCGAGATATTGGCAGCGTCATAGAGGCTCGATCCAGCGGGCAGCATGCCCATTTGCTCCAGCAACTGCTCGGCATGCTCGTGGCCCTCTTCTGACAAGTAGACCTGACGGCCCTTTTCATCAACGTGATAGTCGCCAGCGGATTTTTCGTCGGCCTGCCGCGTGAGCTTGGGTGCGAGCTCGTTTATCTTGTAGTAAATCTCGATGTTGTCTTCCGCTTGGCCCGAGATGATCAACGGCGTGCGGGCCTCGTCAATCAGGATCGAGTCGACCTCGTCAACGATGGCGTAGTTGAGTCCGCGCTGACGGCGGTCCGCCACCGCGTATTCCATGTTGTCGCGCAAGTAGTCGAAGCCGTACTCGTTGTTGGTACCGTAGGTGATGTCGGCCGCGTATGCTGCAATTTTCGATGCATTGTCCTGCTGTGACAGGATGGTGCCAACGCTCATGCCGAGGAAGCGGTAAATCCGCCCCATCCAGTCGGCGTCACGCTTGGCGAGGTAATCGTTGACGGTCACCACATGCACGCCTTTACCCGCCAGCGCGTTGAGGTAAACCGGCAGCGTGGCCATCAGCGTCTTGCCTTCGCCGGTGCGCATTTCGGCAATCTTGCCCTGATGCAGCGCCATACCGCCAATCAGTTGAACGTCAAAGTGGCGCATGGCGAGCACCCGCGTACTCGCTTCGCGCACTACAGCGAACGCTTCCGGGAGCAAGGCGTCCAGCGTTTCTCCGTTGGCGATACGTTGCTTGAACTCGGCCGTTTTGCCGCGCAGCTCGTCATCAGACAACGATTTCAAACCATCCTCAAGAGCGTTGATCTTGAGGACCTGGCCGCGATACTGTTTGAGCAGACGGTCGTTACGGCTGCCGAAAATCGTTTTTAGAAATTTGTCGATCATGATGTGATAGCGCGCCCGGTATGCGGACGGCGAATGTGACGATGCCCGCGAGTCGGTGCGCTGCAGAAAACTGCGCGCACCGCCGCAGCGGGCGAAACCATTGATTTTAAGCCGACAGCCCGTTCCGGATGGGCCGGCAGGCTGGTGGCTTTAGCGGACCGCGAGGAAGCGGGCCGGGTTCTGAGGGATGCCGTTGAGCCGAACCTCAAAGTGGAGATGTGGCCCGGTCGAGCGGCCGGTCGATCCGACGCGCGAAATGCGTTGGCCGCGGACCACCAGATCGCCCTCCTTGACCAGCAACTCGGAGCCATGGGCGTAGCGGGTGACCAGGCCATTGCCATGATCGATCTCAACGCTCTTGCCATACGCGGGGTGAAAATCTGCATAAATCACTTTGCCGCTAGCGGCTGCATTGATCGCGGTACCGGTCTCTGCGGCGAAATCCACACCCTCGTGGAAAGTCTGGTGCCCATTGAACGGATCGATCCGATAACCAAAGTTCGAGGTGTAATTGATGTTTTCAATCGGCGGCAGTGTCGGCAGAAACTTGCGCTGCGCGCTGCCCTCGACCAGCAAAGCCTCAAGCACCGATAACTGATCGGCCTTGACGTCGACGTTCTTGCTCAGTTCGCCGAGCTGCTTGGTGAAGTCATCGATGGACAGTGGAGCGCCCGCGGTTGCGGCGCCACCACGACCGGCGTTGGCTGTGGCGCTCGGGAGCTCCTGCGGCTTCAGGCCGGCGACCTTGGCGAGCTTTTCGCCCAGACCGTCGAGCCGCAGCATGTGCGCCTGCACTTCGCCCAGCTTGACGGCGAGGCTGTTGATGTTGTCCTGGATCTGCTGCTGGCGCTGTTTGGCTTCAGCGTGCTGGTCAGCCAACAGAATGCCACGGATGAGCGGGTGATTGCTGGTTGCCGCGTACTTGAGCGAAAGGTAGTTGGCGAGCGTCGCGGTCAAGGCCAGGGCTACGAGACCCGCGAAACCAAGCCCGATAACCTGCGGAATGCCGACAGTCAGCGTTCGCTTGCTACGGAAGTCGCTTGAAACAACGATAATCTGCACGTGAAAATCCTCAACTCGTCGCGCTCGGCATCAGCGCTTTATCCCCGACCCGTGGGCTTGGCCCAATACCTGGATCGCATGCCCGCATTGGGCGCTGCGCTACGACATGCCCGAGAGAGCGGTCGCCAATTTGACGTGCTGATGGAAGCGGTGCCGGAGCGTCTGAAGCGCTTTGTAGTGGCGGCGAGTGCCTCGGGCTCAACACTGGCTCTAACGGTAGATTCCCCTGAAGCCGCGCATCTGGCACGCTTGCTGCGCGCCGAGATAGTGGCCAACCTGAGCCGTAAGGGCTTGAAATTTAGCGAAATTTCGCTGAGGGCGCAATCGACAGTCGCAGTTCGAGGGGCGCCACGACAGCGCCCCGTCCCGGGCCTGGGACAAAAACTTAGCTCAACAGCGGATCAGATAACAAGTGAGCGCTTGCAAACCAGTTTAAGAAGGTTAGCTCGGACACTCGATCGCCGCTAGTCAGCACAACTCGTGGCCAGTTGTTCGGTGTCTTACGCTCATAAGGTCTGCCGAAACGGGCCGCGAACTTCGATTCTGCCTGATGTCGACTTTCCCGATTTTGGCTCGTAGCGCCTGATAGTACCTAGACCCCGACGAAAAGCCGTCCGCAGGATCCGCGGACGCACATTGGGTGGTTGAACCAGCTAGGCAGCGTAGCGCCAGGCCGCCGGATTCGCCTGCAACGCCAGGCAGAGCCGATTGTTCAATTCGTGTCCGGATTTGAACGCGTGGTACTTGCCGCGCACCCGGTGGCCGAGCAGAAACAGGTCGCCCACGGCGTCGAGCACCTTGTGCCGTGCAAGTTCGTCGGCAAAGCGCAAGCCTTCGCGGTTGAGCACCTTGTATTCATCAAGAACCACGGCGTTCTCCATACTGCCGCCCTGCGCCAGGCCCATCGAGCGCAGCGTCTCGACCTCGTAGGCGAAACCGAACGTCCGCGCACGACTGATGTGCGACAGGAAGTCTTCGTCCTCGAGCTTCATTCGCACGCGGCACTGGTCGTCGGGGATCGCGGGATGGGAGAAGTCGATGGTGAAGTCCACCTCGAAGTTCGGGTTTGGCAGCAGTTCGGCGAACTTGTCGCCCATCTCGACGCGCACCGGCTCGATCACCTCGATGTAGCGCCGGGGCGCGTCCTGCGCAGCAACGCCAGCCTGTTCGATCAGGTAGACGAACGGCGCCGAAGAGCCGTCCATGATCGGCACTTCCAGATTGTCGAGCTCAATGATTGCATTGTCGATGCCGCATCCGACACAGGCGGCAAGCAGATGCTCGACGGTGGCGACCTTGGCCTGCCCGTGCACCAGAGTCGTGGCAAGCCGCGTCTCCTTGACCAGATCGGCTCGGGCCGGGATGTCCTCGGGCGGCGTGAGATCAGTACGGCGAAAGATGATGCCCGAATCGGGCGGCGCGCTCTTGAGGGTAATCTGGACGCGAACCCCGGAGTGCAGCGCGACTCCGGTAGCAGTAACTTCGCTCGCGACCGTCTGTTGCTTCGGCATGGCGGCAAGTATAGGCGGGTGGCGTCACGGGCTGACCGCCCGACGCAGGGAGCGAATCTGCGTCGGTGAGAACTGCGGCACCTGCACGACGGGGGAGACGTGCGGGTGCCGCAGAACAGCCGTGCCCCGGATCGGGCACGGTGGCGTGAGCAGGCCTAGTCGGCCTGTTTACGCAGGAAGGTCGGTATTTCCAGCGACCGCGCGGTGTTGCGCCCGGGATTGCGGACGAACGTCGGTTCGTCGTACGAGACCTCGACACCAGCGGTGACCGGCGTCGCTTCGGTGGCGACACCCAGGTTGTCGGTCCCTGTTCGCAGCGTCGGAATCTCCAGCCGTGGCGCAGCGGCTGCGCCGCCCTGCACTGCCTGCATCTTGCGTTTGGCGCCCAGCCCGGTGGCGACCATGGTGACACGCATCTCGTCGCCCATTTCGTCGTCAATGACGTGGCCCCACAACACCGTGGCGTCGGCAGACACGAACTCAGCGACGGTATCAGTAACGTCGTAGAGCTCACCGAGCTCGACGTTGCTTGAGGTAGTGATGTTGAGCAGCACACCACGTGCGCCCTGCAGGTCGACGTCTTCCAGCAGCGGGCTCTTGATCGCGGCCATAGCGGCGGCTTTGCCGCGCTCCTCGCCGCTGGCGGTTGCCGTGCCCATCATTGCCATGCCGAGCTCCGACATGATGGTACGAACGTCGGCGAAGTCGCGATTGACCAACCCGCGCTTGTTGATGATTTCCGAAATGCCGGCGACCGCGCCGTGCAGGACATCATTCGACGCCGCAAAAGCTGCCGGCAACGACACATTGCGGCCAAGCACCTGGATCAGTTTCTCGTTGGGCACTACGATCAGCGAGTCAACGTGCTTTTGCAGTTCGTCAACGCCCGCCTGTGCAGCCCGCTCGCGCTTCTGCATTTCAAAGCGGAACGGCTTGGTCACGACGGCCACCACGAGAATACCCATCTCCTTGGCCAACTGAGCCACCACGGGTGCTGCGCCTGTGCCGGTACCACCGCCCATTCCCGCGGTGATGAACAACATATCGGCACCGCGAATGGAATCCTGCAGCGCCATCTTCGATTCCATCGCTGCATCGCGACCAACCTCCGGCTTGGCGCCAGCGCCCAGACCCTGCGTCAACTCGGCCCCGAGCGGAATTCGCTTCGGAGCCGGGTTGCGATCCAGCACCTGGGCGTCGGTGTTGGCAGCGATGAACTCAACGCCCGCGACCCCCTTGTTGATCATGTGCTCCACAGCGTTGCCGCCGCAGCCACCAACGCCGATCACTTTGATGACCGCGCCATCCCGTTTCTCATCAACGATCTCAAACATGCTTTCGCTCCTTCAAGGCAAACAAAACCAAAACCTGACTCTTAAACAACTTCGACGTTTTCCAGCTCACCAACAGACGTTAGACACTCGTTACAAACCAAACGCGTCGCGCAACTTCGCGAACATCCCCGCTGCGGCTGATTCGCGACGCCGCAATACAGCCTGCTTCGCAATCTGGTCGCGGCCATGCATCAGCAGGCCAATCGCGGTGGCGTACTTTGGGGCCGCCAGCACATCCTTAAGTGGCCCGCGATAGTCCGGCACAGCCACTCGTACCGGCATGTGGAAGACCTCTTCTCCGAGCTCCACCATGCCAGGCAGCATGGCGCTACCCCCTGTCAGTGCGATACCAGAGCGCAACAGCGGCTCGAAGCCAGATCGCTTGATCTGCTCATGCACTAGCTGGAAAAGCTCTTCAACGCGCGGTTCGACCACCTCAGCCAACATATGGCGCGGCATCGATTTCGCCGGCCGATCGGCAACACTCGGAACCTCGATCAGCTCCTCGGGTTGCACCAGCTTTGTCAAAGCACAGGCATAACGGTGCTTGATGTCGGCGGCCTCCTTGCTCGGAGTACGCAAAGCCATCGCGATATCGTTGGTGACCTGGTCACCGGCCACTGGGATCACACCGGTGTGGCGGATCGCGCCGCCCGTGAACAGCGCAAAGTCGGTCGTACCGCCACCAATGTCAACGAGGCCAACACCGATCTCCATCTCGTCCCGGGTCAGGCAGGCCGCGGCCGATGCCAGCGGCTGCAATACCAGCTCCTGTACGTTGAGCCCGCAGCGTCGAACGCACTTCTCGATGTTCTCGGCCGCCGAGACAGCGCCGGTGACGATGTGCACTTTTACTTCGAGTCGACGGCCGCTCATGCCAAGCGGGCGACGTACACCTTCCTGCCCATCGATGATGTATTCCTGCGGCAGCGTGTGCAGCACCACCTGGTCATTCGGGATGGCGATTGCCTTCGCGGTCTCGATCACCCGCTCCATATCGGCTTCGGTCACCTCGCTGTCCTTCATCGCCACCATGCCGCTGGAGTTGAGGCTGCGAATATGGGCGCCGGCGATTCCTACGTACACATTGCTGATCTTGCAATTGGCCATCGCTGCGGCCTCGCGAACAGCAGCCGCTACCGTGTTGGTGGTGGCATCGATGTCGACCACCATCCCCTTACGCAGACCCAGCGACGGTTGCTCGCCGAAGCCGATGACATTGATTTTTTGTTCGGCATCCAGCTCGGCAACTAGTGCCACCACTTTGGAGGTACCGATATCCAGCGCCGCAATCAGCTCGCTCACGATTGACCTTTCTGTACTTGCGCGTTCGCCACTTCGCCGTTGCGCGCGACGGCGACCGCTGCCTTGTAACGCAGATCGATGCGGGCAAGACCGGCGCGGAAGGTCGCAGGCCAGGCGCCGTAGAGCGCCACGAAGCGGTTCAGCCGATCCTGATAGTGCTCGCGACCAAACTCGATCTGCATATCACCGCTCGTCGTCAAGGTGATCGCTCCGCGCGGCGACATCGCGAAGGACTTGATATCGAGGCCATGGGTAGCCAGCGCGGTCCTGGCTTCGCGGTAACGGGC
>Ga0116193_1003148_pt1 | contig 12047 bp, 8 predicted proteins | sample AD_UKC115_MetaG_FD_89892 | JGI IMG/M metagenome (GOLD analysis project Ga0116193, IMG submission 89892) | Active sludge microbial communities of municipal wastewater-treating anaerobic digesters from Hong Kong - AD_UKC115_MetaG | ecosystem: Engineered > Bioreactor > Anaerobic > Digestate | place...
CCACGAGCACATCGGGCATACGCAGGACATGGGCAAAAATATCTGTTGGGATTTGATTTCCTAAATAGGAAGATAAGTTCAAAAAAGAGTCATAATAGGCTTTTGCCAATTCCGGATTTACTTCCGGAGCGGCAGTCATATTTTTTTCAAGGTATATGGCCAAATCAATTTTTCCACGCTCTAACTCAGTGGCAACCAATGAACGGACTTCATGTTCTTTATCGCGAAAGAGCGGCGATATTCTTGTATTTAGCTCTAACTGTTTACTGTTCAGCGTTCGGATTTCAACAATAATGGATTTATTTTCTGCAATCACGGAGGTTTTCCCGAAGCCGGTCATTGATTTAATCATGGCTGTATTTTGTCTTTCTAATTATCAATATTTCAAATCTGTTATAACAAATTCAGTTTTCAAAGGTAGTTTTATTTTACCAAAAAGGGCGACTAATGCCGCCACTTTTTATTAAAAAAATAATGCTTGCAATTCATTTTATTGATTGCTCATTTCAGATCTTTTTAATGTGGCATAATTTATTTTCAAGGCGTTATTGTTACGCAATTCTTGCTTAATGGTATTAACATACCTCATTTGCACATCCTTATCCACTTTAAGAGAAAATGTCAACTTTGCTTTATCGGCTTCGGATCTTGATTCTCTTTCTGTCCCTATAAAATCTTTCACATCATTAACAAGATCTTCCGCTTTGATAGTTTGGTCATTTAGCTGAACAGACACTTTTCCTGGAGGTAATGTATTCTCATTTTTCCCAATCGGGGCCCCAATATAAATATTAGCCACCAAAGATTTCTTCTCCAATTTTTGCACTTCTGATGCTTTTGGGGGAGAAAACTGTACTTTCAAGCTAGCTTCTCTCATATTGGTAATCACCATAAAAAAGAATAAGAACATAAAAATAATGTCTGACATGGAACCGGTATTAATTTCCGGAACATCTTTTTTTTCATCTTTTCTATAACGTCCCATAATATTATTTTGTTTGACTGTAATCCATTGGAGGTGCTTCGGAAATATTCATAGGAATTGCCTTCTGAATTGATTTTCGGGCTGATGTATCGAGATTATCGAATTTCTTTCCGAAATAATTGATAGCTACTTTATCGCGTAACTCATTAACTGCTTTTTCCAATTCATTTTGAACTTGGACATACATATTATAGGAGGTACTTTGGTCATTGGTAAGCGAAATAACGCCTTTTGAAACCGCATACTCACCCATATTATTAATTTGAATAAGTTCTTTTTCCGGCAAATTAGGAGCATTATTAGGATTTTCAAGAAATTCAAGTGCTTTATCTTTCAATTGAGACAAAAGAAGTTCTTCTCCGTTTACCCAAACCGCATCATTAAAGTTTACCACAACATTCAGTACGTTGCGCTTATTAATATCCACGATTTCCTTATCCTGATCTTTTTTTGCCGGGGGTAATCTGCGTGGGATTCCTTGTTCTGTATTAATGGAAGAGGTCAGCAGAAAGAAGGTTAATAGCAAGAAAGAGATATCTGCCATTGAACCTGTATTGATTCCGGGGGTTTTTCTTGCCATAATAATTATACTTTTTTAAACAGATTGATAATCCAGTTAGCAACTATTGACAAAACAGCTCCAAATAATGCTGCATAACATGTAATCACACCGGCACCAATAAATTTCATTTCCGAAGGAGTATGTTGCATTTTAATTGCAGATTTTGTCAATTCAGATGGAGAGATAAAATAAGTTACAACGAGAAGTAAGGCAATAATACCGATTCCAATAAATACTTGATAAGAACTTTTAATATTTGCAAATATTTGGAATAGAGCAAATAAGACTGTTAAAAGAATTGCTGCAAATAGTACTACATAGAAAAAAGCAACTGCAAAATTCAGAATGTTTCCTGATTTTGAGGCAGATGATATCGCTTCTTTCAACTCTTCGATTTGAGAAATTTGTTTATTCTGTGAGACTGATTCTGTGATAACTTGTGCTCTTCCCACAATAGTATTTAATGCTTTGAGATAATCTTTATCTTTTAAATAAGCTTGTTTAATAGGCGTATACTCATCTGTAAGTTTATTAATATAAGCCGATAATTCTTCAAAACTATTTACTTTATTAAAGCCATCCACATATTTTTGTTTTTGATCACTTTTGGCAAAGAGGACATCGGCATAATGTGGAAAATTACTTTTAAATTCCGGGAAAGATTCTGCTGTAATCTCTTTTAAATTGGAAATATAAGTATACAAAATATCTTTGGGCAATTGTTTTTCTTTCAATGCGGCTGCCTCTTTCGAAGCAACTTCCTGATATGTTGCAATATATTTAGGTAGCGTTTCATGTGTTACGGCGAGTAGATCATCCACCGCTTGTGGCGTTCTCTCTCTTACCAAACTCACCTCATCAAAAATAGCCTTATCGTCTTGATAAACACCGACAAAAATCAAGGCTAAAAGACAAGCAAGACCGGCGACCGTAAAGATTATTATATTGATTATCTTTTTCATATTGTATTATCGAATTATTTATTTCTAATAAGGATATCCATAAATGTGATGGTAGCATCTTCCATATCATTCACAATCGTATCTATTTTAGAAAGAATATAATTATAAAAAACTTGGAGAATCATTGCGGAGAAAAGGCCGAAAACAGTAGTTAACAATGCCACTTTCATACCTCCGGCAACAATCGTCGGAGAAATATCACCTGCTTTTTCGATATCGTCAAAAGCTTGAACCATTCCAACAACAGTACCGGCAAACCCCAACATTGGAGACAATGCAAGGAAAAGAGAAATCCATCCCAAATTACTTTCGAGCTTGCTCATTTGAACACCTCCATAAGAAACTAAAGCTTTCTCAACTGAGTCAAGTCCTTCTTCAGAGCGATCCAATCCTTGATAGAATACACCCGCCAAAGGTCCTTTGGTATCTCTACAAAGTTGTTTTGCTTTTTCAATACCGCCGGTTTTGATAGCTTCTTCTATTTTTGCAAGTAATTTTTTAGAATTAACACTGGCTAAGTTCAAATAAAAAATACGTTCAATAACCAATGCTAAACCTAACACAAGACAAATCAAAATCGGAGTCATCCATATTGCCCCCCCCTGAATAAATTTATCTTTCAACACATAGTGCAAAGATTGTTCTGCCACTTCGTCTTCATCTTCGACCAACTGGGCAGTTTCAACAGTTGCAGCCTCTTCAGTCGCCACCTCTTCGGTAGCGGTAGCGTTGGCATTATTTTCATTATTTTGTGCAAATGATACATTTGCCATACCGAAGGTTAAAAAACCTGCTACGGTGAATAAAGCAATCAATTTTTTCATAAAATCCTTTATTTGTTTTAAATTAATTTTTGTTTCTTTTTTTTCTATATTATTAAAATTCAATTTATTATATCCAATTCAAAGAGCGGAGAGAAAGGGATTCGAACCCTTGAAACGCTTTCGGCGTTTACACACTTTCCAGGCGTGCGCCTTCGACCACTCGGCCATCTCTCCAACATATTTTTTGCGGCCGCTAAATTACAAAAAATTCAAAATCAAACTTTCTTTTTTTTATTTTTTTTTTATTTTTTTCAAAGAAGAATAATTCAATGACCTATTTTCTAACGAATCGGATTGGTAATTTCACCTCTTAAAGAAATTTGCATCCACCTGCTTACTTCTTGATTATCCAGACCTTGCCCCAACAGATACATCAACTTCGTCAGTGCCGCTTCCAAGGTCATGTCATAAGCACTGATTACCCCAATTTTTCCTAATTCCAAACTTGTGGCGTATTTTCCAATTTCCACTGCTCCTCCTCCTTTACATTGAGTTACACTTACTATTATTATTCCTTTATCAATAGCCGACTTTAATAATGAAATGAATCCCTGATTACTTGGGGCATTACCGGAGCCATAAGTTTCCATAATAACGGCACGTAAATCAGGAACAGAAAGAATTCCGGCAATTGCTTTTTCGGTAATTCCCGGATAAAGTTTTAATATGGCCACATTATCATCCATTCCAGTACGAAGTATCAAATCGGGAATCGGTTCTTCGGAACAAACATGTATATAAGGAGTATTATATTTTATTGTAACACCGATTTCAGCTAATTTCGGATAATTGGAAGAGGTAAATGCATTAAAAAATTCCGCATTATCTTTATAAGTTCTATTACCTCTATATAATGCATTCTCAAAATAGATGCACACTTCAGGAACACAAGGTTTTCCATTTTTGTAATCGGCTGCAATCTCAATAGAATTTAAGATATTCTCTCGCCCATCCGTTCTCATAACGCCTAACGGCAACTGAGAACCAGTGAGAATAACAGGTTTCGCAAGGTTTTCCAATAAAAAACTGAGTGCTGAAGCCGTATAAGACATTGTATCAGTACCATGTAAAATCACAAAACCATCATAACATTCATAATATTCCTTAATCATTGAGGCAAGACGAATCCAAAAAACAGGATTGGTATCAGCCGAATCTATCAGGGGTAACATCTCCACAAATGCCACATCAGCTTCAATCAGTTTAAGCATTGGAAGATGCGTATATATATCTTCAAATTTAAATGCTTCAAGTGCCCCTGACTCAGGATTCTTCATCATTCCGATAGTTCCTCCAGTGTAGATTACTAAGATTTTACGATTCATATCAGTAAGAGTACAATATATATATGTTAGTATTAAAAAAACATGCAAAAATAGTATAATTTTCAGTATTATCTTGTATGTTGATAATTATAATCATGATATTAAATTGTATTTTTGCAACTCTTAAAATTGTATAACAACAAATGTTATTTTGACCAATGAAATATATTTGGGGAGATGATCGACGGTTTAACTCGTACAAAAGATTTTTGCACAACAGATTTGGCGGGAGAATTCAGAAGTTGACTTTGGATGCAGGATTTACTTGTCCCAACCGAGATGGCAGTGTGGGCATAGGGGGTTGTACTTATTGTCTGAATGATGCCTTTAATCCTTCCTATTGTCAACCGGAAAAAAGCATCGCACAACAATTGGAAGAAGGAATTGAGTTTCATCGGAATCGTTATCGGAGAGCAGAACAATATTTAGCTTATTTTCAAGCGTACTCGAACACTTATGCCCCTTTAGACAAGCTTCGGGAGATTTATCGTCCCGCACTTGAAAATCCGCTCATCAAAGGGTTGGTGATCGGCACGCGGCCGGATTGTATGGATGAAGAGAAATTAGATTATTTTACTGAACTTTCAGAACATTTATTTGTGTCGATAGAATATGGCGTTGAATCCTGTAATAACCACACCTTAAAAAGAATTAACCGCGGACACTCTTTTGAGCAGGCGGTGGAAGCCATAAAACTCACTGCGGAGCGCAGAATTCATACCGGAGCTCATTTTATTTTCGGATTACCCGGCGAGACTCCTACAGAATGGTTTGACCAAGTCAAAATTATTAATTCATTGCCTATCAACGGAATTAAATTTCACCAACTCCAAATTATAAAAAACACTCAAATGGAGAAAGAGTATCATGAGAATCCGAATGATTTTCATCATTTCTCATTAGATTCATACATTCAATTTATCATCACATATCTTGAATTATTAAATCCTGATTTTGTGGTTGAACGATTTGCGGGAGAGGTTCCTCCCCGCTATTTATCTTTTAATAATTGGGGAACAATTCGGTATGATGTTATTTTACAAAAAATCGAAAAAGCACTCGAAGAAAAAAACAGTTATCAAGGAATTAAATACTCATCATCATATTAGCTTTTCTTTTTTAACTTTTTTTTGGATTTTTGCAAAAAAGTCATACTTTTGCATGACCTTCATCGAATAGATTCAGTAAAAACTTACAGCATGATTAACTTTGAGAATATCAATCATTTTTCAAGACTTTACGACATTCTGAACCGTTATTTACGTTTCACACACAATCATTTTTACTACAAAAAGTTTCACATATACGGAAAAGAAAACATTCCTCCAAAAGGGATTCCGACATTTATTATTTCGAATCATCAGAACGGCTTGATGGATGCTTTGGCTATTCTTTATCTATTTTCAGATCGAAGACAACCGGTTTATATAGCACGGGGCGATATTTTCAAGAATCAATTGGTTGCAAAAATCTTAAGATTTCTCAAAATAATGCCGACTTTTCGCTCTCGAGATGGGAATCGAAAAGACATTGAACAGAACAACACCTCATTTGGCATAGCAGCTCAAGTGTTAAAAGAGGGAGGAACACTTGCCATTTTCCCTGAGGCAGGACATCAGGCCGGACATTTTTTATCTTCTTTCAAAAAAGGATTTCCCCGAATTGCCTTTAAAGCTGAAGAATTTGCCGATTTTGAATTAAATTTACAAATTGTCCCATTGAATATACATTATTCGGACTATTTCAATTTTCGGAGTGAATTGTTGGTTACTGTTGGAAAGCCCTATTCTTTTGAAGAATTCTTTGAGTTATACAAAACAGAACCCAATCAAGCTTACATAGCCCTCAACGAAAAATCAAAAAAAGAGATTAAGTCTTTGGCTTTAGATATTGAAGATAAAGAACATTATGCAGACTATGAAATACTTCGTACAATGTTTCACACGCCGCTCAAAGAATTAAAGAAAAGAGATAAACAGTATTTACATACGCAATTAAATGAAGATATTACAATTGTAGGCAATATTGATCGTCTAAAAGAGCAAGATCCCTCCACATTTGCAACGTTAATGCAAACCGCGAGTGCTTACCGGAACGAATTAAAAAAAGCAAATTTACGGGATTGGCTTATCAATAATAAAAAAATCACGTTTCGTCATTTAATATTGCAATCGGCGGTTTTATTATTTCTGTTTCCGATTTTCCTTTTCGGATTTTTTCACAACATCATTCCTTTTTCGCTTCCGAATATTTTAAAGCGGAAAATTAAAGATCCGATGTTACACTCTTCTTTGCATTATGCACTGAGTGTTGTGATTTCGTTTCCTATTATTTATCTCATCATCTTTTTTATTGTTTTATATTTATCAGGAAGCATTCTCATCTCTCTGCTATACATTGGAGCTGTTTTAGGGACACTTTTTATCTTTTACGGATATAAAAGAGCATTTATCAAATGGAAAGCTGCATGGCGATATTCTCTGCTGAATAAGAAGAAAGATCCGCAGATTATAAGATTAAAGAAGCTGAAAGAAGAACTTTTTTCCATAAAAAAAAGACACCAAATATAGAGATTGATTTTTATAAAATCGTATCTTTGCCCGTTTTTAAAAAAGAGTATTATGAAAATTGCAATTATTGGATCCGGATATGTTGGTTTGGTCACCGGAACATGTTTGGCAGATGTCGGATTTGAGGTTATATGTGTTGATATTGACCGGGAAAAAGTAGAACAACTCAAGAAAGGGAAATCTCCCATTTACGAGCCCGGTTTAGAAGAGATGTTGGAACGAAACATACAGAAAGGAAGAATAACTTTCACCACTTCACTAGTTTCGATTTTAGATGATGTTGAAGTGATTTTTTCTGCCGTAGGAACGCCTCCTGATGAAGACGGAAGTGCTGACTTGCAATATGTTTTGGATGTTGCTAGAACAGTAGGACGGCATATGAATAAATATGTATTACTTATCACTAAAAGTACCGTTCCCGTAGGGACGGCTAAATTAGTAAAAAACGCTATGGAAGAAGAGTTGACTATGCAGGGACTTTCGATAGATTTTGATATTGCTTCAAACCCGGAATTTTTGAAAGAGGGGGATGCCATCAATGATTTTCTGAGACCTGAGCGAATTGTAGTAGGAGTTGAATCTGAGAAAGCGAAAACTCTTTTTGAAAAAATATACAAACCATTTGTATTGAATGGTCATCCGATTATTTTCACCGATATTTCTTCGGCAGAAATGATTAAATATGCAGCCAATTCGATGTTGGCAACACGAATCAGTTTCATGAATGACATTGCCAATCTTTGTGAAATTGTTGGGGCTGATATTAATATGGTACGCAAAGGAATTGGCAGTGACAGTCGTATTGGAAGCAAATTCCTTTACGCCGGAATCGGATATGGAGGATCTTGTTTTCCAAAAGATGTGAAAGCGCTCATCAAAACGGCAGATACTCATGGATATTCGTTAGATTTATTAAAAGCGGTTGAAGCGATTAACGACAGGCAAAAAGAGGTTCTTTTCAACAAATTGAGTCAATATTACAAAGGAAACATATCGACTAAAACGATTGCAGTGCTTGGATTGGCATTTAAGCCCAATACCGATGATATGCGGGAAGCTCCCTCTTTAGTTTTAATTGATTTATTAAAAAAAGCGGGGTGCAATATTCGGGTATATGATCCCGTAGCGATGGAAGAGGCCAAGCGCAGAATTGGAAATGATGTACACTATTGTCATGATGTATATGAAACCATAGAGCAAGCTGACGCCCTACTATTGGTCACGGAATGGAGTGAATTCAGAGCTATTAATTTACAAAAAGTTAAAGAACTGATGAAACATCCGGTTATTTTTGACGGAAGAAATATTTATGATGCGCAAGAGATGAAAAAGAATCACATTCATTATTTTGCCATCGGGCGGAAGATTAATTGATGAACCAATTTGAGTTCCGATGCGTGAGGGCGCAGGTGGAAAGCCCGCAAAGACGGGAGGCGATGTGCCGCTGCCGGAAAAAAGCGACCGGAGGAAGCTCTTTTTGCGGCATTGCGGGCACACGAATACCGGCTGCGGACTTGGAGCCGGAGACCGACGGCAAAGCCGGCACGCCCAAATAAAAAAAATATTTATACCTTTGTAAAAACTAAAAAAAGGAATATGAGAAAAAAAATCTTTTTATATATTGTATTTTTTATATTCTCGTGTTCTTTTTCGAGAGCGGCATATATTGAGAATATCCCTTGCGAATTAATTCAACCTTCGGGAGATACCATTCATTGTTTTGTCAGTGGAGATGAATTTTATCATTATTATCATGATCAAAACGGATACACCATTGTACAGGATATTGAAACGGGGTATTATGTATATGCCGTAAAAGAGGGGAACATGGTAGTTCCGAGCGAACACATTGTCGGCAAAGCCAATCCCAGTATATTAAAATTAGAACCTCGCGTAAGAAAATCGACGGAAGAGATACGCACGATTTGGAACTCGCGGATGTTACCGGCAGAAGAGATTAGGTCTTCTTATCGAAGAAGTCGGGCTGTAGAGACAAATCATGGGAACATCAACAACTTGGTCATATTCATTCGTTTTTTGGGAGATGCTAATTTAACGACTCCATTCAGTACGGTTAACAACATGTTCAATGACAGCACTTCCGGAGCCAACTCCATGTATAACTATTTCAAGCAGGTTTCCTATCAGCAACTATTCATTCGCTCCACCTATTATCCGGCTCCAAGTGGGAGCACCATTCTTTCGTATCAAGACATATACGCAAGGAACTATTATCTCCCCTACTCTGCAAGTAATCCAAGCGGCTACTCGACAGAAAGTCAAAGAAGAACAAGAGAATTTGCATTACTCGAGCGAGCCATCAATTACGTTAAAAGCTCCATTCCTTCAGGATTAGACATAGATTACAATCAAGACGGATTGGTTGACAATATTTGTTTTGTTGTCAAAGGGAATGTTGGTTCATGGAGTGATTTATTATGGCCACATCGTTGGTCGTTATACGACAGGACCGTTCTTATCAACGGAAAAAGAGCTTATGATTTCAACTTTCAGTTGGAAGGAGCAACCAACTATTTTAACAATTCCGTTCTATGTCATGAAATGTTTCATACTTTAGGTGCCCCGGATTTATATCATTACAATACAGATTGGGATCATTTAGTTCCTGTGGGGCGATGGGACATTATGGAAAGCACGGCCAATCCGCCCCAGCACATGGGTGCATACATGAAATATATTTATGGAAATTGGATTGATTCAATTCCTGAAATCACACGATATGGCACGTACACATTAAGATCTTTGGGTTCACAAAATAATTCGGGAAAATGTTACAGAATTGCCACAGATGATCCTCACCAATTTATACTTTTGGAATATCGAAGAACAACGGATCCTTTCGAGAGTATGGTTTACGGAAGTGGCATTGTCATCTACAGAGTAGATCAAAATTACGGAGGGAATGCGGATTATGATGGTGCATCTACTTTTGATGAAGTCTACGTTTTCAGGCCGGGCGGAACGACTACAAATAATGGCACTTTAACTCAATCCTTTTACAGTTCCAATTCCGGTCGAACACAATTCAACCTTACGAGCAATCCGGCTCCCTTTTTAACCGATGGAACTCCTATCGGCATCATCATTGAAGACATCACATCGGTTGGCGATTCCATTCAATTCAGATATGGTCCGTTGTCGAGTGAAATCACCGCAAATCCCTCATCCCTAAGTTTTCAAGGCACTCTTCTCAATCCTCCTTTACCCCAAAGTACTACCATTATTGGGAATTATCTAACAGACTCAATTACCATCAACACAAGTTCTCTCTCCTCTGATTTTCAAATATCCAGAGATCAAATTTCATGGGGAAATCAAATAAAGTTTGCTTCAACGGGCGGGATTTGTTACACAAAATTTAATCCCTTATCTACAGGAGATTATCAGGATTCACTTATTTGCAGCAGTCCCGGTACTTCGAATAAAACCATATACTTAAATGCGACCATTTGCGGAAAAGTAGATACATTTCCCTGGCATGAAGGGTTTGAAAACGGTTTACTCCCATATTGTTGGTCAGAAGAGTACGAATATGGCACAGTGAGTTGGGACTATCGAACCGGAGCATATAGTGGTTCCGGCATTAGCAGTGCCCATAGCGGAACATACAATGCCTATTTTGCTTTTTCCTCTTTTTCGGCATTTACAACAAAATTGGTAAGTCCGATATTAGATTTATCCGGAATGAATAATCCGGAGCTATCCTTTTGGCATGCTCAAGAGGTTTGGAACGGAGATCAAGATGAATTAAAAATTTATTACAAAACCCAAGAAAATGGAGCATGGACGCTTCTTCAATACTACAATTCTGACATTCCTGTATGGACAAAACAGCGCATTTCGTTGCCGAATCCAAGCAGTCAATATCTCATTGCCTTTGAAGGAATCAGTCATTATGGATACGGCGTAGTCATTGATGACATCTCTGTTTATGACAATACACCCCAAGATATCACGCTAAGTGACACCTCTTATCATTTCACTACTTTAATTAACACAACCGGAAACATTGATAGTGTATTGATTACCGGTCATTATCACACCGATCCAATATCTGTAGCCATTTCTATTCCTTTTGAAATCTCGTTGGATAAAATTTCATGGGGGACAACCATTCAAATGAATTCTGCCGGAGGGACATTATACATAAGATACGCACCCACCACAACAAATTCAATATGTGACACCATAGAAATAACCTGTGACACAATCACTCGTCATATATATTTATGTGGGACTCCCCTACTTCCATCTTTTTCCATTGTAGCTACCGCCGGTAACAACGGAACCATTTCCCCTGCCGGAAGCATTACTGTGGACTACGGAGACACCCTGCAATTTGTTCCTGCCCCGACTGTTGGCTACGAAGTAGAACACATTACCGTCGATGGAGCTGTTGTGGATTCGTTATTAAGTTACACTTTTAATAACATTACGGCTAATCATTCGATTAACGTTACATTCAAAAAAATACAATTCAACATTGTGGCCACCGCCGGTAACAACGGAACCATTTCCCCTGCCGGAAGCATTACTGTGGACTACGGAGACACCCTGCAATTTGTTCCTGCCCCGACTGTTGGCTACGAAGTAGAACATATTTCTGTTGATGGAACTATTGTGGATTCGTTGACAAGCTTTACATTTTATAACATTACGGCTAATCATTCGATTAACGTTACATTCAAAAAAATACAATTCAACATTGTGGCTACCGCCGGTAATAACGGAACCATCTCCCCTGCTGGAAGCATTACCGTTGACTACGGAGACACCCTGCAATTTGTTCCTGTCCCGA
>Ga0116193_1003150_pt1 | contig 12042 bp, 9 predicted proteins | sample AD_UKC115_MetaG_FD_89892 | JGI IMG/M metagenome (GOLD analysis project Ga0116193, IMG submission 89892) | Active sludge microbial communities of municipal wastewater-treating anaerobic digesters from Hong Kong - AD_UKC115_MetaG | ecosystem: Engineered > Bioreactor > Anaerobic > Digestate | place...
GCGGCGGGATGGCGATGGCGATCTTGAATTTGCGCGGCAGATATGTCTCGCCGTAGATCGTCTCCTCCTCGGATGCGCCAGGCTCATCAGCACCCGGCAGGCGTTCGCCATCGAGCCATATTTCGCTATAGGCGCGGCTGCGCGCATGAAACGCTGCACTTAGCTGCACTGCCAGTTCCTGGACCGTTCTGTGGACTTCATCTTCATAGGGAGCCGGGGAGGCGATCACGTTGCGCACCACATCGCCGCATGCCCCCCAGGTGTGGATGCCCGAAGCGCTGAGCCGCTGTAGTAGTTCCTTCAAGTCGCCTTTGATTACGCTGTGGAATTGCAGACTTTGGCGGCTGGTGATGCGCAACGAGCCATTTCCCAAGTCGCGCGCCGCCCGATCATGCGCCAGGTATTGCTCGGCGGTGAGCATGCCGCCGGGGATTTTGCTGCGCACCATGAGTTCATACGCTGGCTCGAGTTTTTCCTTGCGTCGTTGGGCGCGCAGGTCGCGATTGTCGCCCTGATAAACGCCGTGAAATTTCAGGAGTTGCATGTTTTCTTCATTAAAATGAGTGGTTTCCTGGGCCAGTTCTTCTATCAGACTGCCGCGCAACGCCTTGCTTTGTTTCTTGATCTTTTCCGTATCCATATTCGCCATCTCAGCACCGCCTGTTGAAAATGTCTGGTATGCTTATAGGCATAAGGAATAATAAATGTCGAGAAAAAAGTTGCTAATTTAAGGTGCACATTGCAGGTCTGGGACTTGTTGCATGAATACTTCTCAATCTAAAGGATTTATGGCATCAGAGTTGCAGAACAAGTTTGCTGGAGAAGACAGTGATGCATGCACAAAAACGAGCAAGACCAGCTCGCCAGTGGAAACAAAAGAGGAATGAAAAGCAGGTTAAACGCAGATGGCTGCACATGCTGGGGCCGGGGCTGATCACGGGGGCCTCGGATGATGATCCCAGCGGCATTGCCACCTATTCGCAAGTCGGCGCGCTGTATGGGTACGGCATGCTGTGGACAATATTATTCTCCATTCCGCTGATGACGGGCATCCAGGAAATCAGCGCGCGCATTGGACGAGTGACCGGGCGCGGGATTGCCGGCAACATGCGCCGGCATTATCCGAATGCGTTGCTTTATGGGATCGTCTTTCTGCTGCTGGTAGCCAACATCATCAACCTGGGTGCGGATATTGTCGCCATGGGGGATGCAGCTCGTTTGCTGTTTGGCGGCGATAAGAAATTCTATAGCGTATTATTGGCTCTTTTCTCGCTCGGTTTGCAGGTTTTCCTGCCTTATCGGCGTTATGTGAAATACTTGAAGTGGCTGTGCCTGGTGGTCTTTTCGTATGTGGCAACGGTTTTTGTGCTGCATGCGGATTGGGGGCAAGTGCTGAAAGGAACTTTTCTGCCGCATTTGCGCTGGGACAATGACTACATCACAGCCATTGTGGCGGTCTTTGGAACCACCATTACGCCTTATCTGTTCTTCTGGCAGGCCTCAACGGAAGTGGAAGAGCAGGAGCTCAATGAACGGGAAAAACCTCTGCTCAAAGCGCCGCGGCAGGCCGGCAGACAGCTCCAGCGCATACGTGTCGATACGCTGACCGGAATGATCATCTCCAATGCCGTGGCGTTCTGCATTATCCTTGCGGTGGCGGCGACGCTGCATGCGCATGGAGTTCGCTCCATTGAGACCTCCGCCCAGGCCGCCGAGGCGCTGCGTCCGCTGGCCGGGCGCTTTGCCTTTATCTTGTTCACACTAGGCATCATTGGAACGGGACTCTTAGCACTACCAGTGCTGGCTGGGGCGGCCGCTTATGCGGTGGGCGAGGCGCTGAAGTGGCCGGTGGGACTGGAGCGCGAGGTGCCTCATGCCAAGGGTTTTTATGCTGTGCTGGCGGGGGCTGTGCTCCTTGGGCTGGGCATGGACTTCATTCAAATCAATCCAATTCGCGCGCTGTATTGGTCGGCGGTGATCAACGGCGTGGCCGCCGGGCCGATCATGATTGCCATGATGCTGATGAGCAGCAGCCGCCGCGTCATGGGCGAGTTCGTCATTCAGCGGCGGCTGAAGATCATGGGCTGGACCGCGACGGGCGTAATGCTGGCCTGCGCGGCGGGACTATTTCTGACAATGGGGAAATAAAGTGGATGAGCGCCGAAGAACAGGCGCTCATCCATTTGAACGGCTCTTGTAGAAATTCAATGTGTCGCTTTCCTGCGGTATAATGCACACAACTTGCTGCAGCGCGGCAAGATCCTTCAGGCGAGGAATACTGATTGTGCCAATCACCACGCGCGGATCTGTTGGCGCTTTCAGAGGGACCCGCTGCGATCCACATTAACAATACAGTTTTGCGACGGCCCGTTTGTTGCTTCTTTAGCGCCTGCCGGATATATCAAATATTCTTTTCCCGCGAGGCTAAACCATGCCCGCTTCCTCTGTTGTGCCTGTTGAGACTTCCTGGACCACGGCAGCGCATCCCCCGAAATTGGCTGTTCGCCTCCCGGTAGTGCGATGGCTTGTTGCGCGGGCGAAGATCATTCGCGACACGCTGATTGTCGCTGGTAACTGCTGGTATGACTTCCTCCGCGTTATCCGCTACACCTCGGCCGTGACCACTGGCAGTAACCGCGAAAAACTCGCCGCCCTCATCACCATAAACTATCATGGAATTGAAAAGGGGCTTTCGCTGCCCCAACCGCGTCCGGGCTTCGGCGCCGCGCAAATCAGCATTTTGATTTCGCGCCTGGAGCGATATGGACAGGCGTTTGGCTTTGATGAAAATGCCGTGATTGCCTTCAATACGCTGCGCGAATACAGCCGTTTTAATGAGCAGCACGGCAAGGCCGATCCTGCGCTGGAGGCGCGCATTGAGCAATTATCCCGCTATTTGCCTGTCGCCAATGATGCGCATGCACAGGAAAGCATTGGCGGCGGCATCAAACTTATCCGCAGGGATGAATTTCTAGCGTCCGCGCAACATGATTTGCGCGATTTTTTTAACTCCCGCTGCAGCGCGCGCCAATATGCAGAGGCAGCGGTCGATCTCAGCGACATTGAGCGCGCCGTTGAGATGGCGCGCAAAAGTCCCTCGTGCTGCAATCGACAATCCGCGCGGTTGTGGGTAATCAATGAACCAGAAAGAGTGCGCAAAGCCCTGGAAATTCAGGGCGGGGCGCGCGGGTTTGGCCACGAAGCGCCCATGGCGTTGGTCATTACCTCCGATCAGGCCTGTTTCCAGTCCGCCGGGGAACGCTACCAGCATTGGATTGATGGCGGCATGTTCGCCATGAGTTTGATTTACGCCTTGCATTCATTAGGGCTGGTCAGTTGCTGCCTGAATTGGTCCAAAGTGCGCGCCAAGGACTTGGAGTTCCGGCGCGCGTTTGGCCTTCCCGAAAGCCATGCCATCATCGTCGTGCTCACTGTCGGCCATCCGAAAGAGGAATTCAGCGTGGCGCAATCTCCGCGACGGCCGGTGGAGGAGTTAATGAAGGTGTTGTAATTTCCGGAATTCGTATTGCTGAGGTAAGAATCCCTTTTATCTCTTATGTCCCTTAATGCCGCTTTTCCTATTGCGATAACGTAATCTGCGTAAACGAATGCGCTGGCAGATCAATGGTCAACGGTGACAAGGATTGAATGGGCAACTCTGTGACGTCCGCCTTGTTCAAGTCCACGCTCTTGGCATTGTAGCATTTGGCCTTGGCGCTGGCGGGAGCGAAGTTCTTCAGGTTAATGGTGGTTTTCAGCGCAGGGGCTTCATCGGTTCTGCGCAATAAATAAAGAATGACCGACTTGCCATCGATACTCTTGGCCGCCACGGTATAAACCTCCGGCGCATCGGCCTTGCTGCCCAGCAGCGTCTGCCCCATGGCATCGGAATACATCTTGAACATCGCGTAGTTCGCGCGCGGTTCGCCCGTCTCATGATCGAGCATGGTTCGGTAGCTGGAGGCTCCGCTTGCAGCATTCTTGTCGCCCGGCCAGTGCAGCGGCCATAGGCATGCCATGCTCATGCCGGCATTAATGAACTGCCCGAATTCCTCGGCTTCCATCAATCCCACCTGAAACTCTGACAATGGCAGTTTGGGATTAGGGCCGACATTCCATTCCATCGAGGCCACCTCGATGTCATAGCCCTGCGCCTTTGTTTCCTTTTTGAATGAGCGGATCACCGATTCATAGGACGAATTCTCGCCGATGATCTGGTAGTCCTTGCGCGCCATCGTCTTCGATGGTCCCATCAACTCATCCAGCCAAAGTTCCCAACTCGATCCGCCAAAGCGCCAATACATGTGAAAATCGGCGATATCGATATTCTTGCCTGCAACCCGCAGCAGTTTTTGCCAGCTTGCGTTCCATCCTGTTGACCAATTGGCAATGATTTTGATGTTGGGATCGACCGATTTCAGCACGGCCGTATATTGATTAATGCACTCCCCGTATTGCTCCGGCGTCATCTCCGGAATCCTGCTGCCTTGCCGATCCTCGGGAGCGGGATCGTAGCACTCGTTGTCAAGGAACCAGTACTTAACGTTGTACTTATTGTCCACGCAGTGCTGGATCAACGCCTTCGCTTCGTTCAAGCCATCCTGCATGCGGTTATACTTGAAGCCTGAAACCATGTTTACGCCCACCATCGGCTCGCAGCCAATGGCGCGCACATGCGTCATGTATTCTTCCAAATCCATGATCTTGGATTGATCAACCAGCTGCTCCTTGTACTTTGGATTCCACGTATCCATTTCGCGCGCGCTGATCAGATTGTTCCAATGGTAGGCGGAAGTGACTTCGCCCCCCGGCCAGCGCAGTAGTTTGCATTTTAGGTCCTTGAGCAGGTTCTCAATTTTGCCGCCGGACCAGAAGGCATCGGGCTCAATAGCGTAAACCAGGTTAAATCCCATCAATAGCGGGCTGATCTCGCCTTGCGTGTCCTTCGCATCCACCGATACGACGCAGGACGTCGCCAATGGCGCTTTCTTCTTAGCCTTCACCGCCTGTGAACTGGCCGGGGCTGAAGCATTCTGTGCGGAGGCTACGCCTGAAAACAGGACAGCGGCGGTCATGAGGGAAAAGAATCGCTTGAGCATGGTTGGAGATTATCCTTTTTGATTTGGATCTAAGGATTTTATGGCAATAGATTCCTGCTAGGCTATATCAATTCTTAATAATTTGCTGTCCCTGCCGTCCCTTTGGGAATTTCGGAATTTCGGGGACACTCACTCAACCTAGTCTGAGTTAGGGGACAATCATGATAAATAAAAGGCAAGAGAAAAGAAGATTCCCGTTTCGCCTACGGCGATGAATTCGTAGCGCAGGGCCATTCGCCTTCACGTGATGCGGTGCCGCCATTTTCCTGGGTGGCATGGTCTTGCAGGTAATTTATCTTATTTCGGCCAGTCTTCTCTCGCGCGACCCCGAGAATTACCGTTTCCATGTCGTCATGGAACCGGAAGTCATCACAATGAATGCTGTGGCGGTGGCCGTGTTCGCAAATGCCGTTTTACAATTGATCTATAAACGGATAATGAGGCACAAGAGTACTGCCATTTAATTTTCGAGAACGCTTTTATTAAAAACTAATCGTAAGGGAGCCATCATGGACTCATCACGTCTTTTCAAAAACGCATTTCTCCTGCTGCTGGCGATTTCCCTGCTGACAGCCGCACCATTATACGCAGCCAAAGCAAAGAAGCATTCAACCAAGAAATCAGCCTCCGCGCCGGCCTCCGCTCCAGCCGTCTCCTCTCGTCCAGCGCCGGCTATCCCAAAAGTCACCTCGGAATTAAAGGCGCCATTGCTCGGGTTGGTAGCCAATAAGAGCCTTCCTCCTGCGGAATTGGATGGGGTGGTGAAGAGCGCGATCTGTATGGTGTATTGGAAGCAGCTCGAACCCACTGAAGCACAGTACGACTTCAGCAAAATCGATGAATGTCTTGACGAAGCCGGGCGCCGCGGCATTCTCGTGCATCTTCGCCTATTCTGCGGAATGCATACCCCGGAATGGCTGATGAAGAAGGCGGGGAGCGTCAGTTTCTTAAACAATAACAGTAATGTCAAAGCTGACACGGTGCAGTTCTGGAAGCCAGAAGTTGGCGAGGCGTACGAACGTTTGCAGAAGGCATTGGCCGCGCGTTATGATGAAGATCCGCGCCTGGTGGCGATCACGATGTCGCGCTGCATGACAACTTACGCCGAGCCTTTCCAGCGCCAGATATCTGACAAGGAAACTGTCAAACGCCTGCTGGCCGCGGGATATAATGCCAGTGCAGATCAACGGGTGCAGATTGAAACCGTCCAGACGCATGCAGAATATTGGAAGCATACCCGCTCCAGTTTTGCCATCAATCCTTATCAATCTATTACCGAGTCTGGCACGAAGTTAGATATGAAATTTAACCAGAAATTCATTGATAAATGTTATGAAATCCTGGGTCAGCGCTTTATGCTTCAAAATAATAGTTTGCGCTATAACGTGGATATGATTACCAAAGGAACTTATGGCGAATTGTATCGTCAAATCACTGATATTCACAATAGGACCGGCATTGTGATTGGTTTTCAATGCGCCGCCCCTTCGCGCGTGATCGACTTGCCCAATGCCGTGGCCGAGGGAATCAAACTAGGCGGCTGTTACGCCGAAGTGCCGGTTGATTTCCGCGATGCGATGAGTATTGAGGAAGCGAAAAAACTCGATAAAGGGCTCCGCGCGAATTGTAAGAAATAAATTCGGGCAATTTTTAAGGAAATACACGTACAATTATTTTCAGCAACTGAGGATGAAATCTGTGTTCCTGAATTCGACTTTGTATCCCCTTCAGGAGATTAGCCATGAAATTATTAATTTCGATAACTTGTTTATGCCTGTTTGCATTTACTGCCGGTTGCAAACAATTTCATAATTTTGCCGTTGATTATCGAGAGGCTAAGAGAGCACATGGACGTGCTGTATACTTTGACAGTTTTCAAACAGCTTATATTCCGCTAGCTTTCACTGTCCGTAAAGATGGGGAATATAGCACCATCGGAAGAAGAATCCTGGTATTGCCTCATGAGAAAATAGAAGACGAAATTAAAAAGCAACGTCGATGGCAGACGGGCGATACGACTTGGATAAAGATTGATGTCTCTCAGAGATTTGGCCGAAAATGGCATCTGATTCCTAAGGAGAAATTAGTTGGTGATGCTGAGGTTTCGAATGTTCTGCAGGGCTTTAGGGGACCCTTTCCTTTTGAGGCAGATCTTCCGTATAACTTGGATGGATCTCCTGTTAAGATTGGATTCGCACTGAAGAATAAATATTTAAGAAATTCGAACCCTATGACAGGTATAATTGTTGCTGCTGATGTTGTAAATCAGATTGGCTATGGCACCATAGCCTTTACGCTGTTTTTTCTGAATGTTCATCACCTCAAGCATTCGAGCCATCAGTTTAGTCCCTATAATGAACCGCTTCCTGAATTGCCTAAGGCATCTCCTGAAAGCATGTCACGACCTGTGTCGTATCATTAGTCAGAATTACAGGGGTCACACTCTTATTCGCTGAATCTCAGGAACACCCCTCCGGAATCTAGGGACACTCACGGAACCTAGTTTTAAAAATTCTCTTTCACTCTCCGCTATGGTTCAGTTTCTTCCTCGTTTTGCCGCCCAATTGCTTGAAGTTCTCGCCGGAAATTACCGGCTTGCCGGTCTGTGTTTCAATATCTTTGCGGGTCCGGCCAGCCACGGCGCCGCCGTCATGAGCGTCTTTCTGGAGTGGTGTCATTCCCTGTGAATCGCGGTCCCGATGCAACTGTGTGGTGGTGGCTTCGCCCAGCATGGTCAGGATCAGTTCAAGATCAGTCATGTGATCGCGCAGGTTTTCGCGTTGCAAATCCTTTACCTGCTTATATTCGTCCACTTTGAGGCCAAACGCGCCCTGCATGATCTCGTTGGTCAGGATGGCATATTCGAATTGGCTTCGGGCGCCCCGGTTCTGCCATTCCTCAGTCAAGTTCTGGCGGATGACCATACCGCGCAGGCGCTTGTCGATCCACTCCTTGGGATAGCCTTTCTTTTCATAGATCTCTTGCATCCGGGCCATGGACAGCTCCGGATTCTCGATCTCCTCAATCCGCTCTCGGCCAACGCGCGCCAGCCAACGTTTGAGCGGCTCGACTTTGGGCGAGGGGATGGACTGAATGATGCGGAATAGAGTCTCGGTATTGGCGCAGTCGGTTGCGTAGAATTTTCCATCGGAGGACCTCATTTTCAGTTGTCCGATTTTTTCGGACAACTGATCATACCCTTCTTGAAGCAGCTTCTTCTTCAAGTCATTCCAATATTTGCGCGGACGCTCACCGCCTACCAAAGCCTCAACGACATCAATAATGGAAAACCACCATTCGCCTTGATGCAGGGTTTTTCGGATCTGTTTGCCTTCAAAAACGGCCAGTTTGGTTGATTGCTCCGCGCTCACGCGTTCCATCTCCTTTTCATGGGGGAATTCTACCCCTGAAACCGCCCCGCTAATTCTTTGTTTTGTTCGAAGAATTGGACTAATGAATGCAGCTTTTGCATTGTCTCTGGGCTTAGCAGGTGCTCGATTTTGCAGGCATCGATATCCGCCTGCTGTTCATTGACGCCGAGCACATTCTGGAAAAATTTCTTCAGCGCATCGGCCTGCTCGGCGATGGATTCCGCCAAGCGGCTGCCTTCCTCGCTCAAGTGCAGCATCCGGTGCTCATCTTCCGTCACCCAGCCGCGCGCGCGCAGGGTCTTGATGCTTTGCGAGGCGCTGCCCTTGGTCACCGCGAGCTTCTCGGCAATATCGGAGATGCGCGCATAGCCCCACTTGGCGTGCAGCTCGCGAATGGCCAGCAAGTAATGCGCGGCGCTGTGCGTCACAATGTTTTCGTCAAATTTCTTCCAGGTTTCCATGGCTCAGCGATCCAACTCGTCGGGTGTCATTTCCTCGTCGTTGTCGAAATCCTCTTCCTCATCCTCCGCGCCTGGCGCTCCAGCTTGCCTCGGATTGACTAGTCCGAACTTCTGCATGCGATAGCCCAGCGTCCGGCGCGTTACGCCCAGCAGCCGCGCCGCTCGCGTGCAATTATAATTCGAGCGCTCCAACGCGTTCACAATGCAGCGGCGCTCCACTTCCTCCAGCGTCAGGTGATCATACACCACCGGTCGCTCGGAGGTGCTGACGCGCGCGCCGAAAGCCTGCAGCGCCTGGGGCAGATCCTCAACCAGCAGCGTCTCGCCTTCGGCCATCACCAGCGCATGTTCGACGGCATTCTCCAGTTCGCGCACATTGCCCGGCCAGTCATACATCAGCATCAGGTCGAATGCCTCGGGGGAGAAGGACTTCGGTTTCTCGCCCTTGCCCTTGACCGCCTTGAGCAGAAAATGGTCGATCAGCGCCGGAATGTCCTCGCGCCGTTCGGAAAGCGGCGGAATGTGAATGGGGGCCACGCTCAGGCGGAAATACAGGTCGGTGCGGAACGTCCCCTGCTCGATAGCCTTCTCCAGCGAACGATTCGTCGCGGCGATCACGCGCACATTGACGCGGCGTGTTTCCGTGTCGCCCACGCGCTGAAATTCCCCCTGCTGCAATACGCGCAGCAACTTCACCTGAAATGCCGGAGAGACCTCGCCGATTTCATCCAGAAAAATCGTGCCGCCATCGGCCGCCTCGAACAGCCCGCGATGCATGCCGACGGCACCGGTGAATGCGCCGCGCGCGTGGCCAAACAGTTCGCTTTCGAGCAGCGTCTCGGTCAGCGCGCCGCAGTTCACTTTGATCAGCGGGCGATTGCGCCGCGTGCTGGCGGCATGAATGGCCGTGGCCAGCACCTCCTTGCCAGTGCCGCTGGGGCCTTGCAGCAGGACGGTGGCCTCGGATTGCGCCACCTTCGCCACGCGCCGCAGCACATCGCGCATGGGCTTGCTCACCGCAACAATATTGGAAAAATCGGCGCGCTCGTTCAGCGCCTCCTTCAATTGCTCGTTCTCTTGGCGCAGCGTCTTTGTTTCCATCACGCGCTGGATGAGCATCTTCATTTCATCATTGGAGAACGGCTTGATCAGGTAATCGTACGCGCCCTTCTTCATCGACTCCACGGCCGTTTCCACCGTGGCGTAGGCCGTCATCAGGATCACTTCGCATTCAGGGCGCAACTGCTTCGTCTGCTCGATGATGTTGATGCCGCTCATTGTTGGCATGCGCAAATCCGTCAGCACGACATGAAACGGTTCGCGCCGCAGCCAGGCAATCGCCTCGGCCGGATCGGTCGTGGCCTGGCAGTCATAGCCCTCATGCGCCAGCACACGCTGCAGGATTTTGCCAATCTTCACTTCATCATCAAGGATCAGGATTTTGCCGTTCATTGCCTGCTCATCAAACTCTGCGTCGGATGTTCCAAAGTGGACATCATGCCTTTGTCGCGGCAGAAAGGCAACTTGATGTTGCCGTGAGAGGAGGAGCGGCGCAGGCAGGTCATCAAGATATTGCGAATCGTGGGAACGTTGATGTGGTGCGGCCTGGCAGTATGTAGTGCGGACTTCAGGCCGTAAGTTTGTCTTGCCGTCCTTGCTGCCCAGCAAATTCCCATTACCCCGCGATTCATCAGCAAGAACAAATACAGCCGCGGGTGAGTACGTCACAAAAGACTACTGGTAAATACTGCCTAAAGGCGGCACTACGTACCTGAAAAATCGGGGACGAGTTATCCCGTCCCCGAATCAGGCAAAGCAAAATCTATTAGGCAAACGAATCGCTCAAATCGGCCACGGCGGAGGATTTTGCGCGCTTGCCATTGCTGCTGGCCTTGGGTTTGGTCTCGGATTCCTTGATCAGCTTCTTCAGCATCCGTTCGAATTTTTTCTCATCCAGCGGCACCTCAACGACCTGCCCGAGCAGCGAGGACATCAGCATCGAATTGGCCAACTCGACCGAACGAATTCCTTCCTCGGCCGGAGCGATCAATTTCTTTCCATCCAGAATGGCATCGACAAAATTTTGCAAGACTTCGGCGTGCTGGCCGCCTTCTTTGCCGCTCGGAATCTCGACATTCCACACCGGCGGCTTGGCAAACGGCTGCTGGCTGGTGCGGCGGAATGTGGAAGTTTCGATTTCATTGCGTGTCCAGCGCATCTCGTTCTTTTCGATGATCACCTTGCCGCGCTCGCCGCAGATTTCCAGGCGATTGGTGCCCGGGGCCTCGCCCGTGCTGGTGATGAAGACGCCCGTGGCGCCGTTTTCAAATTCGAGATAAGCGGTGACTTCGTCCTCGACTTCGATGTCGTGATACTTGCCGAAATTGCAGAAACCGCGCACGCGCACGGGCATGCCGAAGATCCATTGCAGCAGGTCAAGCTGGTGCGGGCATTGGTTAAGCAGGACGCCGCCGCCTTCGCCGCTCCACGTGGCGCGCCAATCGCCCCTGGCATAATAGAAATCGGAGCGGAACCAGTCGGTGATGATCCAGTTCATGCGCGTCAACTTGCCCAATTCGCCATCGGCGATCAGTTGCTTGGCCTTCTGGTATTGCGGCGTGGTGCGCTGGTTGAACATGGCCGCGAAGACTTGCTTCTTGTTCGTGTGGGCGGCAATGAGGCGCTGGGCATCGGCCTTGTGCACCGAGATCGGTTTTTCGACCAGGACATGCAATCCGGCCTTGAGCGCATCGGCGCCGGTGATGGTGTGATTGTAATGCGGCGTGCAGACCATGACGGCATCGACTTCGCCGCTGTCAATGAGCTCCTGCCCGGTATTGTATTTCTTGATGCTCTCGTTGGAGGCATATGGTTCCAATTTGGCGGGATTGATATCCGCGATTGCCGCCAGGCGCGCGTGCTTGATTTTATCGCCCAACAAGTTGCGGGTGTGCAGTGTGCCGATATTGCCGACCCCAACGATTCCAATACGGACTTGTTTCATTGTTCTCAATCCCATAGTTTTGGAGATTTGGAAGCCGCAGAAGATTGCGGTTAATGCCATCATTCACGCGCGCCGCGCGATGTGTAAATAGAAAACTCCGTTCGTGA
>Ga0116193_1003153_pt1 | contig 12039 bp, 12 predicted proteins | sample AD_UKC115_MetaG_FD_89892 | JGI IMG/M metagenome (GOLD analysis project Ga0116193, IMG submission 89892) | Active sludge microbial communities of municipal wastewater-treating anaerobic digesters from Hong Kong - AD_UKC115_MetaG | ecosystem: Engineered > Bioreactor > Anaerobic > Digestate...
CCAGGCTTAAAGAAATATTTTTCCCAAAAGCCGCCCGTGTGTGGAATATGATTTTTTCTGTATTTACCTAAGTATGTTCCATCGGCATCAATAACAGCAGCAGTATTATATAAAACGCCTGCTTGTTCTTTTTCATACACAGGAACAATAATTACCATTTGATATTTTTTGGCATACTGTTGCATACGCTCAATGGTAGGACCAGGAACAGTTTCGGCACTTGCATACCAGGCAGCATCTTGCCCAGGGCAGAAATATGGTGTATTAAAAATTTCTTGAAAACAAAGTATTTGCACACCTTGCTTGCCTGCTTCTTCAATATAAGGAATATGTTTTTGCACCATTGCTTCCTTAATTTCTTCAATGGTTCCTTCTCCTTCTGTTTTAGGAAGTGAAAGTTGTATGAGACCTGATTTTATTATTCTTGGCATTCTTTCTATTTTAAATAATTGATTAAATATTTTGTGATACTTTATTACGTTTCACAAACTTTCCAAACCCTTTATTTATTTTACATTCATTATTATCTATTGCTACTTTCCCTCTTAATAAAACTGTTTTTACTTTTCCTTTTACTTCCCAACCTTCATAACCACTATAATCAACATTCATGTGATGATTTTTTGCAGATAGTGTATGTGTTTCATTTGGATTGAATAAAATAATATCTGCATCACTTCCTACAGCAATGGTTCCTTTTTTAGGAAACATTCCAAATATTTTTGCAGCGTTGGTAGATGATACTTCCACAAATTTGTTGAGTGTTATTTTTCCTTTGTTTACACCTTCACTAAACAATAATTCCATTCTGTTTTCTATGGCAGGATGTCCGTTTGGTATTTTACTAAAATCATCTTTACCCATTAATTTTTGTTCCCACATAAAAGGGCAGTGGTCTGTTGCTACTACTTGTACCAAGCCTTGATTGATACCTGCCCAAAGTGTTTGTTGATCTTTCTTTTCACGCAATGGAGGGCTCATAACCCATTTAGCACCGTCTTCTTTTTCATATAATGAGGCATCAATAATTAAATATTGAATACAAGTTTCTACAAATATTTTTTGATTTCTTCTTGTTGCATTTCTTACTGCGTTTAATGCACCCTCACATGTTAAGTGAACAATATAACCGGGACAACCTGTATAACTTGCCATATCTACAAAACGTTCACTGGCTTCGGCTTCTGTAATTTCGGGTTGAGATAGGTAATGATATAAAGGAGAAAGTTTACCTTCTGCTTTATGTTTGGCAACTAAATAATCAATCATATCGCCGTTGGTTGCATGCACATTAATTAATCCGCCATGTTTTTTTACTTCTTCCATTAAGCCAATCATTTGTCTGTCATCAATCATTAATGCACCCTTATATGCCATGAATGTTTTGAAAGAAGTAATACCTTCTTCTTCAATAAAATGTTTTATTTCTTTTTTTGTTGAATCATTAAAATCTGTAACAGCCATGTGAAAGCTGTAATCTCCGTAACAATTATTGTTGCTTCTTCCTTGCCATTCTTGTAAAGCAGATTGTAGGCTGTTGCCTTGTTTTTGTAAAATAAAATCTATAACGGTTGTTGTTCCTCCATACAATGCAGCACGTGTACCTGTTTCGTAACTATCGCTCGAATATGTGCCCATAAAAGGCATATCTAAATGAACGTGAGGGTCAATACCGCCGGGCATTACCAACATTCCCGAAGCATCTATTGTTTCATTGGCAGTAATATTTAAATTTTCCCCGATTGCTTTTATAGTTTCTCCTTCAATAAAAATATCTGCAACATAATTATCTGTTGCTGTAATAATATTTCCATTTTTTATGAATATTGACATTGTATAATATTTTAATATATGATAATTATTTTTTGAAACCTATTCTTGCTCTGTTATTCCATTCTAATTCTTTAGCTTTATCACTTTTTAATACACTTGCCAACATAGCAACACCGTGTTCTGTAAATGCATAAGGTAATTTTCTTGTTCCTCCCCATTTAGAACTTGATGTCACAAATTGTGACATCAAGTTTGCAAACTCTTTCTGGGTAAGGGAAAACATGAAATCCTTCGGAAAATTTTTGATATTTCTTTTAACTGCTTGATTGAAAACACGAGTTTCAACCTCATATAATTCAGCCAAATCAAAATCGAGCATTACTTTTTCTCCCCTTATATCATATATTTTGCTATGTATTTTTTCAACTTTCATATCACTTCTTTTTCATTAATAAAGCATATACTATAGCACTTACAAAAAAACCTACAAACCAAGAGTAGTTATATAAACTAACAATCCATGCCGGAAAAGTATTAGCTGCAATAATTTTAATGGCTACTAAAAAGCCCGGAACGTTTGGTAAAATGCCTGCAATTAAAGCTATTATTGCTTTTGCGTTAATACCGTTTTTGTAACTATATATTCCTTTGGTATTAAATAAATCTGTTATACTTAATTCTTTCTTTCTTAAGAAAAAATAATCTACAATCATAATTCCGCCAATAGGGCCTAATAAACTTGAGTAAGCTACTAACCATGTAAAAATATATCCTGATGGGTCTGCAATTAACTTCCAAGGTAGTATTAAAATACCAATAATTCCGGTAATATAACCTCCGGTTCTGAACGAAATTTTTTTAGGTGAAAGATGTGCAAAATCGTTTGCGGGGCTTACAATATTTGCAGCAATATTTGTTGCAAGTGTTGATAATGCAATTGCCAACATTGCAAAACTTACTAGCCATTTATCTTGAAATTTTCCTGCTAATGCAACAGGATCCCAAATGGTTGTACCAAAAACAATTGTAGTTGCAGAAGTTACCACAACACCAATAAATGCAAACAATGTCATTGAAGGGGGAAGACCTATTATTTGCCCGTTTACTTGTGCTTTTTGCGATGTTGCATATCGGGTAAAATCTGGGATGTTTAAAGATAGTGTTGCCCAAAAACCAATCATACCAGTTAATGCCGGAAAAAAGAAATGCCAAAACTCTGTTGAGGTTGTAAATTTTGAAGGTGTATTTAAAATAGGGCCTAAGCCATGTGCTGCTTTAATTGCCCAAAATAATAATGCTAATGCAGCAGCAGGCAAAAAGAATGCTTTAAATACCAATAATTTTTTTATGCTATCAACACCTAAATAAACTACATACATATTTATAAACCAAAAGAAAATAAAACACAATGCAGGTGCTGTTTGCAATTGCATCCATTGCGGAAAAATTTGTGGCCAATTATTAACTGACGGAACAATAATATGTAAAATTTGATATATAGAAAACCCGCCAATCCAAGTTTGAATACCAAACCAACCGCAAGCAACTATTGCTCTTAAAATTGCAGGAATATTTGCTCCTTTAGTTCCAAAACTTGCTCTTGCAAATACCGGAAAAGAAATACCGTATTTGGCTCCGGCATGCCCGTTTAAAAGCATAGGAACTAACACAATACTGTTGCCCAAGAAAATAGTAAAAATAGCTTGCCACCAATTCATACCACCTTGTATTAATGAGCTTGCCAACATATAGGTTGGAATACATAAACTCATACTAATCCAAAGTGCAGCATAGTTCCATGTTCCCCATTTTCTTTTTTGTTGGGGAACAGGAGCTAAGTCTTCACTAAATAAGGAAGATGTGGCAGGTATGTTTTGGTTATTGGTCATTATTTTAAATTTTATTTTTTGAATGTAAAACTCAAAAGGTAATTTAAAATTTAAAACTCATTTATTCAGCGTAATGGTTGTCGGCAATTTTAATAGCTTCACTAATAATTGCTAATCCTTCATCTACTTGTTCTTTTGTTACAATTAATGGTGGTGCTATAAAAATGTAATTCCATCTTACAAATGTGTACATTCCTAATTCTTTAATTTTAGCTGCTACTTTATTCATTACAACCATTTCGGTTGCATTGGCATTAAAGGGAGCCATTGGTTCTTTTGTTTTTTTATTCTTTACTAATTCTATACAACCTAATAAACCTGTATTTCTAAAATCGCCTATTGATGGATGTTTTTGTTTTAGCAATTCAACTTGTTGCTCAATATATTTACCCATTACTCTTGCGTTCTCAATTAAATTATCTTCTTCATATATTTTTAATGTTTGTAATGCAGCGGCACAACAAACTGCATGTGCAGAATAAGTTAAACCTAAAGGCATTACTGTATCATCAAACTTTGCAGCAATTTTTTCGCTTACTTGTAAGCAGCCAAATGGTAAATAGCCACAGGTTAAACCTTTTGCCATAGCAATCATATCGGGTACTATACCATGATTTTGAAAACCAAACCATTGACCTGTTCTTCCAAAACCACTCATTACTTCATCAATAATTATTAATATACCATGCTTGTTGGTAATTTCTCTTACGGCTTTTAAAAAGCCTTTAGGATATTGTAGGCAACCACTTGTGCCGCTTTCGCCTTCTAATAATATGGCAGCAATGTTAGAGGGGCCTTCATAGGCAATAATTCTTTCTAATGAAGCAACTGCTTCTTTCAATAAATTTCCTTCTCCATATTCCCAACGATATAAATAAGGTAAATCGAAATGAACAAAATTTGGTGCTTGTTGAGAATCTACCGGTAACCTGCGTGGGTCTCCGCCAGCAGATATTGCACCCATTGTTGCACCGTGATAAGATTGATAGCGTGTTAAAATTTTATGCCTTCCAGTATATAACCTTGCTAACTTAATTCCGTTTTCAATTGAAGTAGCACCGCATAATGTGAAGAATGATTTATTCAAATCGCCAGGGCAAATTTCTGCTAATTTTTTTCCTAAATCTGCTCTTGCTTTTGTTACGCAACTTGGAGTTACATAGGCAACTTCTTGCATTTGTTTTACAACGGCTTCAGTAATTCTTTGATCTCCGTGACCAATGTTCATATTAATTAACCCGCTTGAAAAATCAAGAATTCTATTATCATCATAATCATATAAATAAACTCCTTCAGCACGTTTTACTGCAATAGGGTTTGTTCCTTTTTGTTTGCTCCAACTAAAAAGTGTGTGAGCCTGACTATCGTTTATTATTTCTTCGGCAAGTGATAATGTTTGTGTTTGCATATTTTTTATTTTAAATGTTGTATGATAAATTTTAAATTAATTCAATATATAAAATCCATCATTCAAAATATTTTCATAAACCAAAAGCATTGATACGATTTGTTTTGTAATTTTTTTTGCCATTTACTTTAATACATCTTCTAAAGTTTTTTGAATGGTTGATTCGATTGCTCCTTTAAAGAACGCTAATGCCATTGGTAATTTGGCTTCAATATCTACACTGGTTTCTTTAATTTGCATTGTTCCGGCAACTTCAAAACCTTTGGCTGCTAAACTAAAATTGGCAGTATCTCCGTTCCATTCTTCGGTAGTACCGTCAATCATTCCTTTAAATTTTTCTTTTAAAGTGGTTAATAAATTTTTTGTTCTGTTGGCTACTTCTTCTTTAGTTAAATGGTGTGGTACGCTAATGTTAATAGATGCCATTTTATTTTTTTTTGATGTTATTTAATGAGTTTGCAATATAGGTTTTAACTCATCCAATTAACACCTGCTTCGGGATTCCATTTAGTGGTAGATTTTTTTAGTTTAGTCCAAAATTCAATACTACTTTTTCCTGTTATATCTCCTACACCAAATTTGCTATCGTTCCATCCTCCAAAACTAAAAGGCTCGCGTGGTACGGGCACACCAACGTTTACGCCAATCATTCCTGCACTTGCATGATCTATTACATATCTTGCATAGCCGCCGTTTTGTGTAAATACGCTGGCTGCATTTCCGTAAGGATTGTTGTTTTCAATTTGTATTGCTTCATCTAAAGTATTGGTACGCATGATTGAAATAACGGGGCCGAAAATTTCTTCTTTTGCAACAGCCATATCGGGTTTTACATAATCTATTACAGTAGCACCAACATAAGTACCGTTTTCTTTTCCTTCAACAACTGCTTTTCTTCCATCTACTAAAATTTTAGCACCTTGTTGTTCTGCTTCGGTAATATATTTTTCAATTCTTTCTTTAGATTCTTTATTAATAACTGCACCTAAATTTTTTCCGGGAACAATTTTATGAGCTTCGGTTACAATTTTATTAATAATGTGATCAATATTTCCTACACCAACCATTGCACTGGCAGCCATACAACGTTGGCCTGCACAACCACTCATGCTTGCAACTACATTAGCAGCAGTCATATCTTCTTTTGCATCGGGCAATACCATTAAATGATTTTTTGCACCGCCTAATGCCAAACATCGTTTATAATTATGTGTTGCACGTTGATAAACAATTTTTGCCACTTTAGTACTTCCAACAAAACTTACTGCTTCAATATTTGGATGATCGCAAATGGCATTTACTATATCAACATCTCCATGAACAATATTAAAAACACCATCGGGCAAACCGGCTTCTTTTAATAGTTCTGCTAATCTTCCACAACTTAACGGAACTTTTTCACTTGGTTTTATAATCATACAATTGCCTAAAGCAATAGCGTTTGGAATAGTCCAATTAGGAACCATTGAGGGAAAATTAAACGGAACAATTGAAGCCACAACACCTAAAGCTGCATGTTCTGTTCTACATTCAACACCTCTGCTTACTTCTAAAACTTCGCCCGAAACTAATTGTGGTAATGAGGTAGCAAATTCTGTAAGCTCAATACATTTTTCAATTTCGGCAACAGATTCACCAATTATTTTGCCGTTTTCTTCGGTACATAATTCTGCTAATTCTTGTAAATGTTTTTCTAATAAATATTTATATTTAAAAAAAACTTGAACTCTTTCTTTTATAGGTGTTTTACTCCATTTAGGAAAAGCTGCTTTAGCTGCTTTAACGGCTTCATCTAAATCTTTTGAAGCAGATAATGGAACGGTTGATAAATGATTTCCATCAATGGGAGAGATGACATCTAATGTTTTATTGGTTGATGCAGGAACAAATTTTCCGTTGATAAAATTTTGAATAGGTGTGTATTTCATTCTACAAATTTTTTAAAATAAAGCTATGAAAGTATATTTTTTTTAGAAACAAGCAAATATTTTTATCATTTTTTTATTTTTTTAGTTGCATTTTTGCTGAATAATATTAGCATGCGTAAAAATACTTTTTCGTTAGACGAACTTGATTTCAATATTCTTTCTTGTTTACAGCAAGATGGCAGAATGAGTTTTACGGTAATTGCCGAAAAATTAAATGTATCTGTTGGCACAGTTAGAACAAGAGTAAATAAATTAGTTGAAGAAGGCACTATAAGTATTGTAGGAAGAATAGATGCGGGTAAAGTTGGCTTTCATGCGTATGCACATATTGCCGTATTTGTAAGGCCTGCCACATTAAAAGAAAAAGTGGCACATACCATTGCTAAATTTAAAGAAGTTAGTTTTTTAGCAATGACAAGTGGAGATTACGATTTAGAAGTTGATGTTATGTGTAGAGATAACGATCATTTAGTTTCATTTGTTAATGAAATTTCTAAAATTGAAGGAGTATATCAAACAAAAACTACGCTGTATTTTAAAGTATATAAATATGCACAGCCCGATTTAGATTTGTTGAAATAGATTTGCTGCTCAACAAACAATACGAATGACTCCCGAAAGAAGCACCAAGCTTTTAAAAGTTTTAAGTAAACGCCAAAGCAACTTAACCGTTGTAATGGAAAATGTGCAAGACCCACATAATATTAGTGCCGTAATGAGAACCTGCGATGCTGTTGGCATACAGGATATTTATATTCTTAACACAAAAATTCCACGCCATAAAAAATTTGGTGCAAAAAGTAGTAGCAGTGCAGTAAAATGGTTGTCTGTTCATCAGTTTGATAATGCAGAAGCATGTTTTAAAGAATTGAGAAAACATTACGAAACTATTTTAACCACACATCTTTCAAGCAATGCAGTAGATTTATATGCAATAGATTTTACCAAAAGTGTTGCATTGGTTTTTGGAAATGAACATGAAGGTGTAAGTGATGAAGTAAGAAATTTAGCCGATGGAAATTTTATTATTCCACAAATGGGCATTATACAAAGTTTAAATATTTCTGTTGCTTGTGCAGTAAGTATTTACGAAGCTTACCGCCAAAAAAATAATGCAGGGCATTACAACACACAATCTTTATCTGAACAAAGAATGAATAGTTTAATGGAAGAATGGGGCTTTATGAATGATGAAGAATAGAAAATACAACAATACAATACTCAAATAAAAACGCTCTGTAATTTATAGCTACAGAGCGTTTGTTTTAAGCGGACCGGACGGGACTCGAACCCGCGACCTCCGCCGTGACAGGGCGGCATTCTAACCAACTGAACTACCGATCCTTCCATTTTCAATTGGGGTGCAAATATAAGGGGCAATATATTTTATAAACAAACTTTCTTTCAAAAAAATTAAACTCTTTATTTTTACCACCTCAATTTATTACTTAGTATATGCCCCAATACCCCAACAGACAATTTTTAGACTTTGAACAACCTATTAAAACGTTGTATGAAGAAATTGAAAAATTAAAACATACAGCCGAAAAAAGTAAGATTGATATGACCGATAGCATTTCTAAATTAGAAGATGCTATTATTACCAAACGTAAAGAAATTACAGAACACTTAACACCTTGGCAAAGAGTGCAGCTAAGTCGCCACCCCGATAGGCCTTATACTTCAAAATACATACATAAAATATTTTCCAACTTTATAGAATTGCATGGAGATAGAAATGTAAAAGACGATAAAGCAATGGTTGGTGGTTTTGCACAACTAAACGGACAAACCGTAATGGTTATTGGCCAGCAAAAAGGTATTAATACTAAAACAAGGCAACAAAGAAATTTTGGTATGGCAAATCCTGAAGGTTACCGTAAAGCTTTGCGTTTAATGAAGTTGGCAGAAAAATTTAATAAACCTGTTATTTGTTTAATAGATACACCGGGTGCATATCCAGGTTTAGAAGCAGAAGAACGCGGACAAGGCGAAGCCATTGCAAGAAATATTTATGAAATGATTCGTTTAAAAGTACCTATAATAATTGTTATTATTGGAGAAGGAGCCAGCGGCGGTGCATTAGGTATTGGCGTTGGAGATAAAACTTTAATGATGGAAAACACATGGTACACCGTTATTTCACCCGAATCTTGTTCTTCCATTCTTTGGCGTAGTTGGGATAAAAAAGAAATTGCTGCCGAGCAATTACGTTTAACTGCAACCGATATGAAAGGCTTTGGTTTGGTAGATGAAATTGTGCCCGAACCAATTGGTGGTGCTCATTGGGATTATGATGCAGCTGCTATAATTTTAAAACAACATATTGCCACTGCATTGCAAGAAATAAAGCCCTTGCGGGCAGAACAACGTATTACTAACCGAATTGAAAAATACGGTAAAATGGGTTTTTGGAATGAAGTACCTATTACCGAAAATAATCATCAATAATTTTTAGCAAACATTTTTTAATAAAGATAAACTTGCATAATGTGTAATGCATTTTTGCAAGTTTACAATAACTCATAATTTTTAACTTATAACTTATATTATAAATGTTTTTAATAAATAAATTTAACGGAACGGGTGTTGCATTAATAACACCTTTTAAAAAAGATTACAGTGTAGATTACGAAGCATTAGGTAAAGTAATAGACTATGTTATAAACGGAGGTGTAGAGTATGTAGTAACCTTAGGCACCACCGGAGAAACACCTACTTTAACTAAAGCAGAAAAACTTGAAATAGTTAATTATACTTACAATAAAGTAAATGATAGAGTACCCGTTGTTGTTGGCATTGGTGGAAATAATACAGCAGAGTTATTAGAAGATTTTAAAAAATTTCCTTTAGAAAAAGCTGCTGCTATTTTAAGTGCATCACCTTATTACAGCAAACCATCACAAGAAGGGTTATATCAACATTATAAAACATTGGCAGATGCTGCACCTAAACCAATTATTTTATATAATGTACCCGGAAGAACAGGCCGAAATATGAGTGCTGCACTAACAATCAAATTATCTGCACATGCAAATATTATTGCCATGAAAGAAGCAAGTGGAGATATGCAGCAGTGCATGGAAATATTAAGAGATAAAGCAGAAAATTTTACCGTTGTAAGCGGAGATGATGCTTTAGGTTTATCACAAATTGCTTGTGGAATGCAAGGTGTAATAAGCGTTGCAGCCAATGCTTATCCAAAAGAATTTTCGGAGTTGGTAAGATTGTGTTTGAAAAATGATTTTGCCAATGCAACAAAAATTCAATACAAATTATTACAGGCTTATGATTATATGTTTGCCGAAAACAACCCTGCAGGTGTAAAAGCATTTATGTATGAAATGGGTTTAATAGAAAATATAGTGCGTTTGCCCGTAACACCTGTTAGCAATGAGTTACAGCAAAAAATTAAAGCTTTTGTAAAAGCGTTTTAAAAATAAATATTTCCATTCTTTAAACATCATTTCAAAATAAAATTGAGATGATGTTTTTGTTTGAAGCAATATGTGCAAGTAAAATCAAATTTTGTTGCGTATATAATTTTTAAAATAAAACATAATTTTCCCCAAACAAAAAATATTGTTATTGCTTTTTTAGATTTGTATTGTTTATGAGAAAAATTTACGAAGACAGTTATCAGCATAAAGGTTTACGCAAACAATTGGTAAATGTGTTGAAAGAAAAAGGTATTACAGATGAGAATGTATTAAACGCTGTTAATACCATTCCACGTCATTATTTTTTAGATTCTGCATTTGATAAAATTGCATACGAGGATAGAGCTTTCCCAATAGGTGAGGGGCAAACTATTTCGCAACCTTATACAGTTGCTTACCAAACACAACTTTTACAAATTAAAAAAAACGATAAAGTGTTGGAAATAGGCACAGGCAGTGTATATCAATCAACCATATTGGCAGAAATGGGTGCTTGGGTTTATACCATAGAAAGACAGAAAAAATTATTTGATGCTCACAAGCAATTTTATTTTCGTTCAAAATATCCGAACATAAAATTTTTTTATGGAGATGGTTTTGAAGGTTTGCAAACCTTTGCCCCGTTTGATAAAATAATTATTACGGCTGCTGCACCTTTTATTCCGCCTAAATTAATTCAGCAATTAAAACCAAACGGGTTAATGGTTATACCTGTTGATGAAGGTGATGCACAACGTATGATACGCATTAAAAAATTAGAAGATGGTACTTTATATGAAGAAAAATTTGATTTGTTTTCTTTTGTGCCAATGCTTACAGGAAAGAACGGGTAATGGTGTTTACAAACATTTTTATAAATAAACTTCATATCTTTCTTCTAAAATTTTTTTATGGTGCAGAAGGTGGCCATAAATTATAAAACAAATTGCATTTACTGTTGTTGCATTATTATTTGTAGTACCAACTTGTTGTAATTGTTTTTCGTTAAAAGACTGTAATAATAAATCGGTTGATTTTCTTACAGCAATAAATTCATCTTTTAAAGATTGTAATTTTCTTTCATTTGTATTTGCATTTTTTGCATAATTGTTTTCATCAAATCCTGCAAGTGGTGTATCATCATTTCTTGCAATACGCAAAGCTCTGTATGCAAAAATTCTTTCTGTATCAATAATATGTTGCAATACTTCTTTTACAGTCCATTTGTTTTCTGCATACCTGTAATCGGCTTTGGCTTCGGGTATATTACTTATAAAATTATTTAATAAAACAGTATAATTTGTAAATAGTTCTGCAACATTTTCTGCTTTCACTGTTTCAATATAATTTTTAAAATAAGATGGATATTCGGTAGAAGATGGGCGTGGCATACAATATTTATTTTAGTATAATAATAATATAATGAAACGTTTTAAAATTTATTTATTATTATTTTTTTTATTATGATTAGATAATTTTTTTTCTGTAACCATTGCTTCGGCAGCCATTACTGCACCATAAGCATTTACTATTCCGCCCGTTTTACTTAAGCTTGAAAATGGTATAGGTTTAGGATCTTGCCCCGGCAATAAGCATGCAACAGAATCTTTAATATGCACTAC
>Ga0116193_1003155_pt1 | contig 12035 bp, 7 predicted proteins | sample AD_UKC115_MetaG_FD_89892 | JGI IMG/M metagenome (GOLD analysis project Ga0116193, IMG submission 89892) | Active sludge microbial communities of municipal wastewater-treating anaerobic digesters from Hong Kong - AD_UKC115_MetaG | ecosystem: Engineered > Bioreactor > Anaerobic > Digestate | place...
CAGGAAAGATGCCGATAGCATATATGTAAAGGACATTGCACTGCAACCAATTGCCGTTAATGTCTCTGCTGTACTGAAAAACATCCTTTTTGAGTTTAATTCAGCGCGGCTTCAACCCGTGAGCTTGATTGAACTCGATAAACTCCTGCAACTGATGAACGATAACCCCACAGTAAAAGTCCAGATAAACGGCTACACCGACAATACAGGTTCCGACGCACACAACATTCAACTTTCTTCAGACAGGGCCAGGTCTGTAGCAGCATATTTAATAAGTAAGGGCATAAATGCCACCCGTATCACCTCGAAAGGCTTTGGTGCTGCCAACCCCGTTGCAGGCAACGATACAGAGGAAGGACGTGCGCTAAACAGGAGAACAACATTTACAATCACCGGGCAATAAACACGCAAAGCCCAGGCCCTGTTCATTTTACTTGCTATAGATATTGCCTTGTCATGACTCCTTCATGCAAGTAATAAAAAACAGCTTCTCATTGCTGGGAAGCTGTTGGATTTCACTCAAAAAGTGTTTTAATGTTTGGCTGTATTGCTCATACCGGAGCCAATAATATCTTCAACAATATTGACGGTCTCATTTATATAAAGATCACTCTGAACATTCTTAAGCCACTGCTCATACCTTTCGTTCTTGGTTTTATCAGGACTGTTTAAAAACTTATCCTTATCAACTTCAGTGGGCTGAATATTCATAGGCTTATCAAGATGAGTCAACTGATCATTTTGCTTAACGGTATTCTTAACAAGCGCCTGCTGCTTTTTGTAGGCATCTATTCCAAGCAGGTATTCTTTACCAACATTCTGGCCAAGCCAGCTGGTGTTATTTTTAATAGTATTAAACGACTGGCTTTTTTGCACGCGATCGTTCGCCTTCTTAATAACAGCGCTCCAGTCAGTTTGCGTATCAGATGTCTGGAAGCCTACCTGTGGTATCTGGTCCCAACTTAAAGCCGATGGATTGTCTTTCTCCCTGTATTTTAGGTATTCATACGAATCGGGAAGCACGATATCGGAGCTAACACCTTTTAATTGCGTAGAACCGCCGTTGATCCTGTAAAATTTCTGGAAAGTGATTTTTAAAGCACCATATTCCGTTTGCCCAAGATATTTATCGCTTGGTTTGCCCAGTGGCAACGGCGTTTGCACGGTGCCTTTGCCATAAGTGGAGGTACTACCAACAATAATTCCCCGTTTATAATCCTGTATCGCGGCGGCAAATATTTCTGATGCGGATGCACTGAATTCATTCACCATTACAGCAAGCGGTCCATCATAAATCTGTGCGTTGTCATTATCATTCCATAAACGCGGCTTGCCATCGCGGTCCTTAACCTGTACAACGGGCCCGCCTTTAATAAACAAGCCCACCATTTGCACTACTTCGTACAAAGAGCCACCGCCATTATTCCGCAGGTCAAGAATGACACCGTCTACATTTTCCGCCTTAAGTTTTTTCAGTTCATTCGCTACATCTTCTGAACAACGGTTTCCATCGGGTCTTTCCAGGTCAGCGTAAAATTCAGGCAGAAAAATATAACCGATCTTTTTATCACCGTCTTTAATCACGGAACTCCTGGCAAAAGTCTCGTCCAAAACAATTTCATCGCGTACAAGCGTAACCACCTGCATGGTACCATCGGCCTTTTTAAAAGTGATCCTTACTTCTGTACCCTTTGCGCCACGAATTAATTTTACCACATCAGTCACACCATAACCTGCAATATCAACCGGCTCATCCTTTCCTTGTGCAACCTTAATAATCTGGTCGTTGGGTTGAACAAGGCCACTCTTCCAGGCAGGGCTTCCTGTAATCAAACTCGAGATTTTCACAGCGCCGTCCTCTTCCTTCAATTGAGCACCGATACCATAAAATCTGCCACTCATACTTTCATCAAATTCTCTTTTTTCAATGGGCGGAAAATATTCGGTATGAGGATCCATCAGTTCAGTGATCGTGTTCACAAAAGAACTGAATTGCTGGTCTGTAGTGAACAATACCTTAAGCCGGTTATAATTCCTGTCCAATGCTGTTTGCACCTGTTTTCTGGCTTCCGCTTCAAGAGCCGCATCCGGCTTTTTTGAAAGGCTGTCGCCGGGAGTAGCTTTCTCTCTTTGCTGCTGGAGATCAGTGAACTTTTCTAAAGTCATAAACTTAACCCTTTTCCGCCAGGCTTCCTTTCTTGCAGCCGCATCGGCAGCAAAGTCAACTTTGTCTCCATCAAGCTGCGCCGATTCATTTACAGAGAAATCAAAAGGTTTGGACAAAATGTCTTTATAAACAGCCATGGCTTCGTCTATCCTTTTAAGATAAATCGTTGATACCGCAGGGTAAAACTTAATGGCAGACTTGCCGAGTATCTCATCGTCGATGCTTGTTTCATATTTCGACAGGTCGCTAACATCAGACTTTAAAAAAAGATTTTTATCAGGGTCAAGATCGTCGAGGTATTTAGTGAAGACTGACTTGGAAAAGGCATCATCGATTGGCTTGGGGTTATAGTGCTTTTGCTCAAGTATCGCTCCTATTCCGGTAAGTAATTTCTGCTGGTTTGCATACTGGTCTTCATTGCTATTGACCGTGTCGCCAGAATCCATGCCGGCGAATGCCCAGAATGCTCCTCCCAACAATACAATAAGCAATAAAGGCCATACTTTTTTGTTCATCATAATATTTAAAATTTTTTTGCCCACGATCCAAAAATAAGAGAATTTAAAGTTAACCTTATACCATTATTACTTATTAACAAAGGTTTTTCCGGTTGGTTGAGCTCTTCCCGTTACCGTTCATAACCATCGCTTATTTTATTGTTCAAAAAAAGGCAAGGCAGTAAAAGGGGCAGGGAAAGAAATTCTCAAAAGGCTTATTTATCTTTTGGAACATGAAGGTATTTAATTATTTTTGCCGCCCGATAAGCGATATTGCTTCTCACGGAGATTATAGCTCAGTTGGTTAGAGCGTCAGTTTGTGGCACTGAAGGCCGGGGGTTCGAGACCCCTTAATCTCCCAAAAACAGCCTTGTAGACTTTAAAAGGTTTACAAGGTTTTTTTATTTAAAACATCCCATATGAATCCTGCACTTTGGATATTACCCGTAACAACCGCCCTGGTAATGTGGTTAAGCATAAAGGTCTCGATAAGATTTTTATTCAGGCCGGCATCTCCTGTAAAATTTGCGGGTATCCGCATCCAGGGCATTTTTCCCCAATACCAATCGGTCATCGCCAGGCAGGTGACCGAAGCGGTGATCAATGAAATTGCCAACAGCCACGACATTAAACAGTTTATTACCGGGCCCCGGGTACTCGAGAAAATAATGCCATCCATAGAGATACACCTCGATGATTTCTTAAACAGGAAATTAAAAGAAGCGCTGCCTGTTATTTCTCTTTTCGTCGGGGAAAAAGTGATCGCTCAATTGAAAGCCCTTTTCATCCAGGAGTTGCAGGTATTATTTCCATCGGTTATGTCGCAGCTTTTTGACGGTTTGCAGCAAAACCGTGAGCTGGCAGATACACTTTATGTAAAATTGTGTGCGGTTAACACAGAGAAGTTCGAAGAAGCTTTTTACGGTAGCTTTAAAAAAGCACTGGTTAAAGCGGAATGCGGTTTTGCGGTTGTTGGCTTTTTAACAGGTTTACTCCAGCTGCTGATAATATTATACCTGAATTAGCATTCATTTTTTTGCTGCATTAACACCAGGAAGCACAAGGGTGCGACGCAACAACTGTTGATGTGCGCTGCTGAGCCCGGCTCAAAAAAAATATATTGAAGGACCAATTAAATCAGACCTTACGATGAAAAACATACTACTAAGTTGTTCGTTGAGCATTTGCTCCATGATCGCCGTTGCACAAGCGCCGGGTGGATTTAACAGGCAGGGTGGCGGACAGAATATGAACCTTGGGCACTTTTATGGGAAGGTGATCGACAGCGCTACAAACAAACCGGTCGACGGGGCTACCATTCAACTGACAGGGCCAAAATTTGATACAGTAACAAAAAAGGTTAAAGATTTTATTTACGCCACGCTCATTACAAAAAGCAACGGGAATTTTAGTATCGAGAACCTCCCCATTTTTACCAGTTTTAAACTGCACATAACCGTAATAGGTTATAAGGAATATAAAGCAAACATTTCTTTCGGATTAAAAATGCAGGGAGGTGCCCAACAGGACCGGTCGCAAATGATGAACATGATCGATAAAGATTTGGGCAACATTAAAATGGAGGCCGATGCAAGCACACTCGCGGCAGTAACAGTTACCGCCGCTGCAAAACCTTTTTTTGAAATGGGTGTTGACCGTAAGATCTTTAATGTAGATAAGAACATTGTAAGTACAGGCCAGACAGCTACAGAATTAATGAAGCAAATCCCGTCGGTTAATGTCGACATCGATGGCAACGTAACCCTTAGAAACGCTACCCCCACGCTTTTTATCGATGGCAGGCCAACTACATTAACACTTGACCAGATTCCGGCAGATATCATCGACAGGGTAGAGATCATAACAAACCCATCTGCAAAATATGATGCATCTGGTGGAACGGCGGGTATCCTGAATATTGTTTTGAAGAAGAACAAGAAATCGGGCTACAACGGTAACGTGCGGGCCGGCATCGACTCCCGGGGTAAGTTCAATGGCGGTGCGGATATCAATGTTAGACAGAATAAACTGAATTTCTTTTTGAGTGGCAGCTATAACCAGCGCAAATCGAAATCTACCTCTGAAACTACAAGGGACAATACCATTGATCCCCCAAGTGTGGTAACCCAAACAGGCAGTGCCGTAAATGATGGCTATTTTGCTTTTGTACGCGGCGGACTTGATTATTTTATCGATAACAGGAACACCATAACAGCTGCGGCAAATTATAACAGGGGTAATTTCAAAAGTTCAGAAACGCAGGTAATCGATTCCGTTATCAACGGTGTTTTTGAAACACACAACGAACGGTACACCAACAGCTCAAGAAATTTCAGGAATTTTGGTTCGCAGCTGAGTTTCAGGCACAACTTTACAGAAAACGGTCACGATATAACGGCAGATATTAACTACAACACCAGTTCAAACGACAATGCCGGTGATTATACAACCAACTATTACTACCCCGACCACACGTCCAAATACCAGCCATTGTTGCAAACGGTAAGCGGCTCGGGTACCAATAAATTTCTTACCCTGCAAACCGATTATGAAAATCAGTTTAATGAAAATTCAAAGCTCGAGGCAGGTGCAAGGATGGCACTCAGGAATTTTGAGAACATAAGCGACCAGTATTATTACAACTACGAAACAGGCAAGTACGAATTGGTGCCGGTTATAAGCAGCAATTACAAGTTCACCGACCAGGTTTATGCGGGTTACGGAACTTATAGCCTCAAAACAAAAAAATGGAGATACCAGCTGGGCCTTAGGGTGGAAAGTTCAAACTATGATGGCACGCTTATCGGCAAAGATTCTTCATTTAAAATAACCTACCCGGTGAGTTTTTTCCCAAGCACATTCATAACTTATAAAATAGATGATAAGCAGGATTTTCAGTTAAACTATTCCCGCAGGATCAACAGGCCAAACTTTTTCCAGTTAATGCCTTTTGTTGACAACAGCGACCCGCTTAACTTAAGTGTGGGTAACCCAAATCTGAAACCCGAGTTCACCAATTCATTTGAGCTCAATTACAACTATGCCTATAAAAAAGGCGCCAACCTGCTCGTATCAGCATATTATAAACACACAACAGATCTCATTACCAATTATGTTTACCGCGTACCCAATCCGGATACTTCAGTTTACAAATACGACAGCGTTTACCTTACCACCTTTGTAAATGCCGAAAGCAGTGTGGCTTATGGCTTTGAATTCACGAATAAAATGACCCTGCTGAAAATCTGGGATATGACGGTTAACCTAAACTTATTCAATTCCAAAATCAACGGTACCAACCTCCTTACCGATCTCTCTAATTCGAGATTAAGCTGGTTTGCTAAAATGAACAACAACTTCAAATTCAAGAAAGGATTTTCCATACAGTTGTCCGGCGAGTACCAGGCCAAAACAGTGTTACCGGCATCATCTGCCGGCGGACGCGGCGGTGGGTTCTTTGGTGGCCCAACCACAACCGCGCAGGGATACATAAATCCACGATACAGCTTCGATATTGCTTTACGAAAAGAATGGACCTGGAAAAACGGCCGAAGCGCGTCGGTTACAATTTCAATGAACGACTTCCTTAAAACGCAGGTTTACAGCACTTACTCCGAATCAGCATACTTTACACAAACTTCTGTGCGAAGAAGAGATCCACAGGTGCTGAGGGTAAATTTCAACTACCGGTTTGGAAAATTTGATGCCAGCCTCTTCAAGAGAAAAAATACAAAGGCCGATCAAAGTGGCGGGGCCGATATGAATCAGTAAAATTTTAAGAGCTGCTTCGGCAGCTTTTTTTATTTTTTGGGACCGCCTGCGGTATTTCATAGCATCGGCCCATGCGCGACAGTGCCGGCTTACCGGGCATCGCACACCTGTACAATTAGCCCTGAAGTCAGCAAATAGAAAAAAGTCCGGAAGCCATTCCCGCAACGATAATGGTTTCCGGACTTCGGTTTTTAGACCTTTGCTCCCGTAAAAGAGTGCGACGCAAGGAACGGCGGGCTATGCACCGGTGCCGGTTACGAAACGCTTACACACCCCGGCTGATCAATTGGTTTTCCATGCCCGGCGGCTACGGGCAATAAAAAAGCCCTTCCGTGGAAACGGAACGGCCTCTAACGATTGCTTGCCATATGAAAAAAACTTAATTACTTATCGTCAGCAAGCTTTGACGCTATAATATTCTAGATGCTTAGCTGAAATTAGTGCTTAGTTGTATCAGCAGCGGCTTTTGTAGTATCTGCAGTAGCAGCAGGAGCTGTTGTATCAGCAGCAGCAGGAGCTGGAGCTGGAGCTACAGTAGCAGTATCTGTTGTTGTAGTAGCTGAATCACCAGAACCACAAGCTGCGAAAGCGCCAAGCGCTAATACGAATAATAATTTTTTCATTTTTTTGACCTTTTTTTGTGAGTGAATTTTGATATTAATACAGCATTCACAAAAAGGTAACCTCTGTTTTAAAGATTTTTTAAAAAAATTTCCGGCTTGCTTTTGGGTTACTTTTATGCTCCAAAAGGTATTAAATAAAGATTAAGTGAAACAAGAGATCAGCGAACAGCACTTATTGAAGGGATTAGCGAACAACGACTCTAAAGCGATCGAAACCATCTATAAAGATAATTTTAGCATGGTTCAGGCGCTTATATTGAATAATAGTGGTTCTTACGACGACGCCCGGGATATTTTTCAGGAAGCGATGGTTACCTTATATGAAAAAGCCAAAAGCGAATCTTTTGTGCTCACTTGCCAGGTAAAAACGTACATCTACTCTGTCTGCCGGAGATTGTGGTTAAAAAAATTGCAACAGGCCGGAAAATTTGTTACGCAAGCCGAAAGCCTGGAAGAAACAGTGTTGGTGGAAGATGACCTGGAAGTGCATGAAAAACGCAATGCCGAATTTGCCATTATGGAACGCGCATTGAGCAGCCTCGGGGAACCTTGCAAAAGTTTAATAGAAGCATATTATATACATAAGAAAGGCATGACGGAAATAGCGGATGAGTTTGGTTATACCAATGCAGACAACGCTAAAAACCAGAAATATAAATGCCTTATGCGGTTGAAAAAATTATTCTTTTCGCAATACAACATAGGTGATTAATGGAAGACAAACTTTTACTGGAAACTATTGAGCGCTACCTTGGCGGTACAATGCTTGCCGAAGAAAAGGCATGGTTCGAGCAGCTGAGGAAAAACACCCCTGAGATTGATCAGATGGTTGTTGAGCATAGAATATTTCTTCACCAGATCGAAGAGTTCGGTATGGTGCAGAAAATCAAACATACACTCCATAACACTCATAAAACATTGGTTGAAAAAGCCGATATCAACGAGGGTGGTTCCGTTTCAACAAGAGGTCGTGTTGTTCAGTTTTACAATAAATACAAAAAAGTTACGGCTATTGCAGCCTCTATTGCAGGCCTCACGGCTTTAGTGATCAGTGGCCTTGTTGCTTATTTTTCGCCCGCTGTCAATAACGACCAGATCGAGTTGTTGGGCAAAAAGATTGAACAGGTTACAAGAACGCAGCAGGCGCAGGGTGCCAGGCTGAATGAGGTGGATTCGAAAATTCCGAAAGATGCAACTGTTACGGCTGGTGGCACAGCATTCATGATCGATGGTAAAGGGTTTCTTATTACCAACGCCCATGTTGTAAAGGGGTCCGGCACCATCGTGGTGAACAGGAACGGTCAGGAATTTAACGCCAAAATAATTAATATTGACCATGAACGTGACCTGGCAATTCTAAAAATACAGGACGAAGATTTTAAGCCACTGGGTAATTTGCCTTACGGTATAAAAAAATCGAGCGTAGATCTTGGCGAAGAATTGTATACCCTTGGCTATCCAAGAGAAGAGATTGTGTACAGCATGGGTTACCTGAGTGCACAGTCTGGCCGCGATGGCGATACAAGCAGCTGCCAGATCTCACTTAGCGCTAACCCGGGAAACTCCGGCGGGCCTGTATTTAACAAAAATGGGGAGATCGTTGGTATCATCAGTAAAAAAGAGACAAAAGCAGAAGGCGTCGTTTATGCCATTAAATCAAAAGGTATCTTTAAGATGATTGATGAGTTGAAAGAAAGCGACACTTCTGTGCAGAAGATCAAACTCCCATCTTCTTCAAAACTCAAGGGTATGGGCAGAACAGACCAGGTTAAAGAGGTGGAAGATTTTGTTTTCCAGGTAAAAGCTTACCAGAATTAATGCGCACAGTTGGTTTAGGTTAATATAGGGCCCGGGTTATTCCGGGTCTTTTTTATTTGTCCGGGCCCTGACTTGGAAGGGGATTTACCGGAAGTTAATGGTAGGGGAACCAATCCTGCAAGCTATGGAATTGACCTCAACTCAGCGGACGACACATTCGGCCGAATTCCACGTTTGGTTAACCGGCTCCACTACCTTCGCAACATCCTTGCATACACCCGGCAAAGAACCATGCCTGCAAGGTAATAATAACTATAAGGCAGCCTTGCCCGCCCTCAAACTAAAAGTAGGGAACCAATCCGCGCATTACAATGGATATATCAGCAAAAAGATGGGAGAACACCCCCGGGCAATCCTATGCCCGGAGTAGGAATGGTGGTACCAAAGCGTACTTAAAGCCGTAGTAAAAGCGCACATAAAGCGCAAATAGAGCGTATAGCAAAATAGAGAAAGCCTCTCCCGGATATGGTAAGGCCTGTGCTGGCAGCCTGTTATCCATGGCCATCCGGCCTGAATTTTCAAAAGAGATTTACAACCGCAATGCTTTTTAATGACTAAATTGTTGCATTAATACGCTCCAAACCGATTGCCATGCATAACTGGAAGATTAAGCTTTCGCTTTTCATCAATTATTACGTTTTTGCCATTTTATTAAACAGTTCGGGCATCGCTATTCTGCAGGTGCAGAATAATTTTGCCGTTACTGAAAAAGACGCGGCATGGATCGACCCTTGCAAAGATATTAGTATCGCTGTAGTTTCCTTTCTTGTTTCATCCTATATCACGAGGTTTGGTTACCGGCGCGCAATGCTTACCGCGCTGGGTTTGATCTCCGCAGTGTGCTTTATTGTTCCGAATGCACCTGGTTTTCTCGCTGTGAAACTGCTGTTTGTAGCGGTCGGGAGCTGCTTTGCTTTGATAAAGATGAGTGTTTACAGCACGATCGGCATCATCACGAAAGACTCAAAAGAACACATCAGCTTTATGAATTTTATCGAATCGTTTTTCATGGTCGGCAATCTTACCCTGTATTTTATTTTCAGCTCGTTTGTTGACAGCAATAACCCGCAATCGACCTCATGGTTAAATGCCTACTATTTGATCGGCGGTTTATCCCTCCTGGCATTTTTGTTATTGTTATCATCAGCACTCGATGAATCTTCAGCAAAACCAACTACCGAAAAACCACTTACTGCTGAATTTTCCGAGATGTTCAAGCTCGCCGCACAGCCAATTGTACTGGCATTTATTTTCTCGGCTTTCATTTACGTGCTGATAGAACAAAGCATTCAGAATTTCCTACCCACATTCAATAACAAAGTATTGCTGCTGCCTGCAGCGTTAAGTATTCAAATGGGCAGTATCCTGGCAGGCTCTACAGCAACGGGCAGGTTTCTGGCAGGCCTCATTCTGAAAAAGCTAAACTGGTTTTATGTGTTAATAGGTTGTCTTTTATGCGCGGCAGCCCTTGTGCTCGTTGCAATGCCGCTGGCACAAGATGTTACAGCAACCAACGCCACAGGCTGGCTTGATGCACCGGCAGCAGCTTATATTTTCCCGTTGATCGGGCTGATTCTCGCACCGGTTTATCCGGCTATCAACTCTGTAATACTTACATCGCTGCCTAAACCCAAGCACGGCCTGATGTCGGGATTAATCATCATTTTTTCCGCATTGGGTGGCACCACAGGCTCGCTGATTACCGGGTACATCTTTCATGAATACAGCGGGCAAACAGCCTTTTACTTTACCCTTGTCCCGATCACCTTGCTGATCATTTGCCTGGTCATATTTAAACGCCTGCAAAAAAACACGGCAACAAACGTCGATTTTGATATGAGCAAAGCCGGGCATTGATTTTTGTGCCCCGGCAGGAAATGATAGCAGGCAGCAAACAAAATGCGCCTCTTGTGGCAGCGAAGTATTAATGTGTGCCTTATCTTGCTTCAGAATTCAGGAAAATACTTAACCCCCTATTTGGACTATGGCTTCAATGGAAATTTTTGAAATGGGAGAGCTCTTCGAAAGAGTTCAGATGGAACAGGTGTATGTGGATGGAAAGACTTTCCCTGATTGTTTGCCCAAAAAAGAGATCGAGTCGATTGTTATTGCATACGATACAAGGAAGGCAAAACCGGGTTTTGATCTAAGCGAATTTGTTCACGAAAACTTTACCGAACCAAAGGCAATCGCATCCGGTTACGAAAGCGACGTTGCCAAACCGTTAAACGAGCATATCACAGATCTCTGGCCTGTGCTTACCAGGAAGCCAAACAAAGAAAAAAGTTCGCTTATACCTTTACCCAGGCCATATATCGTTCCTGGAGGCAGGTTTCGGGAAATCTATTACTGGGACAGTTATTTTACCATGCTTGGTTTGCAGGTTTCAAAACGGGTCGACATGATCGAAAATATGGTGAATAACTTCGCCTACCTGATCGACAAAATCGGCTACATACCGAATGGAAACCGCAGTTACTACAAGGGCCGTTCCCAGCCCCCGTTTTTCTCCTTAATGGTGAAGCTGCTGGCAGAAGAAAAAGCAGATGACGTACTGATAAAATACCTGCCCCAACTAGAAAAAGAATACGAGTTCTGGATGCAAGGAGCGGAAAGACTTGATATAACAAATAAGTCAGTTCACCGCGTAGTACTTATGAATGATGGTTCTGTACTTAATCGCTATTGGGATGAAAATACAGCTCCGCGGCCTGAATCGTACAGGGAAGATGTTGAACTGGCAGCAAATGCAGCTGACAAAGAAGCCATGTACCGGCATATCCGGGCTGCTGCTGAAAGCGGTTGGGATTTCAGCAGCCGCTGGTTCAAAGAAGCCAACGAGTTTTCAACTATTCACACCACAGATATAGTTCCGGTTGACCTCAATTGCCTGTTACTTTTTCTCGAACAAACACTCGCCGAAGTTTACAAGTTGACCAACAACAAAGCAATCGCCGACAGGTACACAAAAGCAGCCCGGCTGCGCACTTCAGCTATAAAAGAATATTGCTGGAATGAAAGCAAAAAATTCTTCTTCGATTACGATTTTAAAGAACAAAAACAAAAGGAACACTTTACCCTTGCTGCAACCTTTCCGCTATATTTCAGGGTTGCATCCCAGGCACAGGCAGAACACGTGGCTTCCACTATTCACAGCCA
>Ga0116193_1003156_pt1 | contig 12033 bp, 18 predicted proteins | sample AD_UKC115_MetaG_FD_89892 | JGI IMG/M metagenome (GOLD analysis project Ga0116193, IMG submission 89892) | Active sludge microbial communities of municipal wastewater-treating anaerobic digesters from Hong Kong - AD_UKC115_MetaG | ecosystem: Engineered > Bioreactor > Anaerobic > Digestate...
TTCACACATAATATGGGATGGAGAAGTGATGGTAATAAATTAATTAATTCTGTTTTATCTGATAATAAAGCACTAATTGATGCTAAAATTAAAGAAATATTTAAAACATTAGAAAAATGAAAACAAGAATTAACATATATGACTAAATATGAAGAATTTAAAAATCGTAAAATATTAAATGTAGGTCAATTAATTGAAAAATTAAAAGAACTACCTAAAAATACAACTTTAATATCTACAGGTGCTGATATGGGAGGGTATGATGTATGTCCAGCTAATTATATTGATATAAGATATAATAAAAAAAAGAATGTTGTTTCTTTTTCTCACATGATGTGTGAAATGTATGAAGCTTACAGAAAAAAACTAATTACTTATGAACAATTTAAAGAACTAAATGATGAGACAGACGAGGCTTAGACAATTAACAGAACAAGAAAAGCGTTCATTAAGAGAACAACAAATGATAACTAATTGGATAAAATCCTCTTCTAAAGGTGTTTTAAGTATATTTTCAGACCCATCTGATTTATGGAAACTTATTACAGAATACTTACCTTCTAATAAAGAAGCTATTATGGCTCGTGGTGAATATAAAGTAATTATTCCAAACTTATCTTTAAGAAAAGATGAAGTATTAATTCCTTACATTGAATCTGATGGTAAAATTTATTATAAGACAACTACTATAGGAAATGATGATAATACTAAAAATAATTATCATATCTGTCAAGAAGAAATTGATTGGCAAATTAAACAAGGTTTTATTAGAAATACTCCTGGTAAATTAGTAATTAAGACTAATGGTGGAGACCCTGTAGATATTATTTGTGGTAAAATACATATTAATTATTTTGCAGATTCAGAGAACGGTATTATTAAAATTTCAGAAAACGAAGGTAAAGGAGTAATAGAACTTCTTTGGGATATATTTGGTGGTATTGTTAATGAACAAGGTTATAAAGTATTAGATTCACATATTGGTGCTATTTATAGTGATAGTATTACACCTGAGCATCAAGTAAAGATATATGAAAGATTAGCAGCTAAAGGGTTTGCAGCTACTAATATAGTACTTGGAATTGATAGTTATTCTATGGAATATACAACCAAGAATTTGAGTTCCATATTTGCTAAAAGTACTTGGTTTGAAATTAAAAACTTAGTAGAAGAAGCTACAGATAATGATTTATTTGATGAAGCAACAGACCAATATGAAAGAAAATCATACAATATCTACAAAGATCCAGTAATAGATGATAAAAATAAGAATTCTTTAGCAGGATTATTACAAGTTTACTATTCCGCAAGTTTTATGGAGCCAATTGGTTGTTTAAAAGTAAAAACAGATTGTACTTTTGAAGAAGAAAATAAAGGCTTTCTTCAAGTAATTTATGAGAATGGAGTATTTAAAAATCAAACAAGTCTTCAAACAATTCGTAAAAAATTATTAAAAAATTAAAAAATTAAAAATGAAAATAAATTTTAATATTTTAAATCAAGAAATAGATTTAACAGACGTGTTAAATTCTGAAAGTAAAATATGGTGGTTCAATAACTGTTCTCCAAAAATACCTATTGAAATTAAAAGTGAAGATTTAACAAAAGAACAAAAAATATCTTTAATTAAATTAGCAATTTTTGAAGGTTGGTTAGATACAGAAAAATTGGCTAATTTACCACAAAAATATTTTCATATAAATTAATAAATTCCAAAATAATTTAATCAATGAAAATTTTAATATTTGAGCGAATAGAATGGCTTGATGGTGGACCAAATGATAAAGGTATTGTAACAGGGTATTTTTTTGGTGAATCTGAAAAGCAATTAAAAAAGAAATTTAAAATAACTGATGGTTACACATCATTTCGTGAAATTTCTATGGAAACTTATTATGAAAGAAAAAAACAAGCAAAAAATACTTTAAAACTTTTTAATTTGATATTTTAAATAAAATTTTAATACTAAAAAATTAATTATATGAATAAAAGTCCACCACTGTACCCATTTTTTAATTCACTTAAAAATAAATAACATATGGATTTAAAACAATACTGCAACGAATTAAATATAAATTATGCTAAAGCTTTACTTTATAAGTTTGCTTTAGAAAATAAAGAAGAAGGAGTATTAGACTATTTTTTATCTAAGTTTTTAGATGAAGAAATAAGTCTTTATAAAATAAATCTAACTAAAGTAGTTAATGGAGAGTTAGTATTTAAAGAATTTGAAGATGATGAGTTTAATGATTTTATTACGCAACTAAAAGAAGCAGGGTTGGGTCCTAGTGGGTTTCCAAATGTAGAAGCAGATTATATTATATTTAAACCCAACTCTCCAGAGCTAAAAAAATCTTTCTTGAAATGTAGAAAAAAATATACTACTCAAGATATTCTTTTTAAAATTTATGAATTTTATAATAAAGACATAAAATATAAACCTGCCATAGATAAATTTATAAACGATAACATATGTTAACAAAAAAGTTAAACATATATAGGGAAATGGCATTAAAGGGAGAGTTCCCTTATCTACCTATGACAGTAGATTTTTTAAAACCGTATATCCCTTGTTACCTACCAGACATTATTTCTATTATATCAGGTTCATCTAGTTCTGGAAAAAGTTCATTAGCTAAATATATGATGTTTTCTTCTATAGAGTATGCTATTGAATCAAAAATAAATTTAAAAATTTTATGGTTTGCATTAGAAGAAACGCCAGAACAGTTTGAATTTAGTATTCTATCATACCTGCTATATAAAAAATATAATGTAGAGTTATCTATGATGGATTTAATGTCTATGTCTTATGAAACAGGAAACAGGTATATTTTAGAAGAAAGAATATTGAAATATATTGAAGAGTTAAATCCTTTAGTAGATATTTATATGAGTTTTTTTATATTTTCAACAGAAAACACTTCTTATAGTATTTACTCTTATATAAGAAATATTTGTAGCCAATATGGCTCTTTTTATTCTAAAGACAAAAAAGTTGTTATACCTTCCGATGTTTCAGAAAGTCATGAACCAAAGTATGATAAATATATCCTAGAAACGCCTATTACTTTTTTAGCTGTTATAGATCATGTCTCTTTATTGAGACCTTCTAAAACTGAAGAAGGTGAAAAAGGATTGTTTAATTCTATAGGAAATCTTAGGCACTATTGTAATACTAATATTACAAAAATATTAAAAATTCATTGTATTTTTATCCAACAGCAAACTAAAGGACAGGAAAGCTTAACTAATGTAAAAAATAGTTATTACTTCCCAAGTGCATTAGGTCTGGATTCTAACAAATCTACCTTTAATGATTGTAGAGTATTCATAGGAGTATCAGCACCTAAACACTTTGGTTTAACTAGTTGGAAACTGACTGATATTGTAAATTCAAAAAGTTTACCAGTTACTAAATATTTTAGTGATTTACCTTCTGAGTTTAGAGTTATAAACATTGCTAAAAATACTTTTGGTAAAACATTAAATACAGAAAATGAAATGATTCCTTTAAATTTTTACCCTAAAAGCTTGAATTTTTCAAAATTAATCTAAATTAATTAATAAATAAATTAACAAATTAACAGTATGGGTTTATCTAATAAATTATTTGCAATTCAAAGTCTTAGACTAAAAGTCTATAAGGATAAAGAAAATCCTTTTTTAAAGTCAAGGTATGCTGGATTAGCCAATATAAATGAAACTTTATTACCTTTTTTAACAGAGCATAAACTACTTGTTTCATTTTCTCACAAAGTAGATAGATTAGGTAATCAATCCTCTATTTTAGAAATAGAAGATATTGAAACAGGAGAGATAAAGACTTCTGTTCTAAAAGTAAAAGACACTACTATACAAGAATTAGGATCAACCATTACTTATGCAAGACGTTATCTTTTATTAAGTGCTTTTAACTTAGATACTACTGATGATCTTGACGATGATGGATCAAGTAGCACACTAATTAGTACTAAGACCACAAATTGGTTATCTGTAGGTAGCCCTCAATGGCAAAATTTAATCAAAAAAATTAATGAAGCTAAAAAATCAGGAAAAGCACTTACACTAGATGATATAAAATCAACTTATAAAGCAGCAGGAATAGGTGTTTCTAATGAAGTCTCAAATGAAATACTAAAACTTTTAAAATAATAAAAGAAATAAATTAAACAAAATAACTAAAACAGTAAATTTTTAATAATGAATATACCAGTAAAGAAAGGAAATAGTGGAAGTACATTTACTGTACCTGTAGGAGTACAAGAGGTAAAAATTCTACCTTTAGAACTTAAAGATAAAGATACAAATCCATATGTACTTATTTCTGTTAGAGTAGGTACAGATTTTTCTGTTACAAAGACAGCAAGATTACAAGTACCTACTGAAGGAACTTTTGAGGTTTGGAAAGGTCGTCAATTTCTTAATCAATTTTGTTTTGGTCTATGTAATGATTGGATAGACAGAGACCTTTTAAAACCAAAAGACATTAAAGAAAGTGAATATACTTATAAGGAATTGCTTGAGTTATTAGAAACTAGCATTTCAAACATAAATGAAGTTATTTCTCACCAATCTATTAGAGAAAAGATATATTATGCTATATTTGTAGCTAATCAATATCAAAAAGACAACAAAGTAATACAATCTAGTAGATTGTTTATACCATCATATCAAGACCATGTTAACAAAGGTGGTTGTTTTGAGTATCCATATTTTTTCCCTTTTATTCATTTTAAAAGTCAAGAATTACTTTTAGCAAAAAATGGTACTCCTATTTTATGCGATAAATTTAAAGAAAAATATCAATACTCAGATAATGGTGGAACTCCTGTTATAGAATCTACACCTCTTGTATCAGAAGATATTGATCCATTTTTATAAAAATGAATATAGAAAAACAGTACCAATTGTGGGAAAGTATCTTAGGAACAAGTAAAAGAAAGAAATTTCATAATGTTTTTTATAATGATAAAAACCCAGACTGTTTTCTTAGAAAAGTAGGAGATAAGATTCTATTATTTGACTTCGGTAATAAAGATTACTTTGGTTTAAATATAGAATCAGCTTATTTTAAAAAATTTAGCAAAGAACTTCCTTTTCACAACAATGAACCTCTAGTAAAGAAAATTTTACTGGAGGTTTCTTTTCCTTTAATACCTAATGTAATTGAATGGAATAATTTAGGATTATCTTATTGGGGAAAATTTGGTATAGATATCACTAGGTATCCTTTTGTTAAACAAATCAGTGGGTATTCTTTTAAAGAATATTTTCCAGTTACTCTTGGATTTTTATACCAATATACTTTAGAAAAGAAAAACTTTAAGATATATTTACCTTTTACTAAGCCTAAATTTCTAGGTAACATTTCAGGGACTACTACTATATATTTGGGTACACAAGGTCCTTTAATATGTTGTAAGTCATTAAAAGATCAATTGTTTTTAGATTCTCATTTTCAAGTACGAACTTATCATGTACAGAGTGAAAATACTACTATGTCACCAAAAGAATCTCCAGATTTTATATTTTTTGATAATGATGATGATGGAATAGCAGGAGCAAACAAATATAGTGCTATTTATGGAGGTAAACCTATCTTTCTAAAAAAAGCTAAAGATATAACAGATCATTATTTATATTATGGATTAGAAGATACAGTTGATTGTTTTTTAAATCTCATAGATTATGGAAAATAATCAAAAGCAAAAAGTAACAGACATACATAGAAATAGAAATAAACAGACATACATAGAAAAAAAATAAACAAAGATGGATTATTATGAAAATTCCGCTATTTCCCAAAGTTTTTTAAAGAATGTGTTAAAAAATTATTTTGGTAAAGATGAAAATGACTCTATGCAAAGAGGGTCATTAATTGACCACTTTCTTTTTATAGGTACAGATATAGATACTTATGATGGAGAAATAAATAAATATTGTGAATTAGCTATGCTAGTAGAAGGAGAAATAACTCCACAAAAAATTCTTGACCAAGTAAGATTAAAAAAATACAATGATAATTATTTAGACAAAACACATTTAGCTAATATAGAAAAAATACAACCTTTTTTAGATTGGTATGAACCAGGAAAAAAAGTATACACTACTAAAGAAGTTAATTTTGCCAAAGAAAAAGTAGAGTTTATAAAAAATTCTGAACATTACAAGTTTTTAGTAAGAGATGAAAATATTTATCAAGTATCATTATTTGGTGAATACCAAAACACTAGTCTTAAAGGATTAATTGATTGGATTGCCATTGATCATCAGCAGAAAAAAATTCTTTTAATAGATTTAAAAACAAGTCATTATAACAAAATTGACTTATTTTCTTTGAGTGTAAAAGAATACAGGTATGATTTTCAAATGGCTTTTTATAAATATTTAGTAGAAGTAAACTATAAAGAGTTATTAGCTGCTGGGTATGAATTAGAAATTTATTGGTTAGGTTATAATTTTAATAAAACCTTTTTATGGAGAGTTAGTGATATTGATTTGGATATTGGAGAAAATGGTTGTGTAAAGTTATCTGGTGATTATATAGATGGATTAGGAAATTCTTATGGGTCGTCATTTCAAATATATGGATGGAAACAAGCCTTAGATATTTACAATAAAGCATTAGCTACGCAAAGTCCTGATTATGATTTAGAATACATATCTAATAAAGGTTATATAACAAAAAGTACATATGTTGGCTAATTACACATCATTATTTTTAAAACATATAGTCCCAAAAGAAATACTAGCATTGCCTAATATTCATAAACTATTCATAGGGTCAAGAGAATATTGTAAAGCTTACAATATTGAATTTAGACCAATGATATGTATAGTCTGTGACCTAAAAGGAGAGTATTTACCAGAGAAGAAAAAGTATAAAAATATTTTAAAAGGACATGAGAAATTTTATAAAGATTTAGAAGAACTAAGAAATAGAATAGATTATATAGATGATTATAAATACGACTATTATGAGGATTTTCATGTAGTATTATTTGAAATACCTACTAGGTGGAAAAATGCTGTTAATGCTTTTCTAAACAGTGAATACTCAAAAATATATACAAAAGAAGAATTAAAAAAGTTGAAATTTAACATGTCTGATGATATTTATAAAATTTTAACAAAAGACCCTAGTAGAATTCCTTTTTTTGAAAAATCTCTTAAAGATATTTATGGGACAGATATTAAAATCACAGATAACAGAGAATTATTATTACCTATAAATATAGACAAAGAATTACTTTAAAATTTTTAAAGATGTATCAAAAAGATATTACAACATTATCATATTCTGACATTTTGTCTAAATTAAAAGAAGTCATGGATGAAGGGTATTTTATTACTATTCAAAAAAAACGAGATTTAGATCAAAATAGTAGATATAATATTTTAGTAAGACAAATTGCAGATTATTGTGGTTATCATCCAAATGAATGTAAATATAGCTTAAAAATGGATTATGGACTAGTAAAAAACAATAAGGTACTTTCTACTAAAGACTTATCTGTAACTGAAATGGCAGCCTTTATTAAATATTTAGAACAGAAATGTATAGAATTGAATATTAAAATTTAAAAAAGATCATAAACTAATAAACTAATAAAATTAATAAACTAATAAAATTAATAAATTTAATAAAACTAATAAAATAAAGATTATGAAAATTAGAAAAGTAAAAAAACAAAAAAAGTATAATGTTTATAACAAAAACAATAAACACAATAGATTTTTATCAGACCATCAAAAAGAGCAAACATCTGATTATTATAGTAACGAAAATAATCAAGATATTATAGATAACTTATTATCTGATGATAGCGATTGTTTAATAGACATTGTAACTAATAACTCTATACCTACAAATATAGATTTACCTAATTCACCTTCTCAAGATGATGCTTGGTTAAAATTATCTTTAGAAATAGAATCATGGGAGAATACTCCTTATTTAAAACTAATAAATGAATAAAAGAAAAATAAAATATTGTAAACAGTGTAACAAAGAGACTTTAGAATTTTTAAAAGGCTATTGTGCAAAATGTTACACTGCTTTACAAAAAGAAAAAAATAGAGAAAAAGAGAAGCTAAAAAAAGAAAAAGCTAAAATAAAACAGAAACAGAAAAGAGAAACACTAACTATAGAAAAAGTAGCAAAAATGTTACAAAATATAGCTAAAAGACTAAAAAAGCCAATATGTGTTTCTTGTGGATCAACTACACCTCCTTTACATGGAGGACATTGGAGAAGCAGAAGATATAAAAGTACAATTTTTTATATAAATAATGTAAATCCACAATGTGTTAATTGTAATATTTTTTTACATGGTAATGAATATTGCCATGGTAAATATATAGAAAATACATTAGGAATAGATGAAACAAATTTAATTTTTGCTTTATCCAAAATTCCTTATAAATTTTCGCAAGAAGAACTTAAAGATATTTATAATTCTTTACTTTTTTGTGATCAAGAACTAAATAACGGAAAAACACAAGAAGAAATGTTAAAATATCTTTATAATTACCAGATACAGAGTTCTTGGTTCTTAAATTTAAAAAAATTAGTTGATTTAAATAACTTAAATTTATCAAATAATGAAGATTGAAATAGAAGTAATGGAAGATGGGCTTATGCCAGTAAAAGGATCTGAAGGTGCTAGTTGTTATGACATTTTTGCAAGAGATATTTATTTCAGTAAAGATGACAATGCTATGATTGTAATGACAGGCATAAAAACCAAGTTTTCTAGTGATTATTCGTTAGAAGTAAAACCTAGATCAAACTTATCTACTAAAGGATGGGCAATATTAAACTCACCAGGTACAATTGATAGCGATTATAGGGGGGAAATTCAAGTAAGATTTACTCCAATACCTGTAATACAATATACTTCTATGGGAAGTGTACATTCTATTACTAATAGAGCATTTCCTTATAAAAAAGGAGATAGAATAGCTCAAATTGCTGTAAAAAAAGTAGAAAAAATTGAATGGGAGCTAACTACTATTACAGAAGACACTGATAGAGGATCAGGTGGATTTGGTAGTACAGGTTTATCAGGAGAAATAGTAAGCAATAAAAATAACAAAAACAACAAAAATAATAAAAGTAACAAAACTGGTAAAGCTGAAAAGGTTAAATAAAAGAAGTAAAAATAAATAAATAAAAATAAAATGACTAATAACAAAGATATAAAAAATATAACAAATATATCAAATAATACAGATTCTAATCAACCAACAAATTCAATACTAAAATCATGGGTTACTTTAGGTAGTGACCCTGAATTTTTTTGTTTTGATGTGGATAAAAAAGAATTTATAGCCTTATGTGATTTAATTCCAGGTACTAAAAAAGAACCTGCTCCTATTGAAGTACAAGGATGTCTGCAACAAGTAGATAATGTATCTGTAGAGTTTTGTGTACCGCCTTCTTCAACACTTGATGGAGTGTATGATAGTATTATTTCTTGTTTAAAAATGACAGAAATTTACTTAAAAGGTATTAATCCTGCATATACATTAATTGCTAAGTCTTCAGCTCATTTTAATTCTGATCAACTTTGCAGTCCTATATCTACTACTTTTGGTTGTGATCCTGCTAATACTATTTATGGAGATCCTCTTATACCAAACTTGAGTGTAGCAAAAAATTTGAGAACCAATGGTTTTCACATTCATTTTGGATTTGATGATAAACTAAACGAAGAACAAATAAAACACTTTATTCTTTTATGTGATTTATTTCTAGGATTACCTTCTTATATAATAGATGAAGATACAGAAAGAAGGAAATTATATGGTCTTCTAGGAGAGTATAGAATACAACCTTGGGGTATTGAATACAGATCTTTAGGAGGAGGAATGTTTCATCATAAAGCACATATTCAAAAAGGACTAGATAAAATAAAAAAAATTATAGAAAATAATCAAACAGAATTATACTATAACACTTTTTATACAGAAATACAAAATATATATAACACTAAAATATCTCAAAGTCTTGCTAAATCATTAATAAATAAAACCTACATTATATGTTAGTATTTGTATATGGAACTTTAAAAAAAAATAAACACAATCATTATCTATTAGGAAATTCTAAATTTTTAGGTACAACTTCTACAAACCCTATCTTTTCTCTATTTGATGGACCATTTCCTATAGCTGAAACTCAAGGAAGTACTTCTATACATGGAGAAGTCTATGATGTTAATGATGAAACATTGGAAAAACTAAGAATTTTAGAAGGAGTAGACCTAGGTTGGTATAAAGAATTAAAAGTAAATACTGATTTAGGAGAATGTATAATGTATGTACAAGACAAAGGTAAAAGTGGACGAACATTGACTAACCTTTTAACGGATGGTATATGGAATTAATAAATTATAGTAATTGGGGATTTAATCTAGTTGTTTTTAAAAATGGGGAAAAAACAATCCAAAATATAAGTGGATGTAATCAAGTAATTAGAGAAAAAATTACAGAGACAGACTACTTAATTACTTTAATTCCTAAAACATATGCAGATTATACTTTTAGTAAAGTAAAAGCTATTATTGGAGATTATGATTTTTCAGATTATATAAATTTAGCACAAAAGTTAGGATTTATCACTGCTTCCGCTTCTGAAGAAGATATAACCTATATAAAAGACATTAGTACATATCAAAATTTTGACGATAGAATAAGAGATTTTGAAATACAAGATTTTTACTATATAAAGTTACCTACAAATAATGATGGAAAAACTGCATACTATGCTTTTTGTTTTTTTAGATTTTTATATTATCAAAATGAATTTCTTTATAGGTATATTGTAGATACTATTAATATTCATGACAAATACTTATTAACATCTTTGACTTCTTTTTACAAAATGTTTGGTAGTAATTCTTTAGTAAAGGTGCCAAATTCATATGTATTAGAAAATTACTTTGAAGAACGAAAAGATAACCCTATATGTGATTTATGTAGTTTTAAAAAAGATTTTAATTTTAATGATTATTATGTAAGCCAAAAAATTTCTGATTTCTGTCTATATTATTCAAATTACAACTGTGGCTATTTACATAAAAAAGAAGAGGGTAAGCAATATATTTTATATTCTAATCAAAAAATCTCTCATTTAAGAGAAAAACAAATTCAGTCTAGTTCATGTAGTATAAGTTGTATAACACAGCTAGATCTTTCCGCTTATTATGTAGAAGAAAAAGTCACAAAAGCTATTGTTTTCTGTAGAGACAAAAAATTAAAAAATCTTTTACAAGATATTTCTGTACCTGTAGAGATAACAATAAGACTAGGAGCTAGAGAAAAACAAGAAAACATTCAGAGTACAGGAAATAGCTCAACTACAGAACTTTTTGCTATTAACTCTTTAAATGGTAATAGTAAAATTGTGAATAATGATGGAGTATCTAGGGTATTTCACAACTTTCCACTACAGACCCCCCCTTCCACTTATTCTCCATATTTCAGAAGAAACAATAAAGAATTTGATAAGCATGATTTTTTCCCTGCTTTCATTAAATCAAAATATGCAGTAAATTCTAAATTAAAAAAAGTAAAAGTTAATTCTAAACAAGAATTTGAGGATTTCTTTCAAAAAAGACATCTTGCCTCTTATTTGTTATATAAAGAGATTCCAAATGGAATTGAGTATAGATTGCACTGTAGTACTAATGGTATCTTTCTGATTTATCAAAAAGTATTAAAAAAATCTCATTCAGGAAATGTCTTTTTAGATAAAGATTATGAATTTATTAGTCCATCTGATTTAGATTTTATAGAAATACCTGATATCCAACAAGTTGCACTAGAGTGCATTCTTATATTAAATTGGTTTAATTTAAAAACAGGTGTAATAGACATTACTGTATCAGGAGGTAAACATTATTATAATGACATAAATACTCTTGTATCTTTGACTAATGATGATAGAATTGCTTATAAAGAAGAAATTATTAATTTAGTAAATCAGCATTTACCATTTAAGAACTAAAAAAAAATAAAAAAAAA